>Ga0209483_1001001_pt1 | contig 22647 bp, 21 predicted proteins | sample NGEPerA_FD_184508 | JGI IMG/M metagenome (GOLD analysis project Ga0209483, IMG submission 184508) | Arctic peat soil microbial communities from the Barrow Environmental Observatory site, Barrow, Alaska, USA - NGEE PermafrostL2-A... | ecosystem: Environmental > Terrestrial > Soil > Wetlands >... | reverse complement strand
CCACATCGGCTCGCAGCAATTCGATTTTGAGCCGATGATGAAGGCCGCCGGCCGTGTGCTCGAACTGATCGCTCTTCTGCGGGCCAAAGGTCTGGACATCCGCCACGTTGACCTGGGAGGCGGCCTGGGCGTGACTTACAAACCGGAGGAACCTGCGCCGCCCATCGCGGATTTCGCGGCGGCGCTGCGCGAGAAAGTCGCCGGGCTCGATCTGCACTTGTTCCTGGAGCCCGGCCGCTCCATCGTCGGCAACGCGGGAGTCCTGTTAGCCCGCGTTCTCTATCGCAAGAAGAGTGGCGACAAGGAATTTGTGGTGGTGGATGCGGCCATGAACGATTTGATCCGCCCGGCTCTCTACGACGCGCATCACGAGATTCTTCCACTGCGCGCGACCCAGGACTGCGGACTGCGCGCCGACGTCGTCGGACCCGTATGCGAGTCCGGCGATTTTCTCGCCCAGGATCGCCAGATGCCCGAAGTATTTCCCGGCGATCTACTCGCGGTCTGCACCGCCGGGGCTTACGGCTTCGCGCAAGCCTCCAACTACAACGCCCGTCCTCGTCCCGCTGAAGTGTTGATCGAAAACGGCTCCTGGCGCGTCATCCGAGCCCGCGAGACCTTCGACGACCTGATTCGCGGCGAGGAGTAGAATGATCCGTATGAAGTCCACAGCGCTGATTTCCGTCGACGAGTATCTGCGCACCGCGTATAGCCCGGATCGCGATTACGTGGATGGGGAGGTCCTCGAGCGCAACGTGGGCGAAAAAGATCATAGCAGGGCACAGCGGCAGCTCATTCGTTACTTCTGCGCGAAAGAGCAGGACTGGAACGCATTCTGCTTCCCGGAGCAGCGTGTCCAGGTGGCGCCGCGTCGTTTCCGGGTGCCGGATGTTTGTCTAGTACTGGGCAAAGAGCCCGACGAACAAATTTTCCGCGACCCACCGTTCGTGTGTGTGGAAATCCTCTCGCGGGATGACACATTGGAAACCACGCAGGTGAAAATCGACGACTACCTGAACTTTGGCGTCCCCTACGTATGGGTGATCAATCCGCGTTCCCGCCGCGCCTGGATCTACACAAAAGACGGAGTCCAGGAAGCCAAGGACGGCATCCTGCGCACGGAGAATCCGAGCTTCACGGTTTCGCTCGCGGACGTATTCGCCGGACTCAACGAATAGCGGTCAATTCAAGCTGCCGAGCAGGCGCCGGAACGGCGTATCCTCGCGCGCGGCCACGTTGGGCCAGGTCCGCTCGATCCCGTCCGCCGGGGGGCCGTTCACAAACTCGATCATCAGATGATGCGCGGCGGCGGCCTTGGCTGCGAGCCGGTAAAGATCGATCATTTGCTGATCGGCGCGATGCATCATATCGATCGTCACGCCAGCCGCGCCCGCCTTTTGCGCTCTCGCGAGTTCCTCATCCAAATGGCCGGCCAGATCGGCCGAATACGTGATGGGAACGTAGTCCTTCACCGGCTTAATCCAGGAAGTATCCGCGATCGCGGACTTAGGATTCAGGTTCAGAAGGATGTCGGAGTCGAGCAGCTTGCGCGGATCGGAGGCGACCATCAGGACGCGCCAGGGCGTCTCGGCGGGCGTCGTGCCGCGCATCGCGATGGAGGCATCGTCCAGCCGTGGAGCGATCGTGGTGCGCATGGTTGTCCCTTCCGCGTGGAACAAGAACATCCCCGGATAATTGTCGAGCTGCGCTTCCGTAATCGCCACCCAGCCCACTCCCGGCTGCTCGACCAGAAACGGCAAGCCGAGGAGCGTCGTCCGCTTGATTCCGCTCAGCCTGACCCGGCTATATTCGCTTTTGCCCGACTCGTAACCGCTGAGAACGGACGAATACGCATCGCCATCCTGCGCCAGATGGAAATCGGTCAGCTCCTCCTCGATCCGCAGATCCTCCACGGTGCTGGTACGGGGAATGTAATAGCGGAACGCCACGCCGTCATCGTACGCGCGCACTTCAATCGTCACACGCCGTCCCAGCGAGCCGTTCTGAAGATATTGCGCGATGAGCGAATTGTAACGATTCCGCACGCTGCGATGATTACTCAAAGGCACCGTGTATATGTCGTCGACGGGTTCAGTCTTGGCCGTGACCAGACCGACTTTCTCTCCCAAAATAGGCTCCTGATCGTGGATCGTGAGTCCCAGCAGAGAGGTGTCGATCAGAGGCTTCCCATGGAACGCCACCTGGTAGGCGAACCGCACGAAGATGCTGTCCTGCGGCGTCACGACGAACAGCCGCATCACCAGCTGCCCGTCGGGAGAAGCCACCTGGACAGAGTCCGTTTCTGCGAACGCCGCGGCGGCCAGGGCCAGCCACAGCAGCGCGAGAGATAGAATCCGGCGTCTCATAACGAAAAAGGGGGCGCTTGCGCACCCCCCTCTTTATCTTAAAGCGTCCTGACCAACGACTACGCCCAGCTATAGCCCGCCTTCTTGAAAGGCAACGACCGGACGCGATCGCCGGTCGCCGAGAAGATCGCATTCGCGACCGCCGGCAGGATCGGAGGCATGGACGGCTCGCCCATACCGGTCGGGTTGTTGTTCGACTTCACGTAGTGAACTTCGATGTCGGACGGAGCCGCGGAAATCCGCAGCAGCGGGTGCGTGTCGAAATTGCCCTGCACCACGTGCCCGTGATCCACCGTGATCTCCTGCTCCATCATCGCGCCCATGCCGTCGATGATGGCGCCCTGCGCCATGTTCATCGCCTGCCCGGGGTTGATGATGGTGCTGCCGATGTCGGCGGCGACCCACACCTTGTTCACCTTCACCTTTTTGTTGACGACGGTTACTTCGGCGACTTCGGCGAAATAACCGCTATGGCTGAAGTGGAACGCGACACCCATGGCTGTGCCCTTGGGGAGGTTCTTCTTGCCCCACTCCGATTTCTCGGCTACCAGGTCCAGGACTCCCCGCATGCGTTCCGCGCTAAACGGAGCGCCGCCAAAGCCCCGGCCAAAGCCACCGGCAGCGGGAGGCGGAGCCGGTTTGGTCTGAGCCAGAAGATCGCGGCGGAACTCCACCGGATCCTTGCCCGCGGCGTGAGCCAGTTCGTCGATGAAGCTCTGCGTGACGAACGCCATCGCGTTGCTGGTGGGAGCGCGCAGCGAACCCGTGCGGATCGCCAGCGGCTGAGCCGACGTGTACAGCGCGTAATTCTCGATGAACGGTTGCGGGAACTCGGTCGCGCCGATGCCGCCGGCGCTGACCGACTGGATCGCGGGACCCCTGCCCTGGCCGTCATTCTTGGCGCCGTAGGTGACGAAGTGGTTGCGCCATGCGACCACCTTGCCTGAATTGTCGAGCCCGGCCGACAGGAACTGGAACCCGCCCGGACGATAGTAGTCGTGCCGCATATCGTCTTCGCGCGCCCAGAGCAGCTTGACTGGAGCGTTCACTTCTTTAGAGATGTACGCCGCTTCCGCCGCGTAATCGTTGGTCAAGCGCCGGCCGAATCCGCCGCCGCCACGGATCATGTGAACCGTGACCTCACTCTGGTCGATACCGCAAGACTTGGCGGCCAATCCGCGAGCGCTGGCCGGAATCTGGCTGCTGGTCCAGATCGTAATCTTGCCATTCTCGTAATGCGCCGTGCAGTTTTCAGGCTCCAGGGGAGCGTGCGAAATGAACGGATACGAGTAATTCGCTTCCACCTTCTTGGCCGCCGTCTTCAGCGCAGCCTCGGGGTCGCCGTCCTTGCGAGTGGTGCTCATCGGCTCGCCTGCGCCGATCTGCGCTGCCTTCGCCGCGTAGGCCGTGCTGCTGTGCTCCGCTGTCCCGCGGGAACCTTCGTCCCAGGTAACCTGGAGCTTCTTGCGCGCCGCCTGCGCCTGATACCAATACTCCGCAACAATCGCGATTCCGTTTTCAAGACCCGGATCGCCCGGCAGCACTTCCGCGGTGATCTCCGGCTGCTCCACCACGAACGCAGCTTTGATGCCCGGCAGCTTCTTGATCGCGTCAAGATTGTGCGTCTTGACCTTGCCGCCGAACACGCCGCACTTTTCGTACACGGCATACAGCATTCCCGGCATGGTCTGGTCGATCGTGAACAGCGGCTGCCCGGTGACGATCTTGTGAAGATCCGGACTGGGAACCGTGGTCCCGATGATCTTGTAGTCTTTCGGGTCCTTGAATTTGACCGAGCCCGCGGCCGGAGGCTGCATCGTGGCTACTTTCGAAGCCAGTGAGGCGTAGGTCGCCGTGCGGTTGGATGCCTTGTGCATCACCTTGCCCGAACCCGTGGTCAACTCGGACGCAGGAACGTTCCAGGTTTCCGCCGCGGCTTCGACGAACATCTGGCGCGCTTCCGCGCCCAGTTGCCGCATCGGAATCCAGTTGGTCGGGGTCGCCGTGCTGCCACCCGCGATCTGGCCGCCGTACTTGGCCTGATCCTGATCGGCCTGGACAACCTTTACATCCTTCCAATCGACGTCCAATTCTTCCGCGATCAACATCGGCAACAGAGAACGAACGCCCTGGCCTACTTCGGGGTTCTTCGCAATGATGGTGACGCTGTTGTCCGAATTCACCATGATGAAGTCGGCAGGCTTCAGCGGAGCCGCCGGAGCTCCGAAACCGCCCGGGCCGCCGCGGCCACCGGCCGGACCACCTTTGGCTGCGCCCCGTCCCTGCTGGGCGTCAGCCTTGAATACCAGCCCGAACAGCACACCACCGGTTCCGGTGGCTGCCACGGTCAAAAAGGAGCGACGGTCGATGCTTTTAGAAGTGTTGTTTTTCTTTTTCATGACGGTTCTCCCTTACTCCCGCGCCCTTCCGGCGCCGCCGCCGGAGGTCGCGCCCGGACGTGCGGACGCAAGCTGCGCCGCGCGATGAATCGCCTGGCGAATCCTTAAATAGGTTCCGCACCGGCATAGGTTGCCGTACATGGCGGCATCGATGTCTTTGTCGGTTGGCTGAGGCTTGGCCGCGAGCAGCGCCGATGCCGACATCATCTGGCCGGCCTGGCAATACCCGCACTGCGGGACGTCCACTTCCATCCAGGCTCTCTGCACTGGATGCGTACCGTCGGCCGACAGACCTTCGATGGTCGTCACCGGACCCTTGACGCTGCCTACTTGTGTCTGGCAAGAGCGGACCGCTTTGCCGTTCACATGGACCGTGCAGGCTCCACAAAGTCCGGCTCCGCAGCCAAACTTGGTGCCTTTCATGTCAAGAACGTCTCGGAGTGCCCACAGAAGGGGCGTATCCGCGGGCACGTCTACAGTCTTGGACTGCCCGTTCACTTTGAGCGTATATGCCATGTCATTGACTCCAGATTCTGATCGATCAGAGGTCGGCTGGGAACCTGCGGCCTTTTTACCCGGGGGTCCGCCTATCCCATGGAGAAAGTACCACTTGGCCGTACGCGGTGTCAAGGAGCAGCGGCCACCACTTCGATCGCCACGGTCGCATCCAGCGAAGGCAGTCCTTCCACGATTTCCGTCGAACCCGCGGGGCGCACGGAATGGCCCAGGAACTCAGGCGCCAGAGCGACTGCCTTATCGGCTATCGACCGGTTCAATGAATAAACGCTCATCACCAGCGCGTCGCCATAGGCTGCTTTCATCGATCCGAGCGCCCGTCCCAATCGGTTATATGCCAAGCGGAGGTCTTGCTCCTTTTCCCCAAACGCCAGCTGCGCGCCGGTGAACACCAGTCTGGCGGGGCTTCTTCCCGGCTGCAGAAGGCGTCCCACGCCTTCGCACGAAATTCCCGGTTCGACTGCCAGCCGTGTAAGTTGAACGAAGTTTGCGGCTGCACCCGGGAACGCGGATGCTACCGCCGCCCGCGCACTGGCGACCTGAGTGAGATCCCCCACGAAGCACGTGACCTGTACCGTCACGGCATCCCGCGCCTTTGCCGCCGCCGTTAGTTCTGGGACATGCTGGGCCGAAAAGAACGCCAGGCCGTTCGGGTTCACCGTCTTCTTCCCGGCGCTGATGCTTTCGATCACCACCTGCGCGCCTTCCACGGGCAGCGCGCCCACCTGGACCGTCGTCACCGCAGGCAGCGGCATCTTCTTGCCGGAAAGCTCCTCGGCGACGATGGTCGCCACGCGGCGCATGTCACCGGTGCCGGCGACAAACGCGCGCAGCTTCACGAAGGTCGCGCCCCCGTTGGCTCGATCCAGGGCCTTGAGCGCATCGTGAACCTGCTCGGTCAGCAGCCCTTTCGTCGAGAGCGGCGAGACATGAAATGCCAGCTTTTCCGTCTCCGCGATCACCGCCGCCGGAGGCTCGGGCGGAAGCGGCAGCGTCTGCGTCTCGGGCTCTTTTTCCTTCTTAGGCGGCTTGACGCGAAAGGGTCTGGGTTGTGCCCAGACGTGTCCCGCGACCATCAGGGAAACCCCCAACAATAACCAGATGTTCCGGTGCAGGATCACGGTGCCGCCGACGCGATTTTAACACCATTAACGGCCCGCGCACTCCTTGCCGATCTATCCCCTGTAATTCTATTGACGACGGCCTTGACACGGATCTTCCGGGATCGACATACTAGGGCAAAGTATCCTTAAGTGTTCTTAAGATAAGCGATCCGCCAGGCAGAGGCGATTGCGCGGTGCCGTTTCCATTGGTAGAGCAGGGAGGAATCAACATGACACTCAGATCATTCACGTTCGGCCTCGCACTTCTGGCCGGCTTCGCCGTCAGCATCAGCCTGGGACAGGCGCCCGCGCCCAAAGCGGCTCCTAAAGCCAAAGCGGCGGCGAAAGCCGCTCCCGCGAAAGCCGCCCCGTCGCCGGTCGAGTCGGTCATCGAGTCGGTCAAGGCCGGATTGTCGGAAAGCCTGATCGTCAGAACCCTGAAGAGGGACAACAAGCCGCTCGATCTCACGCCGGCCGACCTGGTGAAGCTGAAGGACGCCGGGGTATCGGAGAACATCATCAGCGTGATGCTGGATCCCGCCAGCAACCCGGCCCCGGCTGCCGCGGCGGCTCCAGCGCCAGCGCCCGCCCCTGCGGCGGCTCCAGCGCCCGCTCCCGAACCTGTGGCGACGGCTGCCGCAGCTCCCGCTCCTTCGGCCGCGACTACGCAAGCCGAGAAGAAACGCGTCATTGTTGACGAGTTCGACTATTCCACGGTGAAGACCGCGGTGCAATCGGTCTTCAACACCCAACAGGACATCGGAAAAGGCATCCGCGCCATGCTGGTCACACGGTTGGCCCAGGCGAACAAGGTCGTGATCGTCGAGCGCGCCAAGATGGCGACGCTGACCAAGGAGCAGGACTTTAACGCGAGCAACCGGGTCAAGCAAGGAACCGGGGCGCGCGTAGGTCAAATCTCCGGCGCCGACGCCCTTCTTTCGGGTGACATTGTGGTCTTCGGCCGAGACGATAAGAAGAGGAGCGTACGGGGCGGCGGCCTGATTGGCGGCGTGATCGGCGGCATTGCCGCCAGCAAGAATGAAGACAAGGCCGTGGTCACCATCGACTACCGGCTGATCGACGCCGAGACCTCCGAAATCATCGCCACGGGAGAGGCCAAAGGTGAATCCGTCCGCAAGGGCAACGCTCTCGGCGCCATCGGCGGAGCGCTCGGAAAGGGCGTGGCCGGCGTTCAGGTCGACATGACCAGCTCCAATTTCGCGCAGACCATCATCGGCGAAGCCACCCAGGATTGCGTCAACAAGCTGGCCGACATTCTCCTCGGGCAGACCGCCAACATGAAGAAGGCAGTCCGCCCGGTGGAAGGCCGCGTGGCCGATGTGTCGGGAAGGACGTTGACGCTCAATGTCGGCGGCAACGACGGCGTCAACGTCGGCGAGACCTTCGAGATTCTTCGCATCGTGCGGGAAGTCAAGGACCCGGTGACCAAGGAAACGCTGGATGTGGTGACCGAGAAAACCGGCGAAATGACCATCACCAACGTGCGGGATAAAATCGCCACCGGAAGTTACTCCGGATCGGCCGCGCAGGTCGGCTTTATGGCGCGCAAGAAGCTGTAGGTCGAGTTACACCAATCACGTTATTCAGATCAGAGAGGCGAATCCCATGAACAGAAAACTCCTGGTGAGCCTGTTGGCCGCATCCGCCACGCTGGCTCCGGCACAGACCAAGAAGGCGCTGATCATCGAGCCCTTCGATTATTCAACCGTGATGACCGCTGTGCAATCGGTTTTCGGGACGCAGCAGAACATCGGCACGGGCATCGCCGCCATGTTGACCACGCGCGTCTCGCAGGATGGCAAGTTCACCGTGGTCGAGCGCCGCAAGGTCGCGAACCTCACCAAGGAGCAGGATTTCGACGCCAGTAACCGCGTGAAGCGAGGTACCGGGTCGCGCGTCGGCCAGATTCGCGGGGCGGATCTCACACTGATGGGCGACATTGTCGTTTTCGGACGTGACGACCGCAGGGTCGGCGGCGCGGCTGGAGCGATCGTGGGCGGCGCGGGCGGCTTCGCGGGCGGATCCAAATCGGACGCCAAGGCCGTGGTGGTGCTCGACTATCGCCTGGTGGACGCGGAGACCAGCGAGGTAGTGGGCAGCGGCGAGGCTCGCGGCGAATCCAAACGCTCCAGCAAGGGCTTCGGCGCGGCGCTGTTCGCGGGCGGCGTGTTCGCCGGCGGCGCGATCAACATGGGCAGCTCCAACTTCGCCGAAACGATTATCGGCGAGGCCACCATGGACGCCGTGAACAAGCTCTCGCAACAGATCGCGGCCGGCCCCACAACGGGCAGCGCCAGCAGCCGCGAAAACGACCTGGATGCACTCGTGGCGGACGTGAGCGGAACCAGCATTACCATCAATGCCGGAAGCGGGGCAGGCCTGGCCGCGGGCCAGACATTTACGGTCTATCACAAGGGCAAAGAGATCAAGGATCCCCAGACCGGTGAGGTGCTGGACGTGCAGACCACGCCGATCGGCACTCTGACCATCACCATGGTTCGCGATCGCATCTCTACGGGAACATTCGCTGCGTCCGGCGGCGCCGCTCCCGTGGCCGGCGACGTCGTCAGAAAGTAAAGCCGGAGGTTCGCCATGCGGATCGCGTGCGCTCTTTTGTTTTGTGCTTGTTTCGGCGCACAGGCGCAGATCGTTCCACGTGTCGGCGGCGCCGGCATTGGTGTTGGCGGCGTCGGTATTGGCGCGGGATCTCTGTGGCGAGGGAACCTCGGCGGCATCCTCGGCCAGCAACCCTCCAAGGTGACCTACGACGATCTGGGCCGCTTCGATCAGTACCTGCTCGGCGCGGGAGCCTATTGCTCGGCGCTCACTCCAGGCGACTATGAGGCCAACCGCTACATGGTCCGCAGCATGGCGTCTTACGTTGCAACCATGAACGCGTACACGCGGGATCCGCGAATGCGCGCGTCCCTGGGCCGACTCTCGGGCCAGATCTCAGCGTTCCCTTGCGCGTGGACCGGCTACCAGCCGGAGCAACTGGTCTTCGATCCCGTCCCTCCGCCGGTGAACACGGAACCGCCCTTCGCGCTGAAGCCGCCCGATGTTCCGAATGTCGCGGCCGCGGACCAAGAAACCTTCAGCGACCTGCAATCCCGCTACAGCGTGGATGCCACGCGCGCCGCCTCCGCCTGGAAAAGTGCGGCGGAAATGAATGCCAGGCTGGCGACGCGGGGTGCGACCTTGAACGCCGATACCGCCGCGGCTGTCAGCCGGTTCCAGCTTCTCTTCGGCCTGGCCGCGGGCTCCATGCTCGATCACCGCTGGGATGAAGTTCTCGAACACCTCCGAGCCGTCGAAGCGGAAACAGCTAAAGTAGCGAAAGTCGTCGGGCGCTAGACTAGAAGCTCGTGTCCTCCGAGCCCTCCACGCCGCTTATGCGGCAATATCACGGCATTAAACAACAGGTCCCGAACACGCTCTTGATGTTCCGCCTGGGCGACTTTTATGAACTCTTCTACGATGACGCCGTCACCGCCGCTCGCGAGCTCGAGATCACACTGACCGCGCGCAACAAGGAAAAGGGCCAGCCGATTCCTATGTGCGGCGTCCCGTATCACGCCTCGGAGAACTACATCGCGCGCCTGATCCAGAAGGGCTACCGCGTCGCCATCTGCGATCAGATGGAGGTTCCCAGCGCTGCCACCAAATTGGTCAAGCGCGAGGTCACCCGCATCGTCACGCCCGGCACCGCGATGAACGCGCAGGTGCTGCGCTCGCATGAGAATAATTACCTGGCCGCCGTCATGGCTTCGAATGGGCGAGCCGGCATCGCGCACGTCGATATCTCCACTGGCGAGTTTCGCGCCACCGAGATCGACGCGGCCGACGTTCGCACCGCGCTGGAAACTCTGAACGCACGCGAGGCGCTCGTTCCTGAAGGAACGGCCGATTCCCTGCCCTGCCTCAAAACCAATGTGGACGCCTGGGTCTTCGCGCCCGATTACGCCGCGCGCAGCCTGTGCGATCACTTCCATTTGCTCGCGCTCGACGGCTGCGGGCTCGAATCCCATCCGTTGGCGACCGGCGCCGCCGCGGCGATCCTGCACTATCTCCGCGACACGCAGCGCACCGCGCTCGATCACCTGGAGCGGCCGTCTTTTTATAACCGCGCCGATGCGCTCATTCTCGATGCGACCACTGTCCGCAATCTGGAACTGGTCGAGCCGCTGTTTGCCGGCGAATCGAAGGAATCGACGCTCCTCCACGTGCTCGACCGCACCCGCACGGGCATGGGAGGCCGCCTGCTTCGCCGCCGTCTGCTGGCCCCCTCGATCGACGTAGCCGAAATCGAAGGACGACTTGACACCGTTCAGGAGCTGTGTGGCGCACCCATTCTTCGCGCCGAATTCAGTAAGCATCTCGAATCGATCCTCGACCTCGAACGGCTGCTGGCGAAAATCTCGCTCTCCTCAGCCGGTCCCCGCGATTTGCTTGCGTTAGCGCGCTCCCTGGCCGTGATCCCCGCCCTTTCAGCATTGCCCGCCAAGGCCGGATTGCTTCTCGACATCCAAGGCCGCCTGGACCCGATTCCCGAAGTTCGCGATCGCGTTCTTTCGGCCATTGCCGAAGAGCCGCCCGCCAACCTCTCCGATGGAGGCACTATTCGCAACGGCTTCAACGCCGCACTCGACGAACTACGCGACATCTCTCAGAACAGCCGGACATATCTGGTCCAAATTGAACAGCGTGAGCGGGGGCGCACCGGCATCGCATCGCTCAAGGTCCGCTTCAACAACGTCTTCGGGTATTACATCGAAATCTCCAAGTCCAACCAGCATCTGGCGCCCCCGGATTACCAGCGCAAGCAGACCCTGGTCAACGCGGAACGTTTCACCACTCCGGAACTCAAGGAACTCGAGGTCAAGATTCTGGAAGCGGAAGAACGATCGCTGGCCATCGAACGCGAGATCTTCGAGCAGCTCCGCTTGCTGGCTTCGTCACATGCCGCACGGATCAAAGCCACGGCGGCTGCAGTCGCTGAGATGGATGTCGCTGTCGCGCTGGCGGAAGTCGCCGCGGAGAGCCGCTATGTGCGCCCGCGCTTCTCGGGATCAGGCGAAATGCGTGTGGTCGCCGGCCGCCATCCGGTGATCGAGAAGCTCGCAGAAAAAGACGCCCAGCGATTCATCCCCAACGATCTTTACTTTCATCCCGACACGGAATTTATCGCCGTGATCACCGGCCCTAATATGGGTGGCAAGTCGACCTACTTGCGCCAAGCCGCACTGCTGGCGATCCTTGCCCAAATGGGAGGGTTCCTGCCCGCCGAATCCGCGCTGATGCCGCTGGTCGACCGCGTGTTCACACGCATCGGGGCTGCGGATAATCTCGCGCGAGGCCGATCCACATTCATGGTCGAAATGACCGAGACCGCCGTCATTCTCAACACCGCCACCGCGCGCAGCCTCATCGTGCTGGATGAAATCGGCCGCGGCACTTCGACCTATGACGGGCTGGCCCTGGCCTGGGCCGTGGTCGAGCACATCCACAAGCACATTCGCGCCAAAACGCTGTTCGCCACGCACTATCACGAGCTGACCGAGCTCGCGGGCCAGCTCGACGGCGTCCGCAACCTGCATGTCTCGGTGAAAGAAGCAGGCGACCAGATCCTTTTTCTGCGCCGCGTCGAGCCCGGTGCGGCCGACCGCAGTTACGGCATCGAAGTCGCGCGCCTGGCCGCACTGCCCATGAGCGTGATCGAGCGCGCGCGGGAGATCCTCGCCCACCACGAGTCCGCCGTGACGGAAGAATTAGCTCCGCCCTCCGCACCCATGCAGATCCAGTTGTTCGAACCCGTCAATCACCAGCTCGCCGCCCGCATCCGCGATCTGAATCTCGACAATCTCCGCCCCATCGAAGCGCTCCAGCTCCTGGCGGAACTCCAAAAGGAACTCAAGAATTGATGCGTGTAGCCGGGATCATGAGCGGCACCTCGCTCGACGGAATCGACGTCGCCATCGTCGACATCCGCGGCAAGAAGATCGAGCCCGTCGCGTTTCACACGGTTCCCTACCCCAAAACCGTGCGCCAGGCGATCCTGGGCGTGTCCAACACGATGACCCACACCTCGGCCATCGCGCGGCTGCATTTCCTGCTCGGCGAATTGTACGCCGATGCCGTCCGCGAAACTTGCCGCCGGCGGCGTGTTCCCCTGCACTCGATTTCGCTGTGCGGCATGCACGGCCAGACGATTTTTCACGAAGGCGCGCCAGTAAACTATCTCGGCCGCCGCGTCGCGAGCACGTTCCAGATCGGAGACGCCGCGGTTGTGGCCGAGCGCACCGGCCTGTGGACCATCTCCAATTTCCGCGAGCGCGATATCGCCGCCGGTGGCCGTGGCGCGCCACTGGTGCCCCTGGCCGATTTCCTGTTGTTCCGTCATCGCCGTAGCGGCCGGATCGCGCTGAATCTGGGCGGCATCGCCAACATCACCGTGATTCCCGGCGGCGCCACGCGCGACAACGTCCTGGCGTTCGATACGGGACCCGGCAACATGGTGATCGACGCGCTGGTTTCGCGCCTTACCGACGGCCGCCAGACGTACGACCGCGACGGCCGCATCGCACGGCACGCCAAAGTTCACGATCGCATGCTCGCGTCCATGCTGGCCGATCCGTATTTCAAGCTTCGCCCGCCCAAGACCGCGGGCCGCGAACAATTCGGGGAGGAGTTCGCCAGCGGCCTGGCCGCGACCGGTCTGCCGCTGGAGGTTCTCATCGCGACAGCCACCGAGTTCACCGCGCGTTCCGTCGCCTCGGCAATCATCGCTTATGCAGGGGATGCGCTCGAGGTGATCGCCTCCGGCGGCGGCGTGCACAATCGCTGGCTGATGCGCCGCCTGCGGGAACTTCTGCCGGGTTTCAAGGTGTCTACCAGCGCCGACCACGGCGTCGATCCTGACGCTAAGGAAGCCATCGCTTTCGCCCTGCTCGCCCACGAGTTCGTGATGAGCCGGCCCGGCAACCTGCCTTCCGCAACTGGCGCCCGCCGAGCCGTGCTGCTCGGCCGCGGCACGCCCGTATTTTAGGAAAGCGTCTCGCGCTCCTCATCTTTCTGTGCCTGATAGTCGAGTTGCCGGACTTTTTGCTGCGGATCTTTGGACAAAGTCTGGTTTTCCAAGTCCTGCGGGACAACCGGATTTTCCTTTTTGCCGGCTTTCGATTTCAGGTCGTCCAGTACCGCGCGAACGTATTTCTTCATGCCTCATTCCTGCCATACTGGTCTCTACAACGGGACGTCCAAAATGCTATTTCCAAGAGAACTCACCAGATCTTGGCGCACGCGCGGAGTGATCAGTCTCCTCGCGATGGCCTTCACCGGAACCGCCTCGGCCCAAACCGCCCAATACGTGGGATCGGCTTCCTGTAAGACCTGCCACGCCTCGACATATGAGCGCTGGAGCAAGACCCGCATGGCGAACGTCGTGCGCGATCCCAAGGAGCATCCCGACGCGATCCTTCCCGATCTCAGCAAGGCTGATCCCGCTATCGTCACGTTCTCCAAGGACGCCATCGCTTTCGTCTATGGCAGCAAATGGAAACAACGTTACTTCACCAAGGTCGGCGATGATTACTTCCCTCTGCCCGCGCAGTGGGACGTGGCCAATCAACGCTGGAGCCGATACCTGGTCGCCAATGGCACCGATTGGTGGGCGACTCACTATCCGCCCGACAACATGCAGCGGCCCACCGGCCCCTTGTGCGACGGCTGCCACTCGGTCAACTACAACATCCAGACCAAGACCGTCACTGAATGGAACGTGGGCTGCGAAAAATGCCACGGCCCGGGCAGCCTTCATGTCGCCAGGCCTTCCCGCGCGAATATCGTAAACCCGGCGCGCCTCGGCACTCGCGGAGTCGACGTCTGCATTCAATGCCACTCCCAAGGCCAGCCTCTGACGAATCCGATCCAGGGGAAATACTACGACTGGCCAGTCGGCTTCACGGTGACAAACGATGCGACGGAGAAGCTAAGCGATTTCTGGAAGCTCGAAGATCACAAGCTGGGCGAAACAACGTTTACTCACTTCCCGGATGGAACCGCACATAAGAATCGCATGCAGGGCAATGACTTCGTCCAGAGCTTGATGTACACCCGCGGCATCACCTGTTTTACCTGCCATGACGTCCACGGCACCGAGAACAACGCCGATCTGATTCGCCCAGCCAATGAGCTGTGCCTGCAATGCCACGGCCCTAATTCTCCGAACGGCCCGCATACGGCGACGATCGAGCAGCACACCCATCATCCCGCCGGTTCCGCCGGCGATGAGTGCGTGGGCTGCCACATGCCGAAGATCGAGCAGGAATTCACCACCACCAATGTGCGCAGCCACACGTTCAAATTCATCGCCCCGCTCGAAGCCGAGCGGAATAAGATGCCCAACTCCTGCACGTCCTGCCACACCGGCGAGACCGCGGAGTGGGCCAACAAGTCGCTCAGAACTTGGAGCGAGTTTTCGCCTTGGCGCGTCGCGAACTAGTCCGTTACGGAATTACGCTCGGCCGAACCTTGCCGTGCAGCCGGTATACAGCGAAGTCTTTACGATCAATCGTAAAAAACTGGCGGATGCCTTCCCGTTCCGCGACGCGAATCAAGGCCGCGTCGGCCAGATCCATCGGGCGGTTGGCGTACTGGCGCATCAGCTCGCGGATTCGTGGAACGTCATCCAGGCCAAGCGGGAGGATTTCCACGACACCTCGCACGAACATCTCCCAGACATTTTCCTGCGCCTTCGGGAGGTCTTCGAGGAAGTGCATGGTTTCCGTCAACACAGGCCACACCGTGCCAAGCGCTTCTCGCCGAAGCGTCCGGAAGGTCGCTGAGCATTCGGCATGATATTGGTCGTCGGAATCCATCAGCGCGACTAACGGTCCGGAGTCGATCAGGATCATTTGCGGCGGCGGGCTTTGAGGACTTCCGACAGCTTCCTGGTCGAGCGGGCAGGGTCTCCCCCCTGAACACTCCCGATCAGATCAGCCACGCGATCGAAGAGAGTTGCGCCAGTGTCTTCCCGCTCGACCCAGGTCGTAATAGCCTCCCGCAGGACTTGCGAAGTGGAAGTCTTCTTTCGCCGTGCGATGCGATCGACGCGACGGCGGAGTTCGGGATCGAGCCGCAATGTGATGGGCGATGCCACACATCCAGCATAGCGTATTACAGAGTTGTATTACAGACGGATCTAGCGCGCGGCCAGCAGCGCCCGCAAGTGCCGAGCGCGTTCCGGCGACCGTAGTTGCCGCAGCGCCTTGGCTTCGATCTGCCGGATGCGTTCGCGCGTGACGTCGAACTCCTGGCCGATCTCTTCGAGCGTATGCTCGCGCTCGCAGCCGATGCCGAAGCGCAGGCGGATCACCTTCTCCTCCTTGGGAGAAAGCGTCTTGAGGATGTTGGCGGTCTCGTCGCGAACGTTGGTGTCGATCACCGCGTCCACGGGTGATCCCACCCAGCGGTCTTCGATCAGATCGCCGAGGGCGGATTCGCCGTCGCGGCCCACCGGAGTTTCGAGCGACACCGGGTCGCGCGAGATGGTCTTCAACTTCTGGACCTTCTCCACCGGAATGTCCATGCGCCGGCTGATTTCGTCGTTCGAGGGCGCGCGACCCATTTCTTTTTCCAGCTCGCGCGTGGCGCGCAGGAACTTGTTCATGCTCTCGTTCATGTGAACGGGAATGCGAATGGTGCGCGACTGGTCGGCGATGGCGCGCGTAATGGCCTGCCGGATCCACCAGGTGGCGTAGGTCGAAAACTTGTAGCCGCGCCGGTATTCGAACTTGTCGGCGGCGCGCATCAGGCCGATGTTGCCTTCCTGGATCAGATCCAGCAGGTGCAGACCGCGGTTGACGTACTTCTTGGCGACGGAAACCACCAGGCGGAGATTGGCCTCCACCAGGTCTTTCTTGGCCCGCTCGGCTTCGATTTCGCCGTGGCGAATCACCGAGAGCGTGTGCCTGAGGTCGACCATGTTCGCCCCGGCCGCTTCCTCGCGCTTGCGGATTTCGCGCCGGATTTCCCGGGCCTTGCTCTGCGCGGTCTGGCTCGATCGGCCTTCAATCTTGCGCAGATCGGCTTCGAGGCGCGACACTTCTTCCGCGACCTTCTCAATTTCCTTGGTGAATTCCTTCCACTGCGAAAGGTAGTAGGGGATGTGCCGGATCGCCTGGGAAACCTGCACCCGGGCGCGCTTCATCTTGCCGATCCACTTGCGGCGTAGCTTTTTGTTGCTCAGCGGAACGGAATCCAGCTTGTCGGACACCTGCCCCAGCTTCTTGTGCAGGAGCACCAGTTCCGCCAGGTCGTTCTTGACCTCGTTGCGGCGCTTATTGTAGGCCGGACTCTCGTCCTCCAGGTCGCCCAGATCGACAAAAGTATCCAGTTCCTCGGCTTCGTGCTTGATCTGCTCGGCAATCTCGACAGCCCGCAACTGGACCAGCGCGGAGCGGCTAATAGCCTTCTGCATCCGCAGCTTACCGCGCTCCATGCGACGGGCCAGGTTCACCTCGCCCTCGCGAGTCAGCAGTGGTACGGCGCCCATTTCGCGCAGGTACACGCGAACGGGGTCGTCTGTGTATATCGACTCCTCGACTGGATGCGCGTGGGCGAAATCTTCGCCGTCGTGCACCTCTTCAGGGTGGAAAAAGCCGCCTTCCTCATCGAAAGGAAGTCCGAGCGGCTCATGACCCTCGCCGAGGAACTGGTCTTCGAAATGATCCACGTGGTTCACCTGCGCCAAACTACAACACCCTTATTTTCCAAAGACTTAGCTAGACCCAATGGGAGTGTATGCAATTCCCGCCCTGGCGTCGAAGCCGGATACAGTATATCAGTCTTCTGAACTTAAGTTAAGTCTCTATTTCAAAAGATGCATGAAAACGCTTTTGGTTACGGTCGTACTAAGACCAAAATGGACTTATTTCCCCTCGCGAAACAAGTCCTGCAGTTCCACCAGGAAGGATTCGGCATCCTGGAAGTCCTTGTAAACCGAAGCAAACCGCACGTATGCGATCTTGTCCAGCTTCTTCAGCCGCTCCAGGACCAATTCCCCGATGGCGACCGTCGAAACCTCCCGTTCCGGGTTTTCCGCCAGGGACGTCTCCACTGCATCCACCACTTCCGCCAGCTTGGCCATAGGTACCGGCCTTTTTTCACAAGCCCTTAGCAGCCCCTCCAGGACCTTCTGCCGGTCGAAGCGCTCCCGCCGCCCATCCCTTTTCACCACCATGTAAGGGATCTCGTCGCTGCGCTCGTAAGTGGTAAACCGCCGCATGCACTTCAGGCATTCCCGGCGGCGGCGGATCAGGTCGCCTTCCTTGCTTTCGCGCGAATCGATCACCCGGTCCTGGCGGTGGCGGCAGAACGGGCAAGTCATAATCCGTACCCGGAAGAAGACGAATCTATATTCCTTAAACTACGCCACTTGATTCCCTCGTGGAAGGCCATCGCCAACCCCAGCGGAACAATCACTACAAATGTGATGATCCAAAGCACCAAAGCGATTCCACTGGCTTCCTCCAGGCTGACCCCATACAGCTCGGTCAACACCAGAACCGTCGCGATCTGCATGCCGCCCCCCACCCCGGGTATCTGCAGCACGCTCCCGAACGCAACGAAGCCCAAGGCGATGATTACGTCTGTAATACGCATTCCGGCAGTGGCCGGAAACGCCCGGAAGACGCAGAAGAAAGACCCGGCGACCACCAACCACTCGATGATCGTGTAAGCCACCAGAAGCCAGACGTAGGACTGGCGCTGGGTAGATTGCATCCCTTCTTCAAATGCACTCAGGAATCGGGACACCCGTTGCTGCAATGCGTCCGGCAGAAAGGATAGGGAAGCCATCAGACGGGTCCGGACGCTTCCGCGAAAGTGCCGGAGCCCCAAAAGCAACGCCAGGGATAACGCTCCCGTAATCCCGGCCAGCAAGCCTGCGGCTTGAAGCGCAGACCGGATGTGCGGCCCGGGCTGGATCCCGCTGCGGGATACCTGCGTCAGGGCGATGCCGAAAATCAGCAGGACCATCAACAGGTCCAGTATCCGCTCCACCAGCCACGCGGCCACTTGGCTCGAAAACGACACCCCTTCTTTCCGTGCAATGAGATAAGGGCGAACCGGCTCGCCTGCGCGGCCGAACAGCACCACTGCCGTGAATCCGATGCAGGTCGCGACCACCAGGCTCCACAATTGGACTTGCTTGGTCAGAGGGCGAAGCATGACTTCCCACCGCATGGCGCGGCCAACGTATGTGGCCAGGATCAGCGCCATCGCCAGCGTGAGCCAGCTCCAGCTGACGTTGCTGAAAACGGCCACGAACTTCTCCCAGACGAAGCCGGAGTGGCGCCAGCGGTAGACCACGAACAGGACGGAAGCAAGGATCGCGAGGATTCCCAGCCCAGCGCCCACGTGATGCTTTTTCAAGCGGTTACAGCTGCTCCCTTCGGCTTTCCCGGATCAGCATTCGGCCACGGCATACCCCTGCATGCGGACAGAATGTAGAGCGAACTTTTCATGCGGAGATTTCGTTCTCCTATTTGGGACCTTCTATACGGGTACGGTATCCCGGAGCATATCGAGACACAAGGGTTCGTTCGCACGACGCAATGCCATGGCGGCCATCGCTACAGTTCGACAGGTTACCACGCCCAGCCGCTCGGCCGCCGGAGAAGGCTCCTGGTGGAGAGAAGGATCGAGCCGGGTTTCCGGGGGTCGGATTTCAAAGTCTCGTGAGATCCTGAGACCTCTCTTGGACGCCGACACTCAATTGGTGGAGCGCTGTCTGGGCGGCGAGGAGGCCGCCTGGGAGGACCTGGTCAAGGTCCACACCCGGCGTGTGTATGGGATCTGTTACCGCTTCACGGGCTCGGACCACCAGGCTCAGGATCTCACTCAGGACGTGTTCCTGCGCGTGTTCCGGTCGCTCAAAAGCTTCCGGGCCGGCGAAGGTTCGTTTTCGGTATGGCTTTCGCGGCTGGCTCGGAATCTGTTGATCGATCATTACCGCCGCACCAAGCTGGAGCGCGCCAGCAGTTCGATCGAGGAGCATCTGCCCATGCTGGAGGAAAAGACCGCCGCGCTGGGCCGGACCGAAGGCTTGCTGGCCGGGCGGGAGGCGAGCGAAGTCCTCCAAGCCGCGCTGCAGAAGCTTTCGCCCGATCTGCGCGAGACCGTGATCCTGCGCGACCTGGAAGAATTGGAGTACCGGGAAATCGCTCAAGTGTTGAACGTGCCGGAAGGCACGGTAAAGTCGAGATTGAATCGGGGCCGCGCCGAACTGGGGCGGATTCTTCGTAAACATAAAGGATCTTTGTGAACTGCGCGGAAGTAGAAATCCTGCTGGCCGACTACGTGGACGGAACGTTGCGCGGCGACGCGCTGTCCGCGCTCGAAGCCCACTTGGCCGGATGCACAGCCTGCGCGGAACTCGCCCGCGATTCCGCCGGTGCGGTCGAGTTCATCGAGCGCGCGACGGTCGTGGAAGCCCCTCCCGAGCTGGTCACTCGCATCCTGTTCGAGCTGACCGCGGGACCCAGCCACGCCGTCATCAAGCCCTCCTGGGTTCGCCGCTTTTTCGGCCGCTGGCTCGAATCACTACTCCAGCCGCGCATCGCCATGGGGATGGCGATGACGGTTTTGTCCTTCGCCATGATCGGCCGCTTTACGCATGTGCGCCAACTGACGCCCGCCGATCTGGATCCGGTGAAAGTCTGGACCGCGGCGGAGAATCGGGTGGTCCGCTGGTATAGCCGGGGCGTGCAGTATTACGACAGCCTGAAGGTGGTCTACGAAATCCAAACGCGGCTCAAGGAATGGGCCGAAGAGCAACCGGCACAGCCAACGGCCGTACCGCCAGCCGGCAGCCCGGCAGGAGAAACGAAATGAATCCGGAAGTCCCTCCCACCATTCCACCCGAAACCCCGATTGTCGGCTATTGCCGCGCCTGCGGAAAGGCGCTCGATTCCGCCAGCGTCCACAGCGCGCACGGGACCATCTACTGTGCGGAACACGTTCCTGCCGAGAACGTGCCGAACGGACCCCCTGTCTCCGATTCTCCTTATACCAGCCCGTATACGGCGAGCTCTTATACTGACAAGACGCCGCCTCCCATCCCCCGCCCCGATGTATCTCCGGGTGTGGCCTTCGTTCTGGGACTGATTCCGGGAGTGGGCGCTATCTATAATGCGCAGTACGCCAAGGGCCTGATTCACGTTTTCATCCTGGGCATGCTCTTTACGATTGTCGGCAGCAACGATGTCGGCGGATTCGAGCCCCTGTTCGGAGTGCTGATCCCGGGATTCTGGGCGTACATGGCCTTTGAGGCTTACCACACTGCCAAGCTGCGCCAGATGGGCCAGCCAGTGGACGAATTTTCCAGCTTGATGCCGGCGCATGGCGGATCGCGATTCCCGGTGGCGCCCATTCTGCTGATCGCGCTGGGCGTGTTGTTCCTTCTGAACAACCTCGAGATCTTCGAACTCCGGCGCATGCTCCGTTACTGGCCGGTGATGCTGATCGCACTGGGTGTCTACATGCTGTATCTGCGGATGGCCGGAAATTCAAGGGTGAACAACCATGACCGCCAGTAGCTTGCTCGCGGCGATTCGAGGCCCGGTGCTGCTGGTCGCGCTGGGATTGCTGATGGCCGCCGATCAGCTCGGCAGAATGAGTTTCTCGCGCACCTGGCCGGTGCTGCTGATCCTGTTCGGTCTGTTCAAGCTGGCCGAGCATCTGGGGCCGAGAAACGTGGATCCAAATGCCGGGGGAGCCAGGAACGTATGAGACGAGCTTCCCTGGTTGCGCCTTTGCTGTTGATCGGGATCGGCCTTCTGTTTCTGGCCCGCAACATTTTCCCCGACATGCAACTGCTGGACTATCTGGCCAAATATTGGCCGCTGCTCCTGGTCGTGTGGGGCGGACTGCGGCTGATCGAGATCCTGTTCTGGGCGGCCACCGGCCGGCCGCTTCCCGCATATGGCATCAGCGGCGGCGAGTGGGTTTTGGTGATCTTCCTATGCTTTCTGGGCGTGAGCCTGCACGCCGTCCGCGGATTTTCCGACTGGCTGCCGGGCAGCCGGATCGAGCTGGGCGGCCTGGATATTTTCGGCGAGAGTTACGACTATCCGCTCGCCGCCGAAAGACCCTCGAGCAAAACTCCGCGCGTGATCCTGGAAAGTTTTCGCGGCAACGCGCGCATCACCGGCGCCGATGTCCAAACGGTGAAAGTGACCGGCCATTCCACCATTCGCAGCCTGGACCAGGCTTCCGCGGACCGCGCGAACCAACAGGCGCCGCTGGAGCTGGACGGAGAGCCGGGCGAAATCCATGTTCGCACCCTGCAGAACCGGATCTCCGGCAGTAACCGCCGCATCTCGGCCGACCTGGAGATCGTGGTTCCCAAAGGGGCCACCATTGAGGCGCACGGCCGCGGCGGCGATTTCGACATCAGCGGCGTCCAAGGCTCCATCGACGTCGACTCGGACAACGCCAGCGTGCGCATGGAAGACATCGGAGGCGACGTGGTGGTAGAGGTGCGCGGCAGCGACATCCTGCGCGCAGTCAAGGTCAAAGGGTCGGTGGAACTGAAGGGCCGCGGTTCCGATATCGACCTGCAGGACATAAGCGGGCCGGTCACGATCAACGGCACGTTTACCGGGAACTCGCAGCTTCACAATTTGGTCAAGCCGCTGCGGATCGTCACGCCGTACACCGAGTTCTCGGCCGAGAAACTGACCGACATGCGCGTTACTCTGGGCAATCTGAATGCGTCGGATCTGATTGGTCCGGTGAGAATGACGTCGTCGCGGTCGTGGGACGTGAGCCTTACGAACTTCACCAATTCTCTCGACATCAATTTGAGCGGAGGCGACGTGGATTTACGGCCCGGCCTGCTCCCGCTGGCTAAGATGGACGTGCGCAGCCGCTCCGGGCATATCGAACTGGCGTTGCCCGCGGCAGCCAAGTTCGATCTCACCGCGACCAGCACGCGCGGGTCGGTGGATAACGAGTTCGGCGATCTGTTAAAGCTCGAACCGGCCCGTCGCCGCGGGGCGACACTGCGCGGATCTAACGGCGGACCGCCGGTGAATATCTCGACCGACAGCGGGCAGATACTGGTGCGGAGCGCGTCGGCTGCCGATAGTGTTTCGCCCGCGGTGAATCTCCCGTCGAAACCGCCGCAACCGGTCGAGCAGTAGCTGTGTGGAGCGGGCTTCAGCCTGCAACGGGTGCTTC
>Ga0209483_1000999_pt1 | contig 22650 bp, 28 predicted proteins | sample NGEPerA_FD_184508 | JGI IMG/M metagenome (GOLD analysis project Ga0209483, IMG submission 184508) | Arctic peat soil microbial communities from the Barrow Environmental Observatory site, Barrow, Alaska, USA - NGEE PermafrostL2-A... | ecosystem: Environmental > Terrestrial > Soil > Wetlands >... | reverse complement strand
CTGATTTACTGTGCCCGCGGTCACGCTGCTGCCGGCGGTCTTTGCCACGGGCGTTGGCTCCCCTGTGATCATCGACTCATCGACGTTCGAGCGGCCATCGGTGATGAGGCCATCGACCGGAACCTTGTCGCCGGGCTTCACGCGCAGCATGTCGCCGACGCGCACCTGATCCAGATGAACTTCCACTTCCGCACCGTCCGGCTTTACGCGCAGCGCGGTGTTGGGCGCCAGCGCCAACAAGGATTTGACCGCGGCGTTGGTGCGCGAGCGGGCGCGAAGCTCGAGCACCTGACCGAGTAGGACCAGAGTCGTGATGACAGCAGCCGCCTCGAAATACAGCGGCGCGATGCCATTCATCTTGAAAGCGTTCGGTAAGAGTTCCGGCCACAACAAGGCGACGACACTGAACAGCCAAGCCGCCGCGGTGCCCAGGCCGATCAGGCTGAACATGTTAAGTTGCCAGGTCCTGAACGATGCCCACGCGCGCTCAAAAAATGGCCAGCCCGCCCAGAGCACGACCGGGGTGCTGAGCGCTCCCTGCGCCCAGTTGAACGCCTCGCGCCCGAACCAGCGGTGCGGATTGAGCCCGGGCAGGAACTCGCCCATGGTCACAAGCAGCAGTGGCAGCGTGAGGACCGCACTGATCCAGAGGCGCCGGCTCATGTCATCGAGCTCGGAGGTATCTTCCTCCAGCGCGGCCACGAGGGGTTCGAGCGCCATGCCGCACTTCGGACAGGCGCCGGGTCCTGCCTGCCGGACTTCCGGATGCATCGGGCAGGTGTAGATCGCCCTGGGGTCGGAAGCTTTTGCTGCTGGTGCGGCCATTGTTGCCGCGATCGATGAGGACATGCGATGCAGGAATTTATCTGGATCAGCGCTGAATTGCTGCCTACAGCCTTCGCGGCAGAAGTAATAGGTGGTGCCTTGATGCTGGAGCGCTTTGGTGGGATCGGCCGCGACTGGCATGCCGCAGACCGGATCGACGTGAGACTTCGGCTCATCCATTGTTCAGGTCCTTGGCACGCTAGTCGAACGGCCAAATAGCATAGACGCCCGACCGTCAGTCCGCACGGATAGACCCGAAGCTCTCTCCCGATCGGTTATCACGGTCGAAGTGATCAAGCCGAGGGCGTAATCGCGATAAGCCCCATAAGCGGCGAGAGATGCCGCGCCGTGGAATGCTGCTCCGTCTCACTTGGCGATCCCCCCCGCACGGGGCGTTTCAGGGGGATCGTGATGGAAGTTGCAGTCAGAGCGGGGGGTCACCTCATCGCTGGCGAGCCTGGCGCAACGCGCTATCGATCAGAATCGCGATCAAGCCGACAAATAAAATCATGGCACGCCAGGCGCTGACAATTGGCAGGTGCGGCAGAACCACCCAGAGCAGGGCGAGCCACGCAAGAATCGCGATGGCAAAGCTCCCGTCTTCGACAAAAAGCCCGACAATTTCGTTAAATATAGCTTTCAACCACAACACGGAGCGACACTCGTTGCTTAAGGGGTTGCGGCGTAGGTCGCGCGCCTGCGACACATCGGCACGATGACCACGGCGATGGCCAGGTAGCCTGCAGTTAACCCGAGGATCGACCAATCATGACCGGGCCAGCTTAGGCCCAGGCCCTCACCGACCCAGAACGTGCCAAATGCCGATAGCAGCACGCCGACAAAAAACTTCAGAGTGTTCTCCGGAATCCGCGCCAGCGGGCGATGCACCGCGATGCCTAGCGCCAACACAATGACCAGCGCCGCGAGCGCACCGAAGCTGGCAGGGAGCAGCAGGCCGACGCCGCCGGCCCCTACCGCTGTGACAATGAAGACCACTTCGATCCCTTCGAGCATGGTGATCTTGAAGGCCGTGGCAAACGCGATCGTGTCCCAGCCGCCGCGGTTCCCGCCCAGTTGTCGCAGTGCATGCGACTGCTGCTGGTAGATGGCGGCTTCATCGTGCAGCGGAACGATGCCGGCGGCGCGCAGGATCGCTTTGCGTAGCCAGCGCATGCCAAACATAAGCAGCAACGCCCCGACGACGAGCTGCACCACACCGAGCGGGATCCGGGCGAGTGCCGGGCCGAGTATGGCGATGATGCACGACAACGCCAGCAGCGCTGTGCCACTGCCTATCAGTGCGCTGCGCCAGCCACGGGCCACCCCAACGGCCAGTACCACTGTCAGGGCTTCAACGAATTCGACCAGCGACGCCAAAAAAGCAGCGGCGACAGCCGGACCCGCATGTGTCCAGTCGATAGGCATCACTCAGGCTGTAATGGTTAATGAGCGGCGGATAAGGCGAACGAGAGTAGAATAACTCCAGCCAAAGGGCAAAAAGCCGAGCCTGAGCGTCCGGCTGCCCTCAGACGCTGGTGCTGGCGATAGAGCGGCAGGTGCCAGGGAAACTTATTCACCAGGAACCCGGCGATGAAGCTCACATCGGCCCGGCTGTCATCGATGACCCCGGCCGGGGCCGGCGCGCAGACGATCCGCGTCGGCGTGTCGGCCGTCACGCAAACTCCTTCCGGGCAACGCACTTACTGGCGTGCCAACGATACCTCGCCCTTCCAGTGGAAGTTCGCCCCGCCCATGTCAACACTGCACCGCGCACAAGCGGCACTATGGCGCTACGCGCTCAACGCCTTCAGCACATTGAGCGGGTCTTTTGTAATAGCCGTCAGCAAAGCCTTTGCTGGCCCAGTCGGCTCTCTGCGTCCCTGTTCCCAATTGCGCAGAGTTCCCACGTCTACATGCAGTAGCGCGGCGAATTTTGGCTGGCTCAGGCCAATCCTTGCGCGCAGCGCCTTTACAACTTTCGCGTCTACATGAAATTCACGAGCTGGAGCACGTTCTCCACGAGCGATCTCACCAGCTTGCCTCACGCTTTCTAGCAAAGCGTTAAAATTCTCCTTCCTCACCACAGTTCTCCTGAATATATTTGCTCAATTGCTTTCAATGCTCTGCGCTATTTCAATGCCTCCGCAGCTTTTTTGAGTTTCCTCTTTTCCCATGGCGTCAGATCGGTCTTTGCGCCCTTGCCGTAGATCATCAGGAATATGATCTGCGATTGCGTGACGCGCCAAAAATAAATAACTCTTGCACCACCGCGCTTGCCTTTGCCAGATAATGCCCACCTGACTTTACGCATTCCTCCAGTACCCGCAATCAAATCTCCCATCTCCGGATCGCGCATCATGGCGATCTGTTACTTGGCATAGTCATCGTCAGACACTAAGCCAATTACTGCTTTGTGGAATTGATCTGTTTCTATGAATACCATGGACGGCGCGTACGCCACTGACTTATGTCCGTCAAGTCTTCAGGTTTGAACGCTCGATCATTTCTAAGTAGGCGCTGCTGAGACGCGCAGCCTTGCTCTGCCCGGGCACGTCTTTCGGATCGTCGCACTCGATGGTAATCTCGTGCCGACGGCCGCCGAGGTTCCGGTGCTATGGCTGCGTACAGCCGAGCGCATCTCCGTCATCGTTCATATGAATCATCCCGGCGTGTGAGTGATGGGCGACCTCGCCGGTGAAGCCGAGTTACACGCTGCACGAGGGCCATCGCTACCGAGTCAAATTCCGCAACCCCAGCGACGATATCCATCCATTACACCTGCACCGCCATAGTTTCGAAATGACACATATTGGCGGCAAGCCTACCGCAGGTGTGACCAAAGACGTCGTGATGCTGGGCGGGTTCCAGGAACTGGCGTTTGATTTCGTCGCCGACAATCCTGGGTTGAAGCTGTTTCATTGTCACCTGCAATTGCACATGGATTTCGGCTTTATGGCACTTTTCCGGTATGGATGAACCCCCGCGAATCGCGTTTGCCACCGGCAACGCGGTCGGCCGGATCGCCGCCTCTCAATGAGCTGTGGCTCTTGACGGGCAAACAACTGCAGTGCCGGAACTCAGAGCGTTCGAATGATCAAGGCTGACGGGCATTCACGGCAGGAATCACCAAGGTGTAAAGAAACCTTGGCGCAGTTCTCAAAGTGACGTTGGCGGGGCGGCACCGAAAGTCCGCTAGGCCGAATCGCACCGTCTTTTGGAAGTTACTCTTCGCGTTATCCTGCCATTGACTGTCCAGCACGTCCCCTGCGATTTCATGCGAGACGCCGCCTCGTGCAGCCTTGCACTGCCCCCATTTCAGTGAAAAGGCGTGATCCGGATTTGTACCGCGATAGGTTATGGTGACGACAAGTTCGTCCTTACCAGGGTCGTAGTAGACGCTGGAAAAGTTGTCTGCTTGCGCCGTGTGGACAGTCATTACGCAAAGTCCGAGCAACAAACCCAGCGGTGCGTACGACACCTCGCTTCGCCGGCGGTTGCGCAGCTTATCCAGCCGCTGATGCCAATAGCGTTTCACAGCCTTTTTACCTCGATAATTATCAGGGTATACGCCGAAGAATTCGGCTACATTGTGTTCCGCAGTGGCGGCGGGCTCAAGTCGGCATTAATCTTCTGGCTAATGTGGCCCACCTCTTGGGCTTGAAAGAGTCTACTGGTTGCGGTCTTCTGTCATCGATCTGTTGCCAGAATCGCGCTGTCTATGAATGCGCTCGATTGGGCGGTGATTGGTTTCATCGCGGCAAGATAAGCGATACGGGTAATGGTGACAGCGGAGGGCGATTCGACAATGGGGCGTGCTACCTGCTCGAAATATTGTCTCTCGTCTGGAGTGAATTGCTCCGCAAGGATGATGCTGAGCGGAGGTGCCCAGGGGTGCGGCGAGAATCCGAGAAACACGTCCCACGACTTGAGGATGGAAGGAAGCATGTCAATATGCAGCTCCAGACGAATCTCAGCGAAACCGCAGGTACGGGCAAAATCGAACAAATTTCGTTCCGAATAGTTGGCGATCGGACTGTTCGCGATTTTTTCCGGAGTATCGGGATATTGTGCCGCTTTCCAGCGGTGCAGGAGCGGAAGGAAGCGGTCCTGGGATCGAATGGCCTGCGAGTCGATCATCGACCTTAAAGCGCTAGCCATCAACGCATCGTCCTGCAAGATGGGTTCGGCAATCGAGATTCGGCCGCCGGGCCTGAGGATGCGATAAAATTCCCGCAGCGCCGCAAGCTTGTCGCCCACGTAAGCAAGCACCGAGCGGGTGGTGACAATATCGACGCAGGCGTCTGCGATGGCACTGAGCCGATCAGCGGGACAGTGTAGGAAAGTGCATTGCTGCTGCACTTCGCGCTCGATGGCGAGTGACTCGGCGTGACGGAGCATCGGCGCCGAGATGTCGGTCAGGAAGACACGCAGGGAACGGCCAATGCGTTCAATGGCACGGAAGGCAATGAGACCCTCGCCTGCGCCGATATCGGCGAGCGTCATGCCTGGGGCGAGCCGCGCTGCGTCAAGAACACGATCGGCATAACTTTCGACTTCGGCTCGCACGACTTGGCCAAACGCCGCATCGTCGGCGTGACGGCGGTGCAGAAGCCATTCGGACCACACATCGGACTCGGGAACGGAAGTCTTATCAGTCACTTTTAGCCTCGGCCCATCCGTGGATTTGGCTTGGAATTCTGCATCATGTCGTGGCGAGGGAGCACGCAAAAATTGTTCTGGGGCTTTTTACTTTGCACTACCAATTGAAACGATGTCTAGCGCGGCAGATAGGGCTAAAGTGCCATCCTGTGCCATGCGGGAACCGGGTGGCCAAGACCGACGGTTCGGTCTGTAGAGAATCAGTAGAGCCCGGCGCGGATACAGACCGGTGCTGGCTAGATAGTAAGTTAAACGTTACCATACGCCGATGAAAATTCGGGTCGAGGCATACATTCGCCCGGATGGATCGAGTCCATACGCTGAATGGTTTGACAGCCTCGACGCGCACGCGGCTGCGGAAGTCACGACCGCAAAGCTGCGCATGGAGTTCGGCAACACATCAAATGTGAAGTGGTTTGCGGGCATCGGTGAGGACGTTATCGAATGGGGTCCGGGTACCGAATCTATCTGGCGAAGCCCGGTGAATCGCTGATCGTGTTGTTTGGCGGTGGGGCCAAGCGCCGGCAGCAAGCAGATATCTGTCGGGCGAAGGCCTTATACGCCGAGTACAAGGCTCGAAAGGCGCCTCCGCCGACTGAGCGCAATGACAAGAGGCGAAAGAGGTAAAGAAATCATGGCGCTCACTCGCGATTTCAAGAAGACGGTTGTTGCTCGGGTCGAGCGTGATCCCACGTTCGCTAAAGCGCTCCTGGACGAGGCGGCAACGCTGTTTCTGAGTGGCGAACCAGAGATGGCACGTCTCATTCTGCGCGATCTCGTGAATGCGACCCTGGGTTTTGAACGGCTCGCCAAAACGACGGCCATGCCGAGTAAAAGTCTTCATCGGATGCTGTCGCTCAAAGGCAATCCAAGCATGGATAACCTGGCGGTGATTTTCGACGCGGTAAGAAAATGCCTCAAAGTGAGCCTTAAGGCCCATACGGTGAACTTGCAGAAAGTGGCATAGCGACTGTGGCGCTCGCTGAGATCGAACTGGCGCGAGTGCGTAGAGCGATGGATGCCTTCATGCAGCAGCGCCGCCCGCCGCCACACATTCGCCCAAAATTGGATCTTGGCTTCCGCGTTTCAGGGCAAAGCGTCGAGATTTTCGAGATCCGCCCTCGCTGGCGCGGACCTCCTGACGAGAAACTCGAATCGCCAGTAGCGAAGGCGACATACGTCAGGGCGCGCGGCGTCTGGCGCGTATTCTGGCAGCGACGCGACCTGAAGTGGCGCAGCTTTGAACCCAAACCGGAAGTGAAATCCGTGGAGGAATTCGCGTCGCTGGTATCGGTGGATGCGCACGGCTGCTTCTTCGGATGAGCCGACGGCTCACAGGCTGGTCTACCGATATTATCGACGTCGAGGTCTACCGAAAGTCGACCGGTCGCGTGACCACGACTGCATAACCTCCCGGGTTCAGTGGCAAATCCAACTTCAGCGCCGACTATCACCAGAAGTCCCGGCGAAGAGCCAAACGTGCAGGCACTCGCAGATTAGCGCTTTCAGGTGTCCGAGATTTCCTTGTACGTCGCCGGGCCCGATTGGCCTCGCTTTGATCAACATTTCCCGGAGTCGTGACCAACAATTGGTGGCGACTACAACAGTGCCTCAGCCGGCCGGAGTCGGCGGTCGATATTACATAATATACATTATGCGTACTAGGCGTATGGCAGCCAAGTTAAAATGTCCGCTTTGAGCCAAGTTCAGATGTCCGCCCTGGGTGTTCTAACCCGCGGTCTTCCGTCGCCTTTTTGGGCCCGGGAGATCGCCAATGCGCCAGATGGCCAGGGTGACAATGAGCATGCGCGAACTAGATCGGCTCAAGTGCGTACAGGCAGTTGTGGATGGAGATTTGTATTCATACAAGGCCGCAGAACGCCTGGGGATCACAACGCGGCAGTTGCGACGGCTGGCTGAACGCTATCGCGCCGAGGGTCCTGCTGGACTCATCTCCAGGCGCTGTAGTCGGCCCAGCAACAATCGGCTGGATGCAGAGCTCGAGCGGCAGATTGTGAAGATCCTGCGTGAGACCTACGCCGATTTCGGGCCCACGCTGGCCGCCGAGAAGCTTCAGACGCGCCACGGTATCGTGATCGCCAAAGAGACGGTCAGACGTCTGCAGATCGATGCCGGGCTTTGGATTCCACGCAAGCTGCGGCCACCGAGGATCCAGCAGCCACGCGCACGACGTGCCTGCCTGGGCGAACTGATCCAGATCGACGGCTGCGAGCATCGCTGGTTTGAGCATCGCGCGCCGATGTGCACGGCGATCGTCTATGTGGACGATGCCACCAGTCGGTTAATGGTCGTTAGATTTGCGGGAACCGAGTCGACGTTCGCGTACTTCGAGGCAACACGCGAGTACCTGCAGCACTATGGCAAGCCGCTGGCGTTCTACAGCGACAAGGCCAGCGTCTTCCGTGTTAACAACGTTCACGCAACCAATGGTCCTGGATACACGCAGTTCGGGCGGGCGCTCTTTGAGCTTAATATTGACGGTATCTGCGCTAATACCGCAGCGGCCAAAGGCCGTGTCGAACGGGCGCATCTGACCCTGCAGGATCGCCTGGTGAAGGAGCTACGGCTGGAAGGCATCTCGAGTATCGAGGCCGCGAACGCCTTCATGCCGCGCTACATTGAGGATTACAACGCGCGCTTTGCCAAGGAACCCCGCGACCCTCACAACGCGCACCGAACCCTCAGAGCCGATGAGGACCTGGACCTGGTCTTCTGCTGGCGCGAGCTGCGCAAGGTGACCAAGGCATTGACGTTGCACTACGAACGCAAGCTTTACCTACTGGCCGATACCGCGGCCAACCGCCGACTCATCGGCAAATACATCGAGGTGTTTCAGTATCCCGACGGTCGCATCGAGATTCGTGTAGCAGGGGTCTCACTGCCCTACTCCATCTACGACAAACTCGGTGCCGTCGAACAGGGTGCAATCGTCGACAACAAACGCCTGGGTCATGTGCTGCAGATCTCGCAGCTGGTCCAGTCAAAACGCGACAACCGTGCGGCTGACGTGCCTTCCACCGCCCATCGAGCCGACGGCCACCTCGTTCCACGCAACAAACTGGTCGGCAGCAAACGGCAGCGCGAGCTCGCACCCGAGGATCTGGAGTCGGCAATTCAATCGAAGGCTTCTATCGCACAGACGCGTCGCCGGCTCCGGGAAGCTGGTCTGCCATCCGTAAAGATCCCAGCACCAAAGCCTTCTGCCCTGCGGGCGTCAGACTGCGTGGCTGTGAGCAAACAAAAGGTAATCGGGATTCGAAAAGGAACGAGATCCCAGGCGGACATTTCAACTTAGCCACAGCCTGGACATCTGAACTTAGTTTAGGCAACCAGGGCCATGTTATGCCTCCCAGATGCGAGCCTGATGGTGGGACCTTTCGACCCGGCGAAGTGCTAAGCGTGCCGCTACAAGACCGCGGGTGACTATCCGGTCGCGGACGCTCGGAGGTAAAGCTTCCGGATAATTGGCAGCATTACCGACAGCGCGCTATCGGCCGGCGACATCAGCGAGGCTGTTTGATCCGTGGCAACGCGCGGCAGACGCTCACAAAGAATGCGCACTTTCGGCAGGTACTCGGTAATGTCGCGGCACAGAATCTCGCCCCCTGCTTTCGACATCGCGTATTCGGTCATGTTGTCGGGTCTGCTCTGAACGTAAACGCTCGAGGGATAGAACACGGCTATTCCGTCGGCGTTACGACGCAGGCAAGCTTCAACAAGCCGCAGAAAACCATGGACGTAGAATTCGTTAAACTCATCAAGCCGCGCGCGTGAACAAAGCCCCGATTTGCGCTTGGCAATTGTCGGTGTCGCGAAGTAATACACGTGTGTAGGCGCGACATTGAGCGACTTGAGCTGTTGGTCGAGGTCCTGGCGCACGTCTAAGGCTATTGCCTCGCATTTGCCGCCCGAGTCGTTGATCTCGGCGGTGAGCTTGTCAGCGTCGGCCTTACCCCTGGCATAAGTGATGATCACCCGGCTTCCGCCAGCCGCTACCAGTTTTGCGGTGAGTTCCCCGAGTCCGCGTGAACCGCCGACGATCAAAGCCACGGATCCCTCGAACTCGGTGGGACTGACGTGTTTTACGAGTTCGACTATCGGCGGCTGGGATACCGGGGCGCCGCGAGAAAAAGTATCCAGAAAGCCCGACAGGCCGCCTCCGCGAATAGCTAATTTCACGCCGCGAAAGCGCCTATCGATGGATCTGACGGCGAAGTGCAGTTCGTTTGCGCTGGTTGTCTCGGAAATGAGTCGTAGGTCCAATCCGCTGTAGAGCGAATGCAGGCCCGGTACGATCATGCCGACCAGGTAGGTTGAGCAGCCCAAGGCGCCAACGCGACCTCGTCCAAGTAGCCGTGCCGCGTCGGGAAACTCCCGCTCCATATTGGCGGGATCGGTGGCGAAGAGTACGCGGCCCCACCGCTGCTCCATGTCCTCCAGAGTTAGATCGGCTGGACCGCCCTGATAGAGCGGCGGTTCGTTCAAAGGGCTCAACGGCAATTCTTCCGGTGACGCGGGTAGCGGCAGACCCAGACCGATGACCAGAGTCACAACCTCTACTCCATCTACCCGTGCCTGTGCGCGCAGCAACTTGCCAGTGTGCCGAACAATGTTCGCATCAACTTCGTCGCCCACGTACACCATCCTTCTAAACGAGGACTTAATCGTGGTCACGTTGTCAATGTGGGTGTTACTGGCGCCTATTTTGTCCAGGAGCCACAGCAAGGTGTGCATCCCGTGCACCACCGGGGCGCCAGCCATCGTCCGTCGTGCGGCGATAGGATCCATGTGCATCGGGTTGTAATCGCCGGTTAAGGCCGCAAACCGCGCCTGATCTTCTATGCCAAACACCTTTGAGCCGATCACTATTTACTCCTTAGCTAAGCTAGAGCGGCCTTTCCGCCATGGTGAGCGTATTTTGCCTGTCAGAGGCGTCAGTCCGCCGGCCCTTGGCTTATCTGAGCAGCGAGAGATCGACGGCGGCCGCCATCGCCGCATAGGCGGCATCGGTACCGTGGAGATGGTCGCCTGGATGATAGCCATCGCGGATCTGCGTTGGATCGGCCGGATCGCGGATCGTCTTGTCAAAGTCCAACACGCCATCGACCTCCCGATTAGTGCGAATCCACGCATTTACCGTCTGACGAATTGCCTCGCCCTCCTGCGAATAGTAGGCAGCGCCCCCGTAGGGCGTGATGGTTGCGGCCAACACCCTGAGCCCATGCGCATGGGCCCGGTCTATCATTTGACGGTACGCGCCGATCAGGGAATCTGCCGTCGCTTTGCTGGCCGGTATCCAATTCTTGAATGCCTCGGCCAGCGGCCCTTCGACGTGCCCATACGAGACTCCCAGATCGTTCACTCCTTCAAAGATCACCAGCACCTGCGCACCGGGAACGGCGAGCACGTCGCGATCGAAACGAGCCAGGGCACTCTGCCCGGCACCATCGGTCAGTACCTGATTGCCGCTGATGCCCATGTTGACGATGCCCCAGTTCGGCCTCGCCGTTGCGTCGAGTCGTTTAGCCAGCAGATCGGGCCAACGATGATTGGCATCTACCGTCGATCCCACACCATCGGAGATCGAATCCCCTAACACCACAATGGCCCGTGCGCCCCTGGCAACCTCAACTTCCACTCCTGATAAGAACGCGCGCGAACCAATGGTTTGCTGCGGCTCGAATGGCTTGCCGGTGTAGTCGCCGGCGCCGGACACGAAGGCATTCTGCATGCCCGTTGCGTGGCAGGTGCACGCGCCGGTCGCCTCTGGTAAGTAGATGCTGATGGACAGGATAGCGAGGTTCCCGACCGGCAGGGCTATGGGATCACTCAGAAAGGGTGCTCCGGCCGGTATGCTGACCGAGGGTTTGCCGGCGAACGTAAGCCCGCGTTCGGATCGTGGCTGTATGGCGCCTTTTTCATCCGCGATGGCCACGCGCGCAGCACCGATCGCCAGGGGTTTCGAGCCATATTCATTAGTGAAGCGGATTCTCAGGCGTTGCCCGCCGCTGCTCACGCGCACGATCTGACGGATAGTCACGTTTTCAAACGATGGCGTTGCGGGGAACGGGCCCGCCGCGGGAGTGGGCGGGAGCGGCGCCGCACCCCAGGTCTGCACCCATTCGGCAGTGCGGCCCACAGAGCAAAGCCCCAGCGCCATGAGAAGACCGCACGCGACTTGAACTCTACGTCTCATAATCCGCTCCCTGGAATGCGTTCGGGGGTATATGAAATGAAGTATCGCCATTCGGCCATGCGCATGACAACCCATCTTACAATGCGGATGTGATCATGACCTCTGCTCCCCCCCCGCCGTATTGACGGTGCCTTCAACCTCGATACGCAGGTTCAGTGCCAGATCGCCGGCGCTGCCGCCCGCGAAGCTGGTGCTCGATGATGTGTTGACCGGCCGGCCTGACACGTCAAAGTCCGTCGCCGAGGCGAAGCGAGTGATCAGTCCTTCAATCTCAGACCGTGCAGCGGCAGCTGCCCTGAAATCCATGCCTGTGCGCAGCTCCAATCGTGTCGCTACGAGCGCGCCACTTGCATCCAGCGAGGTGCCGGTTGCTTCAACCAGATCGCCATCCTTGGGACCGGTAGTCGGAAAATCCACCAGCATCGCGGCCGAGAAATTCACCACCAGCGCATTGATCATCAGGGTTTTGGCCATCGCGTCGGTGGAGGTCACAGTGCCGATGATTTGAAATCCCGTGCCGGCGGGCTTGCGCTCGATGCGCGTGGCCTGCACGGTGCCGTCGGCAGCGGTCATGCCGCTGATCTCGAGAATGTCGCCGACGCTGATTCCCGCCAGCGAGACCGGGTTGATGTCGTCGTCGACTGATGTGGCGGCCGTGATGACGACAGTCTGACCCAGAACGGCCAGGGTCTGCGCGCCGGTATCGACGGCGGTCACGGGTCCCTGGATATTGCCGCGAAAATCGATTTCTTCGGCCATGTCCTGGTTCTTGGAGTCATCGTGGTGGCCCCTGACTTCGACGATATCTCCAGCGCGCAAGTCGCCCTGCGTGGCGCTCTGGCCGTCGACCGTCCTGCAGTCGTCCCCGCTGAAGCGCCGGTGGCAGAGCTGCTCATACCCATGCCGGAACCCCCGCAGGCGACGATTGCCGCGGTGATCGCCACTAGCGATGCGGCAATGGCGATTCTCGCAACGGTACGTGGCCTGGAGCCAGAAGACCTGATTTGCACTTCCATTGACTGTCTCCCTCCCACGATCACATCGATCGCTTGTATAGGTGCGCGGTTCCGGGTGCGCGGTTTAAGGCAAAACTGTCCGCAAATGGCGTCAAATGCGAAAATGCATGCGTCGACGTACCTGCCGCACCAGTATTCAGGCCTGTCGGCCCGGTTGTGCGTAGCTCTCAGAATGCCGCGATTTCACGGCTCAAAGCGCAGATCAGGGACAGCTTCAGCAGCAAGGCGTGACACGTGTCATGTTCGCCGCCGGTCATACTGGTAGCGTGCTTGCTTGCTCGATGAGTTGCTCCAGGAACGGAGGCCGATCACATGATTGCCGCATTGGTATTGGTGGTATTGCTGGTGCTCGCCATCGGCTATGGCATCGGGATTTATAACGGCCTGGTCCGCGCGCGCGCGGAGGTGAAGCTGTGCTGGTCGAACATCGACGTGCTGCTGGTGCAGCGACACGATGAACTGCCCAAGCTGGTCGAGACCTGCAAGCAATACCTCCAGTACGAACAACAGACTCTCGAGCGGGTGATGCAGGCCCGCTCGGCGGTGGCGGCTGCGCGTACCAGCGGCAACGTCGCGGCCTTGGGAGCGGCCGAATCGGGCATGCGCAGCGGACTGGCGGGCCTGTTTGCCGTGGCAGAAAAATACCCGGATTTGAAGGCCGACGAGGCGTTCCAGCACCTGCAGCAGCGCATCTCGGGCTATAACGAGGCCGTCAACATCAACAACGTGCGCATCGCGGCATTTCCGGACGTTCTGGTTGCAACGCGCTACGACTTTGAGCCGGCTCAGTTGCTGAAGTTCGATGCCGCCCAGAAGGCCGACCTCGACTTGAAGACCGAATTTGCCCAGTAGGGGACCGATCGCGCTGCAGCCGTGGAACAGGTCTTCAACCCCTACTGCCTGTTCGGCATCTTCTTGGGCATCGCCGGAATCCTGATCGGCCTGTACCGGTTTTTCCGGCGCTGGCGGCAACAACGGCTGGTAGAGGACACGCCGCAGGCCCGCATCCGCTCTGCGCCGCAAGGCTATGTCAAGCTGTGCGGGCGCGCGCGTTCCATGGACGGCGAACTGCTGCGTGCGCCGCTGACCGGCCGCGCGTGCGTGTGGTGGTCGTACCGCGTTCAGCAGCGCGACAACAACCGCCTGCGCGCATTCGCCTGGCGCCACAGCGATTCCGGAACCAGTGATCAGCCGTTCCTGCTGATCGATCAGCGCGATCAATGTCTGATCGATCCAGTCGGCGCTGAGGTTGAACCCAGCGACCGCAAAGTCTGGTATGGCAATTCCCCGGACGACGTACCGCTGGCACTGCTGGGCGGATTGAATGTCGGGCTAGGCGCAAACTGCCGCTACACGGAGGCCATCCTGAGCGAGGATGCGCAGCTGGCGGTGCTTGGAGAATTTCGCTGCAACACGGGCTCTGCGGCCACCGCTCTCGAGGATGAGGCGGCCGTGTTGCTCGATCAATGGAAGCAGGATCAACCGGCGCTGTTGGCACGCTTCGATGTCAATCGTGACGGCCATATTGATGCGGCCGAATGGGAAACAGCCAGGGCCGCTGCCCTGACGCAGGCACAGCACAATAGACTTCACCAGGCGCCCGAGCAGCGCATCGGGGTGCTGGCCAGGCCCCGTGGCGGCAGGCCATTGCTGATCGCCGCTCAGTCAGAGGGCGAATTGGCCCGAACGGAACGGCGACGCGCGCTGGCAGGACTTGCACTCACCTTGTTGTCGCTGATCGTCACGTGTTATGCGATCGCACATGTCCGGGCCGCCGGCATCCGGTAGAGGCCCATCCGCTATACTTCCTGCTCAGGAGGCGAGACTGATGCGGCTGTGGCACCTGGGACTGGTTTCATTGCTTGCGTTGCCGGGGCCAGTGGTTCGCGCTGCCTCGGGACTGCCCGCTGCGCTCCATGCCTGCACGCAGGAGCCTGACGATAGCCGGCGCCTCGCCTGTTACGACCACGAGATGGCACGGCCTGCCGCGGCTCGGCCGCCGGCGGCGAGCCCGCCACCCACACCGGCGCCTGACAAGTCCTTTGGGCTCAGCCCCGAAAAGCAGCGCCAGCTCGAGCCTCGTGCAACCCGCGCGAAAGTCATACCGCAGATTTTATCGTCCACCGTGTCGGCAGTGGGTTCGCGCGGCGACGGACGGCTGGCGATCACTCTCGCCAACGGCCAGCTCTGGGTTCAAGGTGAGGCCTATGAAGTGTTCCGCGTTAACGTCGGGGATGCCGTCACCATCAAGCCCGGCCTTCTGGGGTCTTTCCATCTGTATGCGCCTTCCGGGTATGCCACGCGGGTAACGCGAGCGCGCTAGCACATGTCAGACCGGCGCCCCAGCATTGCCGACAAGCGCCGCAGCTTTCAGAAGTTGCATGAATCCGGCTGCTTCGCCATCCCCAATCCCTGGGATATCGGCAGCGCCTGCTTTCTGCAATCCCTTGGATTCAAGGCGTTGGCGACCACCAGTTCCGGTTTTGCCTGGTCGCAGGGGCATGCGGACGGCGGCATGTCGCGTGATCGCGTATTGGCACACCTCGAGAGTCCGGTCGCGGCCACCGATGTGCCGGTGAACGCCGACTTTGAGAGCGGTTTTGCGCACGACGCATCCGGGCTGGCGGAGAGTGTGCGCCTGGCTGTTGCCACCGGTGTTGCGGGATTGTCGATCGAAGATTCTACCGGCGATACGTCCCGACCGCTTTATGACTTGAACACGGCGGTCGAGCGCATCCGCGCCGCGCGGCGCGCCATCGATCAAACGGGTGGCGACACCATGCTCGTGGGCCGCGCCGAGTGCTTTCTGACTGATCGGCCCGATCTTGCGGAAACCATCAACCGGCTAAAGGCCTACGGCAGCGCCGGCGCTGATTGCCTGTATGCGCCGGGATTGCGCACCCGTGATGAGATTGCCGCGGTAGTCGCCGGCGTCGCGCCCAAGCCGGTCAACGTGTTGATCGGCTCCGCGCACGTCCTGTCGATGAAGGACCTGGAGGCACTTGGTGTGCGACGTGTCAGCGTCGGCGGTGCCCTCGCCCGCTCAGCCTGGAGCGGATTTATGCGCGCGGCACGCAGCATCGCCGAGCAGGGTTCATTCGACGAGTTCTCGTCGGCTGCTTCCGGCAAGGAACTGAACGCGTTGTTTCGCGGCTGATCAGCGTCCGTCGGTGCTGCGGCGTCCGGTCGAATATCGGCGGTTGTCCGGGACGCTGCGGGTCACGACCGTAGGATTCATCGGCTGAAACGCCCGGCGTTCCACGGCCCGACGCGGCCCGGCGCGCCGATCCGGATAGTGCTTGTAGACAGTCTGGCACGATTTAGGATCGGTGCAGCCTTTGAGCGGCAACGGCGGCGCCTCTTTAGCGAGGAAGCGCACATGCTTGTACTGTCCACATACTGGACAGGCCGGCCGTGCGGTAAGGATGCCAACGGCGTGCCATGGATTGGCCACGTGAATGTGCTGACTGTTATTGAGGTGGCGCGTCTGCGCCGTCCCTAATCGACGTCCCAGCAAGAACAATATTTTTCGGAGAGCAGCCATTGCCTCTTCCAATTGATCCGGACTGCCAACAGTCCGGCATGTCATCGCCACGCGCCTGAGTTTGCCTGTACGGACGCATTGCGGGAACCCTGAATGAGGAGTTGTACCATGAAAAGCTTGCAGGAATGGACTGACAGCAGAGAAATCAAGGAACTATTCGGCATAGTTCACGTCGTTACAAGACATAAAACGGAACAGCTGATCAATCAGGCGTTGCAATGGATCGAGACGCTGACAAAAGCATGTCACTGGTCATATCGCGGATCCGCGTACAGCCCGTTAGCGACATCGTCACGCGCATTTCCGTCTCGATTAATTTCAGCACGTGTGCGACTCCGTCTTCACCGCGGCCGGCGAGTGCATAGGCCCAGGCGCGTCCCAATAGCACGGCCTTGGCGCCAAGCGCGAGCATGCGCACCACATCAAGGCCTGAGCGCACTCCTCCGTCTGCGAGCACCGTGAGCCGATCACCCACCGCGGCGGCGATCGCAGGCAACGCGCGTGCCGTGGACGAGGCGCCGTCGAGCTGCCGGCCGCCGTGATTGGACACCACGATCCCATCGGCACCGAGATCGGCGGCGATGTCCGCGTCACTGACATCCAGGATGCCTTTGATGATCAGCGGCCCCTGCCAATGCTCACGCACCCAATCGAGATCCTTCCAGGTCACGCTCGGATCAAAGTTGTTACGCGTCCAGGCAAAGAAATCGGCCAGCGCAGAATCGGCGCCCATGACCGTCATGAGATTACCCAGCGTGTGCGGCCGGCCGCGAACGCCCACATCCCAGGCCCAGCGCGGGCGTCCCAGCGCCTGGCACACCCGGCGCATGTTGCCAAGAAAACCTGCAGCATCGGCAAGACCCGAACGGACGTCGCGGTAGCGTGAGCCCGGCACCGGCATATCGACCGTGAATACGAGTGCCGAGCAATGCAGGCTCGCCTGCGCCAGCAGATCGCGCATGAAGGCGCGGTCGCGAATCATGTACAGCTGAAACCAGAGCGGTTTGGTTACGCCGCGTACCACCTCCGCCAGCGAGCAGGCCGACACGGTGGACAGGCAAAAAGGAATGCCGGCGCGCTCTGCGGCCCGCGCCGCCTGAACCTCGCCGCGGCGGGCGCTGAGGCCAGCCATGCCGATGGGAGCCAGAGCGATCGGCATCGCGACCTGAGTTCCAAACAGCTCGGTGGTCAGGTCGAGCCTGGAGACGTTGCGCAGCACGCGCTGGCGCAAGGCCACTGACTCCAGATCGGCAACGTTACGCTGCAGCGTGACCTCGCTGCCGGAGCCGCCGTCAATGTAATCGAACAGAAAGCGTGGCAACCGGCGGCGCGCGAGTTCGCGATAGTCGACGACCGCTGCGGCTTTCATCGGCTACTCGGTCACGCGAAATTCCGTCACGAAATACTCGGTATCCCCGAAGCAGGAACTAGGCAGCCATTTGTGCTGCTCGAAATGCAGGTCCATGCGCTTGCCGACACTGTCGTTCAGGCGCCTGGCATCGGCATCATTGGGAACCGTGAAGTAGAACTTCTCGGCTACGGTGCCGGGCATGGTCACCATGGCCATCTCACCTTCCCAGGTTTTACACAGCCAGCCCCGTCTGGAGAGTTTCTGCACGTAGCCGGCGCGTTCGCCGGACGAGTAGGACCAGTGCAGCGTGGCCCACGTGAATCCCCAGCCGGCCAGAATCGCCAGCACCAAGAAAGCCAGCAGCGCCTTCATCATGAATGCTCCCCGTTAACAGGAGCATAGCAGGGCCTTTGTCGTCAGAGCGAGGCGGCCGGCGGCGGTGCGGTCTGCGCCGACTTCATGCAATTTCGCATGAACTCGCGGCGCGCGTCCCCGCGCGGCAGCTTTTGGTCATCGGCCTGCTTGCGGCATGCCTGCCATTGTTGCCGGTTCCCGGCATGGGGTGAATCCCTCTTCTGCGGCTCCAATGGCTGACGCTGCCAATGTAGCGATGGCGGCCAAGCGGGCCAGGCGTGAAGTTGGAAGCATGGCCTCATCTCCGTGCGCCGGTTAAACCGGCAAAGTGTTGTAAATGAAAGTTTTATACATTGAAGGTCTAGCCAACCACACTGGCCCCGAGTCATGCATGGGCGTCCGTAAGGGCGTCGGTGAAGCGTTGACAGGGGAACGTGCAGGCTGGGGATTGAGCTGGGAAATTAATGCCCCACCACGAGGTGGGTTACTTCGGGGTGCCGACGTCATGGAGATAGGCGGAAGGCAAAATCTGGCGCGTCGTTCTGGCAAGACGCGTCGGGACCCTGCGCGGTCAGAGACCCCATGCATGTACGCACGCACTTTGCTCGGGAACCGGGAGATCCCATCGGCCTCTGTGATCGCAGGATCGGCAGAGCGTGTCGGGCAGTCGAAAGATCGGAGCCGACGATGAACGCTGATGGGAAGTCGGACCGATCCGTAGTACCTGCGAAGTCGCCGAACAAGGCCGAAGGATCGGCTGCGGAGGCGATGGAGGGAAGGGGTCGGACCAAGGGGGACCTGCTCGAAGGCAACACACTCCGGACACAGGGCCGGGACGGTGTGCACAGCGCGCTCGAGCGGGTACGACAAGTAGCAAAGGAGGATAGGACACAGCGGTTCACCGCGCTTCTGCACCATGTGTACGACATTGAACGACTGCGATCGGCCTATCTTGCGATCAAGCGAGACGCTGTCGCGGGCGTGGATGGCGAGACCTGGGGCCATTACCGGGAGGATCTGGAGAGCAATCTTCAGGATCTCTCGGATCGGCTCAAGCGAGGCGTGTACCGGGCAAGTCCGGTGCGTAGAGTGTTCATACCGAAAGGCGATGGTGGGCAGCGGCCATTGGGCGTGCCCGTGCTGGAGGACAAGATCCTCCAGCGCGCCCTCGTCGAGGTGTTGAATGCGATCTACGAGGAGGACTTTCTTGGCTTCTCGTACGGCTTTCGGCCCAAGCGCAGTCCACACCAAGCGTTGGATGCGTTGACGGTTGGGATCACGAGGAAGAAAGTGAACTGGGTGCTCGATGCGGATCTGCGCAGCTTCTTCGACACGTTGAAGCATGCGTGGCTCGTGCAGTTCATCGAGCATCGTGTGGCAGATAAGCGCATCGTGCGGCTGATCCAGAAATGGCTCTCTGCCGGTGTACTGGAGGATGGCAAGCGAATCCAGAGTGAGGTCGGTACGGTTCAGGGCGGCAGCGTGAGTCCGCTGCTGGCGAACATCTACCTGCACTATGTGTTCGACCTGTGGGTCCAGCGGTGGAGGCAAAAGCAAGCTCGCGGCGATGTCATCGTGGTGCGCTTTGCGGATGACTTTGTCGTTGGGTTCGAGCATCGAGTCGAGGCCGAGCGGTTCCTTCAGGAGTTGCGCGAGCGGTTCGCGTACTTCGGTCTGGAACTGCACCCCGAGAAGACGCGACTCATCGAGTTTGGTCGCTTTGCGCGCTCCAACCGAGAGAAACGCGGTGATCGGGGCGCACTGGATAGCTTTAACTTCTTGGGTCTCACGCACAGTTGCGGGAAGACGCGCAAGGGTGGCTTTACGGTGTTGCGCCAGACGATGCGCAAGCGGTGGCAGGCGAAGCGGAGAGAGGTGAAAGCCGAACTCAAGCCTCGTATGCACGAGCCCATCCCTACGGTTGGCAAGCACGTCAGGGCAGTCGTTCTTGGTCACGTGCGTTACTACGGCGTCCCGATGAACGTCCCGGCGCTCTGCGCCTTCCGTTACGCGGTCGGTCGCGTATGGTGGCGAGTTCTGCGTCGGCGCAGTCAGGGCAATCACTTGCCATGGCGCCGAATGTGGCCCTTGCTGACCACCTGGCTTCCGGCCGCCCGAATCTGCCATCCCTATCCGTCCCAGCGCTTGCGCGTCACTACCCAAGGTGGGAGCCGGATGCGGTAATGCCGCTCGTCCGGATCTGTGGAGGGGGTGGTCAGCAATGATCATCTCTACGCCGACTATAGGGGCGAATGCTATGCCCCTCGGCTCTAACGGCGCGCGCGCCACTCGGATGACACGCGCACTGAAACGTCCGCCAAAAGCTATGTCAGAGGGATCAAGGTTTTGTGAGTTAACCGCCCGACAGGCAGCTCTTCATGAATGCTTTGCGGGCGTCACCGGTCAGAGCTTTGCTGGTGGCATCGGCGTTACAGGTTTTCATTTTCTGTTGCTGCGAATTGCCGCTCGCCGCGGGAGCTGCGCTGGCTGAAAGACAGGTCTTCATGAACGCCTTGCGGTCATCGCCCGTAAGACCCTTGGTCGTGGCGTCCGCATTGCACGTGGTCATCTTCGTCTGCTGAGTGTTGTCCGAATGAGCCGGCAACCCTGCGAACAGCAATACGCTGGCGAGCCCCGCAATGATTTGTCTGTGCATGAGTGCGCTCCCTTCCTGGTTGTGAATTATCGGCAGGCCTTGCCATGATCCGGACGGGCGTTCTTCGCCTTGGCGTCGGCTTCGCTCATGTACTGTCCGTGCTTGGTCTTGCCATACCACCGGTCATCCGGGCAGTGATAGACATTGCTGCTGGTGTTGACCCAGACCATGCCGGGACCGCCGCCGGGAGCCGCGGTGGCTGCGGGAACGGTCGCGCCTGCACCGGTAGCTATGGGCTTTTTGGCAGGCGCAGGAGCTGCTGCGGCCGGCGCTGCGGCGGCCGGCGCTGCGGCGGCCGCGGGCGCGCTTGCATACCATTCCTGCACGCCCTTGTGTCCATGACAGGCGCCTTTCTTCACCGCGCTTTGCGAGTAAGTGCCGTCCTTGCACAGGCCGTTCGTGCCTGCCGGTGCATCCGCTGGCGCTTGCGCAAAGCTCGCGGCCGCGAAACACAGTGCGGCTCCGAGTACCGTCCATTTCAGTGACGTGTTCATATGAAAATTCCCTGTTTTGTATTTAAGTCTGCGGGACCACACCGGCTGGGGTCATCTTGTCTACGGTTTGCGGCAGGACCTGGGTCAGTTTCTGCAATAGATCCTGCGCATTGACCCCGAATTTCGCCGCCATCTGCGTCACGGCGCTGCTGCCCAGTACCTGGCGCAATTGGTCGGCGCTGATCGGCTGATTGGGACCGGTCCCGATCCACGAATGCACCACCCCGCCAAGTCCCTGCTGTTCGAACTGCGACACCAGGCCCGGCAAGCCGCCATGACGCTCGATCGCGCCGGCGACCAGCGAAGTCATTTCGGCGCCGACGACGCCGCCCAGGATCCCATCGAGCATTCCCATGTGCCTATTTCCTCGCCAGCAGGTCGCGGATTTCTTCCAGCAGTACTTCCTGGCGCGGTGGCGCCGGCGGCATCACGGCTACCGGAGGCTTCTTGAGTGCGTTCAGGCCCCGCAGCGCCATGAATAGCACCAGCGCGATCACCAGGAAATCGAACAACGTCTGCAGGAAGGCCCCATATTTGATCAGCACATATTTGCCGGCGGGGTCTTTGCCCAGACTGATGGCCAGATCACTGAAATTGATGCCGCCGATGCTCTTGCCCAATACCGGCATGAATATATCGCCCACCAGTGAGGAGACGATCTTGCCGAATGCGGCGCCGATAATCACGCCGACCGCCAGGTCGACCACACTGCCCTTCATGGCAAATTCTTTGAATTCTGATGCTAGGCTCATCGCGTCATCTCCCTATTCTGCTCGGACGCCGGCACGGGGGTGCACTGAAGAGCTGTTGTTGGCGCGGTCCGGATCTCAGGCGAGGAAGGGTATCCAATTGCGTCCCCGGCGGCTAGCCTTGCGCCGATCTGCTCGACTACCTGGCCGCAATTGGCTTCGATCTTGAGCGTTACCTGGGTATCCGCGCGCGTAACTCCAAGGTTCACCAGCGCCCGAACGTTTTGCGTAATCACGCACTCGATGCGCCCCGCCAGCGGCCAGCGCGACCGGGCTGTTTGCGTTTCCAGGCGCGGCCCTAAGAATCGGCTGGCAGCACGTTGCCCACAACTGCTCGCAACAATGGGATGGCGCCTACAGCGTGCGATGCATCCCGGGCCTCATCGTGGGCTCGCCTCAAGGCACAAACATGGAGATGTTGATGAATACTTTAAAGTTCGTCGGTAAGCCAATGATGCTTATCGGAGTGGCCACTTTTTTGGGCGCGGGCACCATTGCCTCCGCAGCCCCCGATTCCACCGACAGTAGCGCCACCGTCGGCGCTGCCCTCACCGACACGGCCATCACCGCCAAGGTCAAGGCCAATTTTGTGGGCGATAGCCGTCTCAAGGGCAGTGACGTGAGCGTCGAGACCAACAACGGCGTGGTCACACTGACGGGTACGGCGGCCAGTTCCACCGCCAAGGAGGCTGCGGAGAGGCTGGCAGAGAACGTCTCGGGCGTGCACCGGGTCAACAACTTGCTGTCGGCGCCAGCGGCCGTCTCATGCGTCGCGTGCCTGGCCT
>Ga0209483_1000997_pt1 | contig 22752 bp, 20 predicted proteins | sample NGEPerA_FD_184508 | JGI IMG/M metagenome (GOLD analysis project Ga0209483, IMG submission 184508) | Arctic peat soil microbial communities from the Barrow Environmental Observatory site, Barrow, Alaska, USA - NGEE PermafrostL2-A... | ecosystem: Environmental > Terrestrial > Soil > Wetlands >... | reverse complement strand
CCCGGCCCGCCCCGTTGCTGGGCGAGCACAACGACGAGGTGTGGCGCGACCTGGTCGGCCTGTCGATCGACGAGTTCGAAGGACACCGGGCCGACGGCGTCATCTGAGCCCGGCGCCTCGGCCGCACGGCGTCACGTCGCCGTGCTCGCCCCGCTGCCCCTGGAGCTCGACGCCGTGGTGACCGCCTTCGGTCTGGAGCGGTTGGGCGGCAGCGACACCTGGACCGGCCGGGTCGGGGGCTCGACGGTGACCGCGATCCGGGCCGGAATGGGACCCGGGCCGGCGGCCACCGCGGCGACACGCCTGCTCGACGGGTCTGCGTCGACGGATGCACCCGTCGACCACGTCATGGTGGTCGGGATCTGCGGCGGACTCGACCCGGAGATCGACGTGGGCACGGTGCTCATGCCCGAGCGGGTCGTCGACTACGCCACCGGCGTGGCCTACCGGCACGCACCCACCACGGCGGGGCGCCGGACCGGGACCCTGGTGACCACGGCGGAGGTGCACTTCGACCCGGAACTGAGCCGACGCCTGCTTGCCGGCGGCGCCGTCGGAGTGGACATGGAATCGGCCGCAGTCGTCCGGGTCTGCGAGGAGTGGGGACGTCCATGGTCGGTCCACCGGTGCATCAGTGACCGCTGGGTCGACGGCCTCCTCGACCCCCGGGTGGTGGCCCTGATCGCTGCGGACGGCTCGACCGACCTCGACGCGCTCGGTCGCCTCCTCGCCGACGAGCCCGAACTGCTACCCCGGCTCGAGCGCCTGGGCCACGATTCGGTCCTGGCCGCCAAGCGGGCGGCCGAGGATGCGATGCGGGCCTGTCACGCCCTCGACGCGAACCCGGGCGGTTGACCGCGTGGATGCTGACCGCGTGGATTGGGGTCCTTGCCTGCGTCGTCGTGGGTCGCACGTCGCTCCGAGGCGACGTGGCGCTAAACGCGGTAGATGCGTTCCGCGTTCGCGGCAAAGAGCTTCTCGCGGGACGGCCCGCCGAGGCCGGCCGTCACCTCGCTGAACACCCCGTAGAGCTGCCCGAAGGTGCCGTACATGGCGTCCACCGGGAAGTTGCTGGCGAACAGGCAGCGGTCGACGCCGAATGCTTCGATGGCGTACTCGAGCCAAGGCGCAAAGGCGTCCACACTCAGGGTCTCCATCGGCATCGCCAGTCCCGAGAGCTTGCACACCACGTTGCGACCGAGGCCGGACAACGCGTCGATGCCCTCCCGCCAGAGGGCTCGCTCCTCGTCGGAGCCCGAGCGTGGCCATCCGGTGTGCTCGACCACAACCACCAGGTCGTCGAAGTCGGCGAGCCCCTCCGCCGCCAACCGGAGCTGATCGGGATGGGTCATGAGTTCGAACACCAGGTTTCGCTCCTGGAGGGCGCGGAGCACCGCGGGCTCGGGCAGAGGCCCCAAATACCGGCCCATGGGTCGGACACCGCGGAAGCGCGCCGCGGTCATCTGCCGATCGAGGAGCCCGAGGGCCTCGGCCACCGTGTCCGTCGGGGGGATGCCGCCGATGACGGCATCGGGACCGCCCCGGGCCGGTGCCTCCTCGTCGAGCTCAATGGTCTCCTCGATGGAGTACCGACCGGTGGCGGCCGCCACGTTGACGAACTTCTCGACATTCCAGCCGGCGGCCTCGGCCCGATACCGCTCCACGTCGAAGGGGCGGTACATCCGCGATACGTCTGCGGTGGCCGGTGCCTGGGGATGGGACAGGTACGGGTACCAGTCGGTCCGTGCGGGATCCCACAGATGCACGTGGGCATCCACGACACGAGTGGGTCGCTCGGTCATCCGGGAGACCCATCGGACGGACGGCCGGTGCCGGCGACCAATTCGCGGAGCGTCCCGTCCAGCCAGTCGGGAAGGGCGGGACCTCCATAGGTGATGCTGCCGATCGGTCGGGGGTGGCTGCGGAGCCCGAGCCAGCCGTCACCGACCACTAGCTCCGCTCCGGCCAGCGCGCCGGCCTCTGGATGGGCGAGCAGGTGGACGACGAGCCCGCCCGACGTTCGGCCGGTGATCTCCTCCGAGGCCTCGAGACCCACGGCGAAGGCCGTGACCCGCCCCTCTGTGGCCCCGGCGGCCACGCGCGCGTGCTGGGCGGCGGCCTGGGCGCGACTGCTGCCTCCCGACGTGGTGGCATCGGTCAAGGTCACCAGGCGCACCGGCCGGGCTGCCGTGGCGGCGTAGTCGGCGGTCGCCCGGGCCCATCCGGCATCGGTGTGGAGGTGCTCGACGATCTCCCCGTGGTCGGCGAGCACCCGTTCCCAACCGTCCACCGGGTAGTCCGATGACGGACGACCGGCGACCGCGACCACGACGGCATCGATCGGACCGGCCTTAGCGACGAGTGTGCCCAGCGTGTCGGCAGCAGTGCCGAAACCGCGAGCCGGCTCAAGGAGGTGGCACCGGATGGACCGGGACTCAAGCGCCGCAGTAATCGACGCGGCCAGGAGCGGGCGGTCGGAGACGACGGCACAGGACCGCACTGACGCCGACGCGGCCCCGGGCTCGTCCGGCTCGTGCGGCTCGTCGAAGATCGGTCCGAACCGGGGGTTGCCGCCCCCAGTGCTCGCCTGCTGGGCTTCAGCCGCGGCGAACGCCGCGGGGACCACGACATCGAGCACCCGGTCGAGGGAGACCACCGGGTCGGTGCGCACCACTTCGATGAGGCGGGGCCCGCCGATGACTGCCACCTCCGGTCCGCCGGCGAAGAGCACCTGGCCGGAGCACCATCCGAATCCGTCGTCGACGAGGTGTGCGCCGATCGGTCCGAGATCCTGCGGGCTCGCCACCGAGAGAAAGGAGATCCCACCGCCACCCGATCGGCCCGCCTTGCGGGCGCGCTCCAGGGCGGAGGCCATCATCCGGGTCGCCGCGATCGGCGACATGGCGTTCACAGTGACACCCGGCGGCGCCTGGCGACCCAACTGCCACGTAAGTGCAGCGACGGCCCGCTTGGCGCAGCTGTACGCGCCGGCATCTGCCTCCCGCCAGCCCGAGCCGGAGGTGACGCCGAGGACGCGGCCGTATCCGGCAGCGGCCATGAGCGGCAGCGCGGCATCGAGGACGTTCAGGTAGCCGCCGAGGTGCACGCCGAGCACCGCCAGCCAGTCCTCTTCGGAGCCCTTCCCGAAGTAGGTCTGCCGGGTGATCCCGGCCACATTCACCACTGCGTCGAGGCCTCCGTGCTCGTCCACGAGCTCGGTGAACAGGTTGCGGACCGCTTCGCCATCGGTGACCGACACCGACGAGGCCCGAGCCGAGCCTCCCGCGGCCAGGATGCGACCGGCCGTGGTCTCTTCGGGCTCCGGAAGCCGCTCCGACCCGTCGAGGGTCACCAGCGGGTCGACGGTGACGACGAACCAACCGCCACGGCCGAGCTCTTCGGCAATGCCGGCTCCGATCCCACCGCCACCACCGGTGACGACGGCCACCCGCTGCCGTCCGCTCACGGTTGCGACGACCGGGCCTCGAGCTCCAGGCCCTCCAGGTTCCCGGCATCAAGCCACCGCTCGAGTAGCTCCCGGTAGGCGAACCAGTCGCCCAACCCCCGGCCGAAATTGCCGTTTCGGGGGTTCATCTCCTCGGGATGCCCCTCGAAGTTGATACGTGACGGCGTGCAGGCCGACAGGATGGCGCCGGCGTCGACGAAGGAGCCGACGATCTCCTTCGTCCACGCCTCCTCGGCCTCGGCGCTCACGTCGAACACCTCGACACCTTTCTGGTCGAGCTGGCCCACAGCCCGTCCGACGAACGCGCCCCCGAGCACGGCCAACTGGGTGTAGTTCACGGTCACCACCGCCTGCTGTCCCGGTGCGGGCATGGCGAACAGGTTCGGGAAGCCGCGGCTCATCATTCCGAACAGGCTGGCGGCACCGTCGGCCCACTTCGAGGCCAGGGTGACCCCACCACGACCGATGACGTCGTGGCCGATCCGTCGGAAGAGCGGGGTGACCTCCGCCTCGAAACCCGTGGCATAGACGATGCAGTCGACGTCGTACTGCTGGCCGTCGACGACCGGGCCCCGCTGGGTGATCCGCTCGATCCCCCCGGGACAGTCGACCACCGTGACGTTGGGGCTGTTGAGGGCAGGTAGGTACTCGTCGTGGAAGCAGGGACGCTTGCACAAGTAGCGGTAGTAGGGCTTCAGGACCTCGGCGGTGGTCGCGTCGGCCACCAGCTCCTCGACGCGGTGCCGGTGCGCCTCCATGACCTCGTAGTCGACCATCTCGATGCTGCGCAGGTACTCCTCGATCGCCATGCCCTGGTGACGCGGGACGTTCCGGGTGCGGGCATAGTCATGGGTCCACCCGTCGCCCACCAGGTCGATCTCCACCGGCAGACCCATGATAATTGCCTGGAAGTTGTCCATGCGGGCCTGCTGCCAACCCGGTTCGAGGCTCCGGGCGAAGTCGGGATCGGTGGGCCGGTTGCCCCGCTCGCCGATGGCCGACGGCGTCCGCTGGAACACGAAGAGCCGCTCGGCCGATTCGGCCAGCGGCGGGACGCACTGGATGCCGGTCGCCCCGGTGCCCAGCAAGGCGACGGACTTGTCCCCCAGGTCGGTGAGGGGCTCACCTGGGCCACCGCCCGTGTACCGGTAGTCCCACCGTGCCGTGTGGAACGAGTGCCCGGCGAAGTCCTCCATGCCCGGGATGGTCGGCAATTTCATGAGGTTCAAGATGCCGGCGGCCAGGACGTACCAGCGGCAGGTGACCTGGTCGCCCCGGTCGGTGTCGATCCGCCACCGTCCCGAGTCCTCGTGCCATTCGGCGACGGTGACCCCCGTGTGGAAGAAGGCGTCGTCCACCAGGTCGAACCGGTCGGCGACCGCCTCGAGGTGGTGCCGTATCTCCTCGCCGTACGCGTACCGGTGTGTGGGGATGAAGCCGAGTTCCTCGAGCATCGGCAGGTAGATATACGACTCGATGTCACACATCACGCCCGGGTAGCGATTCCAGTACCAGGTCCCGCCGAAACCGCCCGCCTGGTCGATGATCCGGATCCGCTTGACGCCGGCGCGGCGGAGGCTCGCACCGGCGAGGATCCCCGCGATTCCCCCACCCACGACCACCACATCGACGTCGTCGGCCACCGGTCCGCGTTCGACGAGTGCCGTAAAGGGGTCCGCACGATACCGGGCGAAGTGGTCGTCGGTCCGCAGGTCTCGAATGTCGGCACGATGGGGGACCAGCCGCTTGTCGCGCTCGGCGAGGTACCTGGCCCGGACGGCCTCGGGGTCGTAGCCCGCGGCCGTCGGATGGGATTCAGCCACGCCGCGATACTAACCCCGAAACGTCGGACCACCCCTGGTCCGGCCACACCCCCGAGCGCCTTCGCATCCCTCACTTCCGGGAGGATCTGCGTCCCGGCGCGCCACGCCGACCAGGCTCGGGGGAACTCCCCGAAGGGGCACGTCGGTCGCGCCACCCGGCCACCGGGGTGGGCACCGACGGGAGTGACCGGGCGTCCCACAGGGGCACCGCGTTGTGCGCGTCCATGCGGCCGGGCGCGGCCCAGTCGGTCGTCAGTCCCCGGCGGAGCCCGACGAGCCGATGAAGTCGGGGGGGCGGCGCTCCTTGAATGCCGCCATGCCTTCGGCCATCTCCGGCGACACCGTACCCAGGGCCTGGAAGTGGGCCTCGCGGTCGAGGGAGAGCGGGAGTGCCGTCTCGAAGCTGGCGTTCAGCAGCTGCTTGGACAGTCCGAGTGACCGGGTCGGGCCCCGGGCCAGACGGACCGCCAACTCGTCGGCGACGCCGGTGAGCTCCTCCACGGTGTCGAGGCACCGGTAGGCCAGGCCGAGTTCGACGGCTTCCGCACCGACCACCTCCTCCCCCAGCAGCACCATGGCTTTGGCCCGGGGCAGCCCGACCAGACGTGGGAGCAGGTAGGCACCGCCGGCGTCGACCACCAGACCCCAGCGGGCGAAGGACCAGATGAACCGGGTGGTGGCCTGGGTCAGCACGAAGTCACAGGCCAGGGCCAGGTGGGCGCCGGGGCCCACGGCCGTGCCGTTGACGGCGGCCACCGTGGGCTTGTCCAGCTCCCACAGCTCCCGGATGAAGGTCTGCACGCCCTTGCGCAGGGCCTCACTGGTGGACCGGGGGTCGAAGCCGGCACCGCCGGCACTGGCCACCGTCGAGGCCCGCAGGTCCATGCCCGAGCAGAACGAGTCACCCGTCCCGGTGACCAGCAGCGCCCGCACGCCGGCGTCGTCACGTGCGGAGCGCACGGCGTCCACCAGGTCGTCGCGCATCTCGATGGTCAGCGCATTGCGGGCTTCCGGCCGGTCGAGCGTGATGCGCCCCACCCGGTCCTCACCGACTTCGTAGCGGATCATCCCGGGATGCTATCCGTGGTCCCCGTCCGCTAGCTTGCCCGGCATGGCCGGCTCGCCCACCGACGGACCCTCTCCGTCCGGAGCTACCGGGGTCCGGGCCGCCGCTGACAAGGTTTGCTCGCTCGACGAGGCGGTGGCCCACGTGCAGGCGGGTGACGCCGTCCACGTCGTCACCAACCACACCCGGTGGACGGCAGGGGCCCGCCACCTGGTCCGGCACTGGTGGGGCCGGGACCCGCACTTCACCCTGGTGATGCTGAGCCTGTCTAGCCTCGGGGCCCTGTTCTTCCGGGGCGGTCTGGTGGACAAGGTGGTCACCGGCTACTCCGGCGACGTCTTCCCGAGCTTCTCCCCCAATCCCAATTTCTCCGACGCCTACCTACGCGGTGAGGTCGAGGTCGAGCACTGGTCCTTCCTGACGTTCCTCCAGCGCCTCGAGGCGGCGGCCCGCGGGCTGCCCGCAGTGACCACCGCATCGCTGGCCGGGTCGTCGATGGCCGCCAACCCGGGCTACACCCAGGTCGACACCCCGTTCGGGAGGGTGGGCCTGCTCGAGGCGTACTCCCCGGACATCACCCTGCTCCACGCCCCGGTCGCCGACCGACAGGGCAACCTCGCCTTCCAACCTCCGGGGCTCGAGGGCGTGTGGGGGGCGCTCGCCGCCCGCCGTGGCGTGGTGGCCACCGTCGACCGGGTGGTGGACGACATCCGGCCATGGTCGCACCTCGTCCAGATCCCCGCCCACCGGGTGCTGGCCGTGGCCGAGACCCCGCTCGGCGCCCATCCCGGTGGGCTGTTCGCCCGCGACGTGCCGGTCGACCCCTACGGCGAGGACCTCGAGTTCTGGGCCGAGGCCCGGGCTGCCAGCCACGGGGACGGCTACGACCGCTGGATCGAGGAGTGGGTGCTGGGCCCGGCCACCCAGGAGGAGTACCTCGAGCGCCTCGGTCCGGACCGCATCGCCAGGCTCCGGCGTCGGGCCGAGCCCGACTCGTGGCGGGACGACGAGGCCGCCCATCCCCCGGACCTGGTGGCCGAGCCGGTCGCCTGGGAAGTGGCGGCCGTCCACGGTGCCCGGTACCTGGCCGACCGGGTCGTCGCCCTCGACGCCGACGCGGTACTGGCCGGGGCCGGCGTGGCCAATCTGGCCGCCTGGCTGGCCGTCGACCTGGCCCACGACCGCGGTACCAAGGTGGTGCTGGCCGCGGAGCTCGGCCTGTGGGGCTACCGCCCCACGCCGGCCGACCCGTTCATCTTCAACCACCGCAGCTTCCCCACCGCCACCATGTTGGGCGATGCCGAACAGGTCCTCGGCGGCCTGGTCGCGGGGCCGGGCACCACCCTGCTGGCCTGCCTGGGGGCGGCCCAGATCGACCGGCACGGCAACATCAACTCCACCGTCATCGGGGACTCGGTGTTCCTGGTCGGATCAGGGGGAGGCAACGACGTGGCCTCCACGGCCGACGAGGTCGTGGTCATGTCCACGTTGACCCGTCGCCGAGCCGTGGCCGACGTCCCCTACGTGACCTCGCCCGGGATGCGGGTCCGGGCCTTCGTGACCGACCTCGCCCTCTTCGAGCGGGACGGTGCCGGCGAACTGGCCCTGACCGCCGTGGCACCGGGCCCGGGGTCGGTCGCCGACCGGGTGGACCATGTCCGCACGCTGTGCCCGTGGGACCTGCACGTGGCCGACGAAGTGGCCGAACTCGACCCACCGGACCCGGTCCTCGTCGAGCGGCTGCGCCGATGGGACCCCGAGGGCCGGTTCCTGCGACCTGGGCCCTAACCGACCAGTGGGTCCATCCAGCCCGGCGACACCGTGGTCCTGCCCGCCACCACCGAGGACCCGATGAAGTTGCGCTGGGCCTCGACCGTCCCGGCTCCGAAGCAGAGGCCCCGGATGTCCCGGTAGGCCCGCTCGACCGGGTACTCGTGGCTGTAGCCGTAGCCGCCATGGATCTGCATGGCCTCGTCGCACACCAGCTTGGCCGCCAGGTTGGCCGCCGTCTTGGCCAGTGCCGTCTCCAGCGGGGGCGGCGTCCCCCCGGGGCCGGCCAGGTGGACCGCCCGGGTGAGGAGGAGCCGGGCCCCCTCCAGCTGCACGGCCATGTCGGCCAGCTTCCAGCGCAGCCCCTGCAGGTCGGCGATGGGACGGCCGCCCAGCTGGCGCTCGTTCATGTAGCGCACTGCGTGCTCGAGCGCCCCCTGGGCCGCACCCACGCACATGGCCGCGTTGCCGCAGCGCTCGTGGTTGAGGTGGCCGAGCAGCACCTTGAACGCGTCCGTGGTGGACGGGTCCCCGGCGACGAGCACATCCTCCTCGGTGACGACCACCCCGTCGAAGGCCACCTCTGCCTCGGTGGCGGCGTGGATGCCCATTCCCCAGTGGCGGCCGGTCAGCTCGACCCCGTCCCGGTCCATCGGAACCACGACCGCCCCGATTCCCTTGGCCCCTTCGCCGCCGGGCCACCGGCACCACACCAGGACCCCCGCCGCCCGGTGGCCGAGGGTCGAGTAGTTCTTGTAGCCCGACAGGCGCCAGCGGCCCGGACCATCGGCCACCAGGGCGCTGCGCAGGTCCTGGACGGCGGAGCCCGCGTCGGGCTCGGTGATCCCGATGCTCACGATGGCCCGGCCGTCGGCCACTTGCGGAAGCCACCGGTCCTTGAGGGCGGCACCGCCCAGGTGCTCGATCCCACGCGACGGACCGTTGAACGCCAGCTGGCAGCAGATGGCCGTGGACACGTCGTGGCGGGCGATCTCCTCCAGGACGATGGCCGCCTCGACGTCACCGAGTCCCAGGCCTCCCCATTCCTCGCCGATGGTGATCCGGAACAGGTCGGCGGCGGCCAAGGCCGCCAGCGCCTCCTCGGACAGCTCGCCGCTCCGGTCGGCATCCCGGGCCCCCGGCGCCACCGCCCGGTGCCCGACCTCACGGGCGAGTGCCCGCAATGCCTGGCGGTCCTCCGTCTCGGCGAACGGGTCAATGCCTCGGGACGTGGCCACGGCGAACCGGCTTTCTGACGGAAGGGGTCGGACGGCTGCTCCGCCGGGCGCGGCCCCTGGCCGGCCCGGAGGCGTTGCCATAGTATTCCCGCGCCGGCGGCGCCCACCTCCCCCACCTGGGGGACCGGCGCCGGTGGACCACGGAGTCGAGGTGTCGCATGCTGCTGGAGAACCGGGTCGCCGTCGTGACCGGGGCTGGTCGGGGGATCGGCCGCCAATTCGCCCTGGAGCTGGCGGCCCAGGGCGCCGCAGTCGTCGTCAACGACCTCGGGGTGAGCCTGCGAGGCGACGCCGAGGAGGAGGACGCCGCCACGTCGGTCTGCCGGGAGATCGAGGCGGCTGGCGGGAAGGCGGTGGCGTCACACGAGTCGGTGACCGACTTCGCCGCCGCCGAGCGGATCATCGCCACGGCGGTGGACTCCTTCGGCCGGGTCGACATCCTGGTCAACAACGCCGGGATCGTGCGGGACCGGACTCTGGTCAAGATGGACGAGTCGGACTTCGACGCCGTGATCGCCACCCACCTCAAAGGGGCGTTCAACTGCACGCGGCACGCGGCGCCCCTCATGAAGGAGGCCGGCTACGGCCGCATCGTCAACGTGACCTCCTCGGCCGGGCTGCGCGGCAACTTCGGACAGACCAATTACGGCGCGGCCAAGGCCGGACTGATGGGGATGACCTTCGTGTGGGCACTGGAACTGGCGAAGTCGGGCATCACCGTCAACGCCATCGCACCGGCAGGGGCCACGCGGATGACGGCCGCGCTGGCCGGTGACGCGGACGGTGCGGTCGATCCAAAGCTGGACCCCGCCATGAATGCGCCACTGGTCGCCTTCCTGGCCTCCGACCAGGCCGGGCACGTGAACGGGCAGCTCTTTGGGCGCACCGACTTCAGCTACACGCTCTTCCAGCACCCGAAGCAGATCGCCTGGATGCACAAGGACGGTGGCTGGGACACCGAGTCGGTGGCCGAGCAGTTCGACACCATGCTGGGCCAGCACCTCCAGACCGTCGGCATGGTCATGCCCTCGGGCCTGACCCAGGACGCGGCCCGGACGTGACCGGACCGGTCCGGTAGCGTCGGCCCGGTGCCCCAGGTCTCCGTCAATCACGTCGGGCTCTGCGTCGCCAACCTCGAGCGGTCGACACGGTTCTACGTCCACGCCCTCGGGTTCGCCGAAGCCCGGACCCTGCAGCCCCCCGACGGTGCGTGCAGCACCTTGCTGCGGGTCCCCCCGCCGGTCGGCCTGACCGCGGTCTACCTGACCCGTGGTCACTTCACCCTGGAACTGCTCCACTACGCGCGGCCGGGGAACCCCGGCGCCCGGGACCGACCCATGACCGAGCCGGGCCTCACCCATCTGTCGCTCACTACCGACGACCTACCCGGCACCCTGGCCGCCGTCTCCGAGTTCGGCGGCGAGGTGCTGGCCGACACCGACGTCGGTGTAGCCGTGATGGTCCGCGACCCCGACGGGCAGTTGCTCGAGCTGCTGGCGTCGCGGGCGAGCTGACCGGGGGTGGCACCGGACGGCACCGGCCCGGACGGGGCCCCGACCGTCGAGACCGTGGCCTGGCTGTTGGAGCGGCGCTCGGAGGACGACCACCCGGCGCTGCACTTCGAGGGGGAGGAGTGGTCGTGGCGCCAGGTGGTGGCCGAGGCCCGGGCCCGGGCCGGACTGTTGGCCCGCTACCGAGGGGACGGTCAGGTCCACCTCGGCGTACTGCTCGACAACACGGCGGAGTACGTGTTCCTCCTGGCCGGTGCCGCGCTGGCCGGAGCCGCAGTAGTCGGGCTGAACCCGACGCGGCGGGGCGAGGAGCTGGCACGGGACGTGCGCTCCACCGACTGCGTGCTCATGGTGACCGACAGCGGCCACCGGGAAATGCTCGATGGGCTCGACCTGGGCATGGCCGACGACCGGGTTCTCGCCACGGACACCGACGCCTACCGGACACTCGTCGACGAGGGTGCTCAGGTGGCCGCCACCTCCCCATCCCCGCCGCCGGCTCCCGACGACCTCTACCTCCTGGTTTTCACCTCGGGGTCCACCGGCACCCCCAAGGCGGTCCGGATGTCCCAGGGGCGCGCCGCCCGGGCCGCCCTGCGCATGCCCTTCCAGCCGGACGACGTCCTGTACTCGGCCATGCCGCTGTTCCACGGCAACGCGCTCTCCTCCTCGCTGTTCCCCTGGATGGCCAGCGGAGCCAGCCTGGCCCTGCGCAGGCGGTTCTCGGCGTCGGGATTCCTCCCCGACGTCCGCCGGCACGGCGCCACCTTCATGAACACCGTCGGTCGGGCCGTGGCCCACATCCTGGCCACCGAGCCGACCGGGCACGACCAAGACCACCGGCTCAAGTACGTCCTCGGTCCCGAGACCTCCGCAACCGACAAGGCCGAGTTCACCCGGCGCTTCGGTGTCCCGCTGTTCGAAGGCTACGGGTCCAGCGAGGGAGCGATCGTGCTGCACCCGGTCGGCGACGACCGGCTCGGCGCGCTGGGCCGGCTGCCCAAGGGTGCCGAGGCAAAGGTCGTCGACCCGGCCACCGGCGAGGAGCGGGCGACCGCCGTCTTCGACGCCCAGGGACGTCTCACCAACCCCGCCCAGGCGATCGGCGAGCTCATCGGGCGGTCCCGGCACTCGGCGTTCGAGGGCTATTACAAGAATCCCGAAGCCGAGGCCGAGCGGGTCCGCGACGGGTGGTACTGGTCGGGCGACCTGGCCTACCGGGCCGCCGACGGCGTCTTCTACTTCGCCGGTCGATCGGGCGACTGGCTGCGCGTCGACAGCGAGAACTTCACGGCCGCACCGATCGAACGGATCCTCGGACGCTTTCCCGGCCTGCGCGGAGTCGCCGTCTACGCCGTGCCCGACGCCCGCACGGGCGACCAGGTGATGGCCGCCCTCGAGCTCGACCACCCCGAGCGCTTCGACCCGGATATATTCGCCGCATTCCTCGACGACCAGGCCGACCTCGGGACCAAGTGGGCGCCGAGGTTCCTGCGGATCGTGGACACCCTGCCGGTGACCGGGACCGACAAAGTGGACAAGGCGCCGCTGCGCGCTGAGCAGTGGTCCTCGAGCGACCCCTACTGGGAACGCAGGGACCGGTCACTGGCGTACACGCCGATGACCTCGGGCGACGTGGCCGCGCTGAGGGCCGAGTTCACCGCCAGCGGTCGGGCCGGGCTGCTCACCGGCTAGGGGTTCACCCGTCCAGCACCACCGGGAGGGTCCGGGCCCCGTTCACCAACGTCGAACGGGTGTAGGCCGGCTCACCGGCCAGCCGGAACCGGGGGTGGCGGGTGAGCAGCTCCTCGAAGAACACCCGGGCCTCCAGGCGGGCCAGGCTCGCCCCCAGGCAGCTGTGCTCGCCGAACCCGAAGGCGAGATGGGGGGCGACCGTCCGGCGCCGGACGTCGAACTGGTCGGCGTCGGGGCCGAAGGCCGCCTCGTCACGGTTGGCCGACGCATACAGCATGACCAGGAAGGTGCCGGCCGGGACGGGTGTGCCGGCGAGTTCCACGTCGACCACGGCGGTGCGGCCGAACGCCTGGATGGGGGTGACCCACCGAAGCATCTCCTCGACCGCCGGGGCCAGGGACGACGGGTCCCCGGCCAGGAGTGCCTGCTGGATCGGATGGCGGGCCAGGGCCTCGACCCCTCCCGACACCAGGGTGCGGGTCGTCTCGTTCCCGGCGACCAGCAGGGTCAGCAGGAACCCGGTCACCTCGCCCTCGTCGAGTAGCCGGTCCCCAACGGGCGTGGTGGCGAGCACGCCCAGGAGTTCGTCCCGGTCGGCCACGGACGACCGCACGTGGTCGGTGAGGAATCCCATCAGCTCGCCCATCGTGGCGGCGGAATCGCCCAGCGACCCGTCGGCCGCCTCGATGGTGGCGTCCGACCACCGGCGCAACTGCTCGACGTCGGATCCGTCCACCCCCAGCAGTTCGGCGATCACGGCGAGGGGGATGGGCGCGGCCAATCCGTCGACCAGGTCGATGGGCTCGTCGGTGGGCACGGCGTCGAGCGCCCTGCGGACCACCTCCCGGATGCGCGCCTCCAGGGGCGCCACCGACCGGGGGGTGAACAGGCGGTTGACCACCGAGCGATAGGCGGCATGGATCGGCGGGTCGAGGTGCAGGATGGAGAAAGCGCCCAGCCCACCGCTGTCGACGTCCCGCAGGGGGTCGTTGATGAGCACGCCCCGTCCGGACACGAACCGTCCGGGGTCACGGCTGACGTCCCGGACGTCCTTGTAGCGGCTGAGGGCCACCATCCCGTCGGCTGTCGGGCAGACCGGCGCGTGCCGTCGCAACCAGGCCAGGACCTCGTGGTAGTCGTGTCGCAGGTAGAACCCGGGGGTCCCCAGGTGGATGTCCGGCCCGATGCCGCCCCCCCACGCACCCAACTCGTCCACGGCCCACCTCCCCGGTGGCCCATCACGATACCCATCCCGTCACCCCGGACGTCACCCCGTGGTCTCCCCGGGCATCCGCAGGGCGTCGGGTCAGCCCGTCGGCATACAATCCAGCCACCATGAAGTCCGCACCGCTGACGGCCGCACCCCATCTCGGGGCCCAGGCCGCCGCCCATCCGGACCGGCCGGCGCTGATCCTGAGTGGATCGGGTGAGGTCACCACCTACGGCGAGCTCGACGAACGGTCGAACCGGCTGGCCCACGCCTTCCGGCGGGCCGGGCTGGTGCCCGGTGACCACGTCGCCCTGATGATGGCCAACGGCTCGCCGTTCCTGGAGACGGCGTGGGCGGCGCAACGGGCCGGCCTCTACTACACCGCGCTCAACGCCCACCTCCGCCGGGACGAGGCCCAGTACATCCTGGACGACTGCGGCGCCCGCGCCCTGGTGATCACCGACGGCCTGGCCGACGTGGCCGCCTCGCTCGACTTGAACGCAGTCCCGCTGCTGATTGCCGCCGGAGGTGCCGTGCCCGGCTTCTCGGCCTACCCGGACGTACTTGCCTCGGAGCCCCCGACCGCCCTCGAGGACGAGGCCGAAGGACGCGAGATGCTCTACTCCTCAGGCACCACCGGTGTGCCCAAGGGCGTGCGCAAGCCGCTCGGTGTCACCACTCCTGGCGACCCGCAGGCTCCGTCGGTGGTGATCGCACTTGGTATCGGCGCCATGGGGATCACCGGGTCGTCCGTCTACCTGTCGGCGGCACCGCTGTACCACTCGGCGCCCCTCGTCTACACCATGGCCATGCACCGGCTCGGCGCAACCGCCGTGGTCATGGAGTCCTTCGATGCCGCCGGCTGCCTCGAGGCCATCGAGCGCTACGAGGTCTCCCATGCCCAGTTCGTACCCACCATGTTCACCCGGATGCTGCGACTGCCCGAGGAGCAGCGCCTGGGCTACGACGTGTCAAGCCTGCGCTACGTCGTCCACGCCGCCGCCCCGTGCCCGGTGCCCGTCAAGCACCGCATGCTCGAGTGGTGGGGCCCGATCATCTACGAGTACTACGCGGGTACCGAGGACCTCGGGTCGTCATTCATCACACCGGGTGAGTGGCTGGAGCACCCCGGGTCGGTCGGCCGTCCCCGCGACGAGCTGCACATCGTGGGTGAAGACGGCGAGGAGCTGCCCGCCGAACAGCCTGGCACCATCTACTTCGCGGGCGGCCACGACTTCGAATACCACAACGACCCGGACAAGACAGCGTCGGTCCGGGACCGGCACGGGTGGCGCACGCTCGGCGACGTCGGCTATGTCGACGATGACGGCTACCTCTACCTGACCGACCGGTCGGCGGACATGATCGTCTCCGGCGGGGTGAACATCTACCCGCGGGAGTCCGAGCAGGTTCTCGTCGCCCATCCGGCCGTCCTGGACGCCGCCGTGTTCGGGATCCCCGACGACGAGTTCGGTGAGTCGGTCAAGGGGGTCGTCCACCTGGCAGAGCCGGTCGGCGAGGTCGAGTTGCTCGACTGGTGCCATGAGCACCTGGCCACCTACAAGTGCCCACGCTCGATCGACATCGTCGACTTCCTGCCCAGGGATCCCAGCGGCAAACTGTTCAAACGGCACTTGAAGGATCCGTACTGGGAAGGCCACGACTCCCGCATCGTCTGACCGGGCAGCAAGGCCGGATCGGCCATCCGGGGAGCGCGGCCCGACACGAGATGTGGCTCCTGGAATCTCAACGGGCCGCGGTGGTCGCGAGAGCAAGTACGCCGATCTACGCGAGGGCGAAAGGTGCCCCACCCTTCCGGTGTTGTGGGACAGTTCTCGATCAATCACCCGACAGAGTCTTGGATACCGGGTTGTCACTAACAGGCGCCTTGAGGCGGCGTTGGTATCTCCCTACCACGTCAGCTGTCTGAACTGCTGCGATCATGAAGATGACGAACGCCACTCCCATTGCGGCAGCAAACTGCCATCTGGGTTGACCGAGGAACAGCCACAGGAAAACCATCACAGTTACGAGGCATACCGCGCTCACCAAGATGCCGACTCGGAAGCGGAGTCCGGCATGTCTCCATAGTTCAGCCATCGGTAGGCCTGAAGGTGGGATCAAGCCTTGAACGCCCTGGTTCGCGCCGTCGAACACTCGGCCGGCAAAACTCGCGATTGCGGCGGGCCCCATCTCAGCCGCATCTTCAGGAACATCGGCGTCCTGCGTTCCGACCTCCGGGGAGTCGCTCCACTCCCAGTGTGACTGCATCTTTGACATCGAGATTGGAAGCGACACCCCCTTGTGGGGTCCGGCATGGCCCGCCTCTAGTGCACAGCTAACCGGCTCTCGCGCCGCTCCACCCCACCCCGCCCGACTGCCGCCGAGTGCCCTCTCTGATCGGGCAACCGACGAACAGCGAATCGTTCCTTTGGGCGTGGCCGCCACCGGTTCGAGGGAATGCACCTCGAGCGCTTGCGGAAGATAGAAGATCGCCGGGTATTTTGGAGTCGCCATCCTTTCGCGCAACGACTTCTCAATGCGTGCCTGCTCGGCGGGGTCCACGGCCCCAATGGTGCCACCGTTCGGCCTCACGGTCCCGCAAGTGCCGGTCAACCGCGGCCCATGGCCGACCCGCTTCCGGTGGTCGGGGGCAGTCTCGTGGTCGGCATCGGAACTACTCTCAGCAGAGTGGGCGGCAGAGATCGTTGGATATTCTCGCGACCTACCACTACGTTGCCTGCGGGCCTGGAATGAAGGTGGAAGAAGCGATGCGGAATGGCCTCGTGCCACAACATTGGACGGGCTTCTACGAGTCCACCCATATTCCGGCGGCGGTTCGCGAGGGTGACCGACTCTACGTGACAGGACATACTGGCGAAGACCCTGACGGGAGCTTCTCAGTTGACCCTGAGACGCAGATTCGCCAGACCTTCCGTCTCATCAGCGCCACACTGTCCGAGGGCGGCGCGAGTTGGGCCGATGTGGTCGAACTCAACTCATATCACGTTGGACTTCAGGCTCAGGCCGAACTCCTCCTCGCTATAGCAGGAGAGTTTCTCCATGACCCTTTTCCCGCTTGGACTGCAGTCGGGGTCACCGAGTTGTTCGATGAGGGAGCGCTCGTAGAGATCAGCTGTGTTGCCGCAGTGTAAAGACGGCGGTCGTTCGAGGGGGTGTTGAGTTCAGATCTTTTGGATAACGGTCCCCGAGCCGGTGATCGGGGGCACCCAGAACCCTTCGGATATCAACACTTACCGGCAGTGTCGACGGGCCAGGGTCATTCAATTCGCTCGGCCAGGGACACGATAATCCCCTCCGGTCCGCGGACGTAGGCCATCAGCCAGATGTGCTCGTACTGACCGATGCCGCCTACCAGGCCATAGCCGTCCCCGGCCAGCCGGTCGACAACCGCCTGCAAGTTGTCCACCTCGAACGCCACATTGCGCAGCCCCAGTTCGTTGGCCATCGCGCCGGGCGATCCCGGCTCGTGGTTGGGCCGGATGAACCTCGACAGCTCTAGACTGGTTCCATTGTCGGGCGGCCGCAGCATGACGATCTCGGTACGGGAATCGGGTATGCCAATGACGGTATCTAGGAACTCGCCCTCCACGAACATCTTCGTGCCCTCAACCTCGAAACCCAGCCCCACGAAGAACGCCGTCACCGTGTCGAGGTCCGCGACCGTGATGCCGACGTGGTCGAAACGTCGAATACGTGACATGGGGTCCATCCTCCCGTCCAGCAGGTCAGGCTCAACCTGGCCTGGACTGTGAGCGAGTACGACTCAGACTCAACTCATCGATCAGTCACAGTGCGCCATTCTACGTCGGGCACGATAATGCCGGAAGCCGCTCGGGTAGGGTGCCCCCGATGTGCCGGTCGAGGGCGGTTTGCCGCTGGCAAGCACACCCCGGTCGATAACCCGCCCCGAGCCGGTGTTGTGGGGCACCCCTCGGTGACGATCCAGGGCTCTGGTGGTCATCCTGAAATGGTGGTCGTCAAGTCTGGATTGCCGAAGGGCGAGACTTGGAACGAGGAAGAATCTGAGGTATTCGTGGTGAAGGCCGACACGTAGTAGGTGCCATGAGTCGTGGGCACGAAGCCGTTGGGCATCGGATAGGTGCCCGGACCATCGAACGGCGTGGACGTCGAGTAAGCGGGCTGTCCTTGCGTGCCGGTTCCGAGGTGCACATCGAACTCGATGTAGCCAGTGAGGCCGGTCGGGATGCCAGCGAGTGTGGCCGTTGCATTGATCGTCGTCGTGCCGACCGAACCTGTTCGGGGAGTGCTCACAGCGGTCAGAGGGGTGGCTGGATTTGAAGTGGTCGTCGTGGGTGCAGGCGGAAGCGTCTGCTGCGGTGTGGTGGTGGTCGTAGTGATGGTCCGACCGGGCACAGTTGTTGCAACCGGCAACGAAGATGACGGATGTGCAGTAGTGGATGTGGCGGTCGGGATAGTTACCGCCACCCGTCGCTTGTTCTGCCCTGGTCGAAGCGGACCAGCCAAGACGAGGGTCGCTACGAGGATGGCGGCCGCGGCGACTGCAGCCACTAGCTTCACATCGATTCGCAGGTGCCAACGCCATCCGCCGCCCTTCCTGATGTCACTGGGTTCGGTGAAAGCCGCGCTGCCAGGGTCGGCCGCCAACATCTCTCTCATCACGAGACGTATTCGTTCTTCGTCAGTGGTCACGGACACGGCGATGCACACCTCCAAGAGAGGGATCTGGCTGCTCAAGCCTGGCAGCGACGACCTTGCGTGACCTGGTCAGCCACGATGTGACGGTTCCCTCCGGCACTCCAAGGTCATCGGCGGTTTCAGCGATGGACATCCCCAACCCGTCGTGAAGCAGCATTGCCCTGGCCTGTACGCCGGGCAGCGATCGCATTGCCTCCGCGAGTTGAAGGTGATGGGTAGGTATTTCGAACGATGACGGTAGCGGGTCGAGAAACTTGAGAACTCTGGGACGCGACTTGCGCCACGAGTCGATGCAAAGGTTGTGAAGGACTCGGCGGGTCCAGGCCTCAGGACCTTCGTACTCAGCGATTCGTTGCCAATGCTTCCAGGCCCGAAGAAATGCTTCATGGGTGAGGTCCTCCGCCATTTCTCGGCTCCCGGTCAGTACGTACGCCTGGCCATAGAGCCGTCGGGAGCAGCTTCTGTAGAACGCGTCGAAATCTGTCTCATCACCCACGTCCGCCATCTCGATATCCTGTTCCTTCAAGGTCCTTCAGCAGTGTCACCAAAAGGCCACATGTGTGCACAGGTTGGATATCGCCGATTCACTGCAAGATTCTCCAGCAGGCTGAACGCCCGACCCGAGCTGTCCCAGCGCCCCGTCCGAATACACCAGGAACGTGGTAGCTATCGCCCACCAAACTGTATGTGCCCTAAGAAAATACCGGGCTCGATCACCCGGGTACTGGAGGAGCGTACGTGGCTATCCCGACGACAGAAGCATTCAACTGCTTCCCGCCCATCGAGCCCTCAAACGGTGCGCTGCCGAACGAGAACACACCGCCGTCCGCTCCAGCCAGCCAGTAGCCCTTGCCGTCCGGTGTGGCGGCGATCCCCACCATCGGTGGTGTGTTGAGGGGTGCCGCACCCATCGAACCGTAGAACTGGGCATCACCGAACGAGAACACCCCGCCGTCCAACGCTGCCAACCAGTAGCCCTTGCCATCCGGTGTGGCGGCGATCCCCACAACCGGTGAGTTGAGAGGTGCTCCACCCATCGAACCGTAGAACTGGGCATCACCGAACGAGAACACCCCGCCGTCGCCGGATACCAACCAGTAGCCCTTGCCATCCCGTGTGGCGGCGATCCCAATCACGGGTGCGTTGAGGGTCTTAGTTGTGAGTCCACCGAGTGGAACCGCGTCACCGCAACCCCATACGCCACCGTTCGAACTCGACACGAGGAATCCGTTTCCGGTAGGCGACGAGGCGAAGCCCGTCCAGAATCCCGCCGCCCCGTTCAGGCTCGTACAGCCGACTTGGAGAGCTTGAGCAGCCTGGCCGAATGCCGTGGCAGACCGGAACGAGTTGAGGAGCCAGTAGCCGTTTCCGCTCGGTGTCGAAGCGATGGCGTCACACCCGAGCGCGCCATTTAGTGTGCTCGGAGGTTGAGGGGAGAACGTGCACCCACCCGGAGGCGTGACGCCGGAGCCATAGAACGGGGCGCCGAAGGAGTACACGCCCCCGTCAGCACCAGCAAGCCAATAGCCAGGTGTGGGCGGAACCGTCACGGCATTGGCGGACGTGGTGCCTGCCAGCGGCACGCCAATGCAGACGAGGGCAACAATGGCCAGCATCCGGCGGACTGTCGTCGTTGGGCCATCTTTCCTACTCGGTCGCTGGAGAGAATCCAGGTCTCGGAGCCCTGTCGCACCACCCATATCCACCATCTTGATGCCTCGTTCCTTCAAGGCCCTCAGCCATGTCGCCACCGGGCTACATGTAACAACACGTTGAACATCGCCGATCCACTGCAAGATTCGCCAACACTCTCTCACTCCCCACCGGGCGGTCTCAGAGCCCATACTGAATCTGGGGCAGGCTGGCGTCAATGGATACCATGAGGATCATCGACCCCCTCGTGCCCATGCACTTATCCACACGCCCGGAAGTGCCGAAGTGTGACACCCACCCGGCGTTCGGGGATGGGAGGATCGGCTCCAACCAGGTGCTGGTTTCATTGACCCGCATGTGTGACGCCACCATCCCACGGAAGGTTGCCTCATCCGCAGGATAGGCAAATGCCTACACTCCTTGTAGCCCTCGTTGGGGCGGCGGCAACGACTGAGCAACGATGGGAGCAGATGGTGGGGATCTTCCGCAAAAAGGACAAGGCTCCGGCTGTTGAGATTGCTCGCGTGTCGGCTGGGCCCAGGTCTCTGGCCCATGAGCGCCTGGCACAAGATCTCAAGGGTGCCGACCTTCACGGAGCGGACCTCAACTGGACTGACCTTCGCGGCCGATCCTTGGTGGGCGCCAACCTCTCGTCAGCCAATCTCACCAACGCCAACTTGACCAAGGCCAACCTCTCAGAGGCGAACCTCGAGGGAACGGACTTCACCATCGCTGAGCTCGATGGTGTGAAGTCGGGAGGGATCACTGGCACGCCGATGGTGTTGCCCTGGCGTTGGAAACTGGTCAACGGCTACTTGATAGGTCCTCAGGCAAACCTGCGGAAGGCGAATCTCGCCGGCGCTGATCTCCGAGGTGCGTGTTTCGACGGAGTCGTCCTCAAGGGTGGCAACCTTGAGGGCGCCGACCTCACTGGAGCAGTGTTCGGGCAGTCCAACGAGAGCCCGGTCCTCACCAGGGTCAACTTTCGAGGAGCTGATCTCACGGACACCGTCTTCAAGGGAGCAGACCTGACGGGTTCCGATCTGACAGGCGCGAACCTCAGTGGGGCACAGGTCCACTGGAACACCAAGCTGATCGATGTCACTCTCACCCTCGCTCAGATGAGGGCGGCATTGTGGTCGGCTCCCGAGCAGGGTGGAGCTGGGGCCGACTTCTCCGGCGCAGACTTCAGAGGATTCGACCTTGCCGGCATCAACCTATCCGGAGCCATCCTCGACGGAGCGAATCTCTCCGGGGCGAATCTTCGAGGCGCGAATCTCACAAAGACCCGAGTGGCCGGCGCAGACCTATCGGAGGCCGACCTACGAGGCGCTGATCTCACTGGGCTCAGTGGCACCCAGAGCGCCAATCGCACAGGACTGTTGACCGACGAGACGACCATTTGTCCAACAGGCAAGCCTGGACCTTGGAAGTAGGGAGAGTTCCTTCACCCTTCACCCTTCATCGTCCTGGTCCGCTTGGCGCTCCCGCGTGATTGAAGGGAGATAGACCCGGAACTTTCGAGGCTCATATCCGGGGTTCGGGGATAGTCGATGGCCTCCGGCTTATTCCGTGGGCCTAGCTCGAGTCGCCCGAGCTAAAGAAGGTAGCGAAGCTGCCTGCGACGACAGTGACGACAAAGATGGCCCACACCTCGAGGCCGATATCGACGATCCTTCCGGCAACCGTGAGCGGGTTCTTGATCTGCGACGAAACGGTCAGCATTTGCACGGCGGCGAAGAAGGCTGCGTCACCGAAACCTTTGATATCCCCGCCTTTCTGGCCGCTCTCGAATACCCATGTGAGCACTGCGCCGACGGCATAGACCAGAATTGACAGGCCGAACGCAAGTAGCAGGCGGGCAAGTAGGCGCCGGTGTCGTTCTTCTGTCTTGAAGAGTCTGGACAATTCTTCTCGTATCACAACGGAGTCTCCTTCTTCCCTGCGCAGCGGCGTGAGGGCATCCGATGATGGCTCTGCGCTTCGGCGGAGGCAAGGCCTTTGTCCTCTGGTTGCGCACGGTCATCAGGGCCACGGTGGACATGTAGCCAGGCCACTAGGGGTCCGGCACGCGTCACGAGAGTGAAGAAGGCGAATCGACATGGCTGGAAAGTCTGATCAGATGAAGGGCAAGGCGAAGGAAGCCGTCGGCGACCTGACTGGGAACAAGGACTTGAAGTCAGAGGGCAAGGCGGACCGCCAGTCCGGTGAGGTCAAGGAGAAGGTCGGCAAGGTCGAGGAGAAGGTCGACGAGGGCATCGACAAGGTGAAGGGCGTCCTCCACAAGTAGGAGGATTCGCCGTCCGTCCAGCGGTTCCCGCGGACTGGTCAAGAGGGTTGGTCAGCCGGGGACCGGCGGAGACGCCGCAGTGGGTTGGTGAACGTGAGCCCAGCGTCTGATGTCGAACTCAGTGGATTGCACATCGTGCAATCCAAGAAAGTTGGGAACTATGTACATCGGTCTTGGAACACTCGTCGTGGTCCTGGTAGTTGTTGCGATCATCTATTTCGTCCGTCGGGCGTAGGGTGGTCTTTAGGACGTCGTCAGCTTGGGTGCCAACCACGCACCCGGCGAAGCCTCTGAGTGTCGTGGTCACGGACCAGACAACTAGATGGAGG
>Ga0209483_1000996_pt1 | contig 22754 bp, 16 predicted proteins | sample NGEPerA_FD_184508 | JGI IMG/M metagenome (GOLD analysis project Ga0209483, IMG submission 184508) | Arctic peat soil microbial communities from the Barrow Environmental Observatory site, Barrow, Alaska, USA - NGEE PermafrostL2-A... | ecosystem: Environmental > Terrestrial > Soil > Wetlands >... | reverse complement strand
GCTGTGGGAAGCGGAATTTGCCCGCGTCCCGGAATTCTCCGAGAGCTCATTCCACATCATTACCGGCCTTTTATTGCCGATCTGGGACCGGTTACCCGCCGAGAACATGCGGGTCTATCGGTTCGAGACCGACGAGGGCGAACGCGTGATCGGGCGGCTGGTCACGCCCGAGGCGCTCGACCGCCTCTATCAGAGTCTCGGGGGCGCGGACGCACCGGCGCTGTCCGCCACTGAGGCCTGGGCCGCCGTTATCGAGCGCGGCGCCGTGCTCGATCTCGCCGGCGGGCTGCAGCTCCGCCGTTCGCTGGTAATGAACGTCTACCGGGCCGAATTGACCGGTTTCTCCGACGGCGCAACCGGTCAGCTCAAGGCACTCGGCCTGATCTCGGAGATCATCGCCTGGCGCTTACGACTCTTTGTGCCGACCGCTGAAGATCGCGGACCGGCAATCCTCGGCGTGATCCTCGACCGCCATCCGCTTCTCGATGTCCGCGCCCGTGCAGCTGCCTGATCCGGAGATGTACCGTGATCAGCCAGGCCGCCGATCTGGCGCGCCGCCTCGCGCGCGATGCCGAGGCCGTGTGCCGCCACTACCTCTCCCGCGGCTGCCGCCACGGCCGCTACTGGGTCGTCGGAGACGTACTAAACACTCCGGGCCGCAGCCTTTATGTCCGGCTTCAGGGCCCCGATCGCGGCCCCGGCGCCGCCGGCAAATGGAGCGATGCCGCCACCGGCGAACACGGCGATCTGCTGGACTTGATCGCTCTCAACCGCGATCTGCTCGCTCTCGCCGACGTCATCGAAGAAGCATGCTTCTTCCTTGCTCTGCCGCGACCGGACGAACCGTTACGTCACCCGTCGTTCGATGCAGCACCGACTTGTTCATCCGAGGCCGCCCGACGGCTGTTTCGCGCGGGGCGCCCGATCCGTGGCACTTTGGCCGAAGCCTATTTGCGCGCCCGAGGCATCACCGCATCGCTCGATTGGGCCGCCTTGCGCTACCACCCGTCCGCCTATTACCGCGAGACCGAGGATGCCCCGCTCGAAACCTGGCCGGCGCTTCTCGCCGCGGTCACCGATCTCGACGGCCGGATCACCGGCATTCAACGGACCTGGCTTGATCCCCGGCATCCGGCGAAAGCACCACTTGCCGATCCGCGACGGGCACTCGGTCACCTGCTCGGAAATGGCGTCCGCCTCGGACGCGCCACCGACATCCTCGCTGCAGGCGAAGGCGTCGAAACCATGCTCGCCCTCAAATCTGTCCTACCCATGCTGCCGATGATCGCCGGGCTCTCGGCCAATCATCTCGCCGCCCTCGAATTCGCCCCGTCATGGCGCCGCCTCTACATCGCTCGCGACAATGATGCGGCCGGCCTCCGCGCGGCGAACCGGCTGCACGACCGGGGCACTTCTATCGGCGTCGATGTCCGCGACCTGGTGCCCGTCCATGCCGACTTCAACCTCGATCTGTGCCGTCTCGGGACGGCGGCGATGTTCGAGCATTTGCTGCCACAGCTCGTCCCATCGGATGTGACGCGATTCAGGCCAGGCAACACGACTATCGATCTACACAGCTCAGGCTGAATTCTGTCGCTCGGCGTCGTGCCGGGAAAAGGAACGGTTGCGGTCGGTGGGGGCGTAGTGCCTCGGCCGGCGGGTAAAGGGGCCGTGCCGGCGGCCTTCCCGACGGGCGATCTGCCGGAAGCGCCGGGCGGCGAACAAGAGCCGCCGCCCTGAGCGGGTTGCAATGGCGCGGGTCAACCATTTTCCGCCGCCGGGCGCGCCCGGCTTTGCATCGCGAAACAAAATACTCGGCCCGCGCCATCCTCCGCGTTGCTGCGGCCCTGCGGGTGCAATCCCGCTCCGCCTCCGGCCAAGGGATCGCCGTGAAGGCCGCGAAAGGCGCGGCCAACCTCCGGCAGAAAGGCACACGCCATGTCACCCGACGACAGCACCTTCCTCTTCCCCGACACCGACACCGATACCGATACCGACACTGAACATCACGCCGCTTCGCCAACCGCGCATTTGCTCGACGAACTCGCGCTTTACGGCCATCGTCCCCACCAGGATGAGCCCGATCCGCGGCCATTGCCTGAACCCGACGCCACCGAGAAGCATCTCGACACGGCGATCGGCGCCCTCAGCGCCATGCTCAACGACACGCGGCTCGAGGACGATCTCGACGACCTGCTCTGGTCGTTCGTGAATCTGTTCCATCGCAAGATCGACCGCATCGAACGCGAGCTCGAAAGCAACGAGCAGGCGCAGCGCAAGAGCCAAAACGAACAGGACGGCTCCGAGGTCAAATCGGTCGAGCTCGAACGCCTGATCGGTCAGGGCATCAGCCTGATCGAACGGCGCAACGCCTTCGAATTCTTCCGCCAGCATGGCGCCGAATTATTCGAGACCGCGACCGCATCTGCCTGGCGTCCCCGCGCCGGATCGATGGTCAACCACCGCACGCTGACCGCGTCGATGATCGACAGCCGCGATTTCGTCGCCGCACGGCGCCGCGCCGACACGCAAGTGCTGGCGCCAGCCGGAACGCGCATCGCCTTTACCGGCGGCACCGACTGCAACGATCACGAGCGCATCTGGGCCACGCTCGACAAGGTTCGCGCCAAACACCCGGACATGGTGCTGCTGCATGGTGGCAGCCCGCGTGGCGCCGAACGCATCGCTGCCTGCTGGGCCGACAATCGCAAGGTCGCCCAGGTCGTCTTCAAGCCCGACTGGACCCGGCATCGCAACGCCGCACCCTTCAAGCGCAACGACCAGATGCTTGAGGTCATGCCGATCGGCGTCGTGGTTTTCCCCGGCTCCGGCATTTCCGCCAACCTCGCCGACAAGGCCAGGAAGCTCGGCATCCCGGTGTGGCGGTTCAGCGAGGGCGGCGCTTAGGCGCCGTTTCTCGATCGTCTTCCTTTCTCGGACACCAATCCGCCCGGCGCGAAAGCTGTTATTTTGAGTCGACCTCCGTTGAACGGCTCAAGACGACCCTAAAGCGACGTTCGACGATGCGTCATTGGCGGCTCATCTTGCCCCTTAACCGACCCTGCTGACGAGCGATCTGGAGGGATGCATTTGCTGTAAGGAGAATCGCACGGCTAATCAGCTGCTGGTCATTTCCTCTACCTTGGCCAAAAAGGCATCCACTGTAAAAGGCTTGCTCATGATTTCTATGCCCTGTTCCCTCCGGCTGTTCTCCAACGCAGCGCTCTCGGCGTAGCCGGTGATAAACAGCGCCTTGAGATTGGGTCGCTGCTGTCGCACCGCATCCGCGAGCTGCCGACCATCCATGCCTCCGGGCAAGCCGACATCAGTGATCAGGAGATCGAGGTGCGCGCCGGACTCCACGACACTTAGGCCGGACCGGCCGCTATGGGCCTCCAGCACCGTGTAGCCGTGGTCTGAAAGCATTTCGATCATGAGCATCCGCACGATCGGCTCATCCTCGACCAACAGAACGACGGCACTTGTTGCCCCCGGCGGTGGCAGGGTCGCCGCGTCAACCTCCTCGTCGCCGACGGCCGCCCCTAAATACCGAGGCAAGTAGATCGTTACGGTCGTGCCTTGCCCCGTTTCGCTACGGAGAATCACGTGCCCGCCTGATTGCTCCACGTAGCCATGGATCATGGACAGACCAAGGCCGGTGCCCTGGCCCATAGGTTTGGTCGTGTAGAAGGGATCGAAGGCGCGCGCGAGCACTTCCGGGGGCATGCCGGTGCCGGTGTCGGTGACCAACACGGTCACGCATTGGCCGGCAGGCGCGTCCCTCAGCGGCGCGTCCCTGGGCTCCCGGCCTTCGTTAGGGAAGACGGTGTTCGCGGTCTCGATCAGCAGGTTGCCGCCGTCGGGCATGGCGTCGCGGGCGTTGAGAACCAAGTTGAGCAGCGCGCTTTCGAGTTGGTTCTGGTCGCATATGGTCGCCCACAGGTCACCCGCGAGCTTGGTCTCGACCCGGATGCCAGGTCCCACGGTGCGGCGGAACAAATCCTCCATGCCGCCGACCAGCCGATTCACGTCGGTTGGCGTGGGGTCGAGCATCTGGCGCCGCGAGAAGGCCAGCAGGCGGTGGGTCAGTGTCGTCGCCCGCTTGGTCGAGACCATCGCGGCCTCGATGTAGCGGCCGAGCTCCGCCGTGCGACCCTCCCCCACACGGATATGGATCAGTTCCAGGCTGCCCGAGATGGCGGCCAATAGGTTGTTGAAGTCGTGCGCCAACCCGCCCGTCAGCTGGCCGACTGCCTCCATCTTGTGCGACTGGCGCAGCGCTTCCTCGACCCGCTCGCGCTCCGCTGCCTCAACTTGCAGCTTGGCGTTCGCCTCGGTCAGCTCGCGGGTGCGCTCGCCTACGTCCGCCTCCAAGGCAAGACGAAGATTGGCCTCCCCGTCGCGCACCTCTGCCAAAGCGCGCAGACGGTCCACCGTCGCCGCGAGCAGGTTGGCGTAGCTGCGCAGGAAGGCGGTGTCACTCTCGGTGAACTGGCGGGGTTTGCGGCTATCAACTTGCAGGATGCCGAACGGGGGTTTGCCCTTGCCGCCGATAATAACGACATTGGCGACTGCCCTGACGCCGTTCTCGGTCAGGAACGGCGGATACGTGAACCGCGTTTCCGTCGCGATGTCGGGGGAGATCATCGGCTCCCCGGTCTTGAGAGCGAGACCCTCTGAGGTGTCGTCTGTCGCTTTGATGGTGGCCACGCCGACGACGCCGGGCTTCCAACCAACGCCTGCGCGCACAAGAAGGGTTTGGCCGTCCTCTTGCAGTTCCACGACCTTGGCAAGGTCAGTGCCTAGGGCCTCTCCCGCTAGGCGGCAGGCCTCGGTCAGTATTTCATCAAGGTCGTCGGACCTCAAAGCGAGTTCGCCGAAACGCGCTAGCGTGGTCTGCTGCCTCAGTAGCTCTTGGTGGTCGCCCTTGTGTGCGTCGCTCAAGACATCACCCCGCGTTCTTGCCCTTCCCACCTGGCAAGCTTCTTTCCGGTGACCGCCGCTGAAGCACAGAAGCGCGCACTAATTTGGCGCTGGTCGGAGGGGAAAGCGGACCGGCCAATGTTCCAGAAAATCGCATACGAAATTCTCGGCGTCCACAGCGACGCTGGTAGCGCCGATGGTTAGGCTCCCCAAGTTCCTTCTGCCGATCGGCCGTCCGAGTCGTCCGCCTAGCGCGGCCGCGAGCCGTCTCTCAGGCTCTTGCCTCTGCACCAGCCGCCGCGCGGGCGAAGACAATCGTGACGCGCGTGCCGTGCCCGGGGCTCGATTCGACCTCAAGGCCTGCCTGGGCATTCGCCCGCAGAGACTGGACAATCAGCGCGCTGAGCTTCCCACGCTTGGGCCACTCGACGCCGTCGGGAAGCCCAATGCCGTCATCAGCGATAATGACGCGGCAACCATTGCCATCCGCAAGGCTCTGCAATGTGATCGTGCCGCCGTCACGGCCGGCAAACGCATGCTTGAGTGCGTTGGTCAGCAGTTCATTGACCACAAGACCGGCCGGCATGGCGACATTCACCGACACCGGATAGGTATCCACTTTGAGCTCCAGCCGAATGCCCTCAACCGCATGCGAACGCATCACCGCGGAGGCGATTTGACTCAGATAGACGCCGAGGTCGATCTCGTCCTCTTGCGCACCATCCGACAACGACTGATAGAGGAGCTGCACCGATTCGATGCGACCGGCGAGCCGGTCGAAGGGTGCTGCGGCTGTTGCGACGGCCGCGTTGCGCGCCTCCATGCGGATCAATGCGGTTATCATCTGCAGGTTGTTCTTGACGCGGTGCTGAATCTCGCGAAGGAGCGTGTCCTTCTCGCGAATTCGCTGTTCAAGCTCTTCACGCTGCGCCTTCTCGTGCGCCGTGACATCCACGAGTGCGACAAGGCGGAAGGCCGGCATTCCGTCATCGTCCTCGATGACGTTGGAATAGGCGTCGACAATCGACGGTTCGCGTCCCGGGCGTTCGATCTTGAAGGTGCCGATCCGATCACTTGCTTCCACGACGGCGGCCCCGAGCTCGCGCTTCACGTCTTGATCGTCTTCGTGGCCACGGAGAGCACTCCACGGCTTTCCTTCGAGTTCGGCGGCGTCCTGCCCCGATAGTTTCTCAAGCTCCGGATTGGCATAGACGATCCGTTCGCGGCCCCTCAGGTCTGAGACGACAATGGCGATCGGCATTTGATCGAGAAAGTGCCTGAACTGTTCGCTTTCAAGCGCGTCAGCCAAGTGCGGTGTGTCGAGCAGGTCCTGTCCCGCTTTCTCGTGGTTTTCAGTCATGACCGTCCCTTCATTCCAGCACTGATTACCGGGCAGCGGTGTTCGATCTGATAGACGCTCCCGAGGATTGCAAGACCCCCTTTTCAGAGCCGGTTGGCTACCAGCGCCGGTGACGGTGCGAGGCACCAACGCCGCGACCAAAGTCGCCGTACTTCGCCTACGCGATCTTCCCCTGTATCGGCGTCATGTTGGGCGCCCTATTCCTGATAGCAAGCCAACTCTCACTGGGTTGGCAATGCGGACGCGCCCGCTTCCGAGAGCCTCAATTTGCGGGTGCAACCGTCAACCTCTGGCCGGTGATAGGGATGCCATGACCGATGATATGGCGCAGCTCAATCCGAGCAACCGACCATTGCAGCCGGAGCCAGAGCCATCGAGCCGGCAAGAACCGCCGCAAGCCGGGGCGCCCAGTCCGACACCCCACCGGGGCAACGGGTGGCACCCGGCCGCCGACCGCTCTTCCGCAGCTGAAGAAGATCGCCACGTTCGCCGCCAACGCCCCCCTTCCTCTTGAGCCAATGTAGCGAGAGCCAATGGCGAGCGGATCACGAAGGATCGCCCAGCCTCGAAACCGGCGACTTGATCGCGGGCAAAAGAATGGCTGTTTTCGGCGCCGAGCCGCCATCCACACTGCGCGGACAATCGGGCCGAATTTGCCCGATTGTGTTGAAGAAGTCGGGTTTTTGGTCGATCACGGTAGCGGCTGGCATGGAGGTCGGGAGGCTCGTGCGTCTCACGCCGCCTCGATTGGCTCCGGTGCGGGGATCAGCTTGGGCGTCCGTTTTGGCGATCTCTCGGGCGAGGTCGCGCGCGCCTTCGTGGATCGAGCGGAGCACCTTGCGGGCTGGATTGTTGGGACAGCAGTGCGGCTTGAGTGGGCATGGCTGGCAGTCGCGCATGCTTGCCCGGTAGCGGATCAGATTGTCTTTCGACACGCCGGTTCGCGGCGTGATGAACGGTCGGCGATAGTGCTGGAGAACCTTTCCAGCAGGGCAGAGGTAGGTGTCGCTGGCGTGGTTGTAGGTGAAGTCCTCACGCGAGAAGGTGCCGTCAGTGCGCTTGGACTTGTCGAACACAGGAACGTGGGGCTCGATCCCGTGCTCGTGGACGAGCCAGTTCAGCATCTCGGCGGACCCGTAGGCGGTGTCGCCGATCAGTTTGGCGGGGTGGAGATCGAAGCGCTCCATCGAGCGCTCGATCATGCGTTTTGCCGCCAGAATCTCGGCCTGACGGATCGCCGTCGTCGCTTCGACATCGACGATGATCGCGTTGTCGACGTCGATCAGGTAGTTGGTCGAATAGGCGAAGAAGGCCGGTCCACGGTGCGCGGCGGTCCATCTCGTCGCGGGATCGGCCGGCGCGATGAACTTCGGCGTCACCTCGCTGGCTGCGCCGAACGCCGCGTCGTCAAGGACCGCCAGATACTCCTCGACCGCACGGCCAGCCGCTTCCGGCGGCAGGCCCGCGGTGCCCTCGACGCGGTTGCGGTCGCTGGCGTCGGCCTGGATCAAGCTGGCGTCGACCGCAAAGCCTTCACCGCCCACCAAGCCCTCGTCGATGCAGCGCTGCAGCACGCTCTCGAACAGCCGCCGCAGCAGATCGCTCTCGCGAAAGCGGCCATGCCGGTTCTTCGAGAAGGTCGAATGGTCAGGCACCGAGCCATCGAGCCCGAGCCGACAGAACCACCGGTAAGCGAGGTTGAGGTGGACCTCTTCGCACAGCCGCCGCTCCGAGCGGATGCCGACGCAGTAGCCAACGATCAGCATCCGGATCATCAGTTCGGGATCGACCGACGGCCGGCCGATGTCGCTGTAGAACGGCGCCAGCTCTCGCCTCAGGCCGTCGAGTTCGACAAACCTGTCGATCGACCGCAGCAGGTGCCCGGTGGGTACGTGGATCTCTAACGAGAACTCATAAAACAAAGCCGCCTGCGCGGCGTGCCGATCGCCCATCATGATGTTCAGTCCCCCGACAGGACTGAATCAGCGAACCCACCTCGCCGCAAGCGCCGACTTTTTCAACACAATCGCCCCATAGCTGACCTTCGGCCAGAGGCCTCATTGCGGGCCGAATTCACGATAACATATTCTATCGAGAGTGCGCTGTGACGGCCGAACGGTATGGCGCAAACCGCGAAATTTGCATGTGCGCCCATTACTGGGGGCTAGGCCGATGAAGCGCCGTCGATGGCGATCTCCGCCCCGGTGATGTAGCTGCTCTCGTCGGAGAGGAGGAATGCCACCAGCTGTGCAACCTCCTCCGGCGTTCCGTGGCGGTGCATCGGCACCTGCTTCATCCGCTCCTCGCGCTGCTCGGGCGTGCGGAACGCGATCATGTCGGTGTCGATTGGACCGGGATGAACCGAGTTCACCCGGATCTTGCGGTCGCCGAGGTCGATCGCTGCCGACTTGGTCATGCCCCGCAGCGCCCATTTGGTCGCGGCATAGGCGAAGGACCCGGGCGAGCCCTTGAGGCCGGCGACTGACGAGATATTCACGATGGACCCTCCGCCCGAGCGCTCCATCGCCGGCACTACCGCCTTCATGCCGAGGAAGCAGCCGTACTGGTTGATCTGGATGTGCCGCTGCCAGAGCGCGTCGTCGGTCTCCATCAGCGCGGCCGGCTGGTAGATTCCAGCGTTGTTGACCAGGCCGTGTAAGCCGCCGAACTTTTCGGCTGCTTCGACGGCGCGGGCCCAATCGGCTTCCGAGGTCACATCGTGCCGGACGAAGGACGCAGCCGGCCCAAGCTCGACAGCCAACGACTGGCCCTGATTGTCCAGCACATCGCCGATCACCACCTTCGCTCCCTGCGCTACCAGCAGGCGGGCCTCCGCGGCGCCCTGGCCGCGCGCCCCGCCGCTCACGAGCACCACCTTGTTGTCGAAGCGTGCCATGTCCGCTCCCCCCGATTACCAATAAGGAAAGTTTGCCAGATCGGACGGCTTGGTTGTTCATCTTGAAGCAGCGGCGCGCTAGATAATTCTCAAATCCTGCGCCAGATAATTTTTCAAAATGATAGCCATGCGGCGCGGCGACTTCCCGCCAATGTGTGATAATGCCCTGCCAACGCGCCCGTCACGTCGGTCAGTTGAACCGGCGCTAACGCTCCTGTGGGAGGCATCGACGCCAGATGAATGCCATCAAAGACGCTATCAAGTCAGGTAGAACCGTCATCGGGACTACCGTGACACCGGACATCGACGTGTCGATCCTGGCCAACGCCGGGTACGACTTCCTGCTCTTCGATACCCAGCACTCCGCCTGGGAGATCAAGCAGCTGCGGCCGTCGATCGAGACGATGCGCGGCAAGCAGGCGGCGCCGCTGGTGCGCGTCGCCGCGAACCAGGCCTATCAGATCTGCTTCGCGCTTGATGCCGGGGCGCGCGGCATCATTGTGCCGATGGTCAACACCAGGGAGGAGGCGGAGGCCGTCGTGCGCGCCTGCCGCTATTTTCCCCTCGGCAACCGCAGCAACGCCGGGGTGCGCGGCGAGTGGGGCGAGTTCAAGAATTACCGCGACTACATGGATACCGTGAACAACGAGCTCGTTATCTTGCCGATGATCGAGACGAACCAGTCGCTGGAGAACCTCGATGCCATCGCCTCGGTCCCGGGCGTCGACGTCCTGCTGATCGGCCCGTCCGATCTTTCGATCGAGCTGGGGGTGCCACTCGACTACCAGTGCGACATCTATCAGCGAGCGCTCGATAAAATCGCGGCGACCGCCGCGAAGCACGGCGTCGTCGCCGCGGTGTATTTCATCCCGCCCGGGATGGACCCGAACTTCTTCGTCGAGAAGGGGTTCAAGTTGTTCACCATGCCATGGGCGCCCTGGGCGACGGCCGGGATCCAGAACGGCCTGGCCGGGATCAAGCGCTAACAACGGTCGACGCCGTCCGGTGAACGGTAAGATCGCCCAGCGTGCGCCGCTGCGGGGAGATCGGCAAGCGGCGCGCCAGACGATGGCTGCTTTCGGCGCCGAGCCGCCATCCACACTGCGTGGACAATCGGGCCGAATTTGCCCCAAAGTGGCCCTTCATTTTCCCGCGCTGGTGGAACATTGGAGGTTTGCGCCAGAGCGGGTAATGAGATCAGCGCTGCGCCGGCAAGGGCGAGCGCGATAGGGTCTTCATTTTGCTCTCCTGTTTATCTGCGAAAGACTGCTGACGCCAACGCAGTCCAAAATTGCCATTTTCGTACTCCGCAACCGCGACGATGCCGGCTGCCTCAACTTAATCGATACAACGGTGCGGTCCAGCTCAGCACACTCGCGGCATCGCAGCCGACACGTGCGGCTGTGCCGCGCCCGGGCGCATCTCGACGGCCGTCTTCCATCGCATCTGTTGAATTCGGTCTATCACAAAGCCGCACCGGCTTATGGTCGGGGTTCTTCTCCTCGAAGGGAGCTGGACCGATGCAGCAAAGCCGGGGACATGAAGCGAAGGCGCCGTGGCAAATACCGGTGCGCGGTTGGGCGGATATCCTGGGCCGGGCATGGAAGGATACCGGCGAGAGAAACTTGTCGCTGGTCGCGGGCGGAGTGACCTATTACCTGCTGCTGGCGCTGTTCCCGGCAGTGGCCGCGCTGGCGTCGGTCTACGGTCTGCTCGCAAACCCGGCGGATGCGGCGAATAGCGTCCAGTCGCTGTCCGGCATGCTTCCGCCATCGACCGTGGCGCTGATCGACGGCGGATTGCAGCAGCTCATCTCCGCGTCGAGCAAGAGCCTCGGCCTCGGCGCCGTCCTCGGCATGGCGATCGCGCTCTGGAGCGGCGTGCGCGGGATGACCGGCATAATGGCGGCGCTTAACATCGCCTATGGTCAGCCGGAGGGGCGGAGCTTCATCAGGTTCAACACGACCGCCCTGCTGCTGACCGTCATGGTTATGATCGGCGGGTTGCTCGCCCTGGCGCTCGTCGCCGGCCTACCCGTGGCGTTTAGCGGAGCGGGCGCGCACCGTCCGGGGCGCTGGATCGGCTTCACCGTCGAATGGCCGTTTCTCATCGTGTTCGTCATGGGAATGACGGCTCTGATCTACCGTTACGCGCCCGACCGGAGGCAGCCTAAGTGGAAATGGGCTTCCCCCGGGGTGATCGTGGCTGCAATTCTGTGGAATTTCGGATCGATCCTCTTCACCATCTATGTCGATCACTTCGGCAGCTACAACAAGACCTACGGCTCGTTGGGCGCGCTTCTGGTCCTGTTGATCTGGATGTGGCTGTCGGTGTTTGTCGTGATGTTCGGAGCCGAGATCAACGGCGAGGCCGAGCGCCAGACACGGCAAGATACTACGGCTGCAGCCCCGTCGCCGACGGGCAGAGGGAATATGGCGCCGCGCGGCCATCGTCGACGATGACTATCTCGCAAGGCCTGCTCCGCCGCGACGGGGTCAAAATCGCTGGCATGATACCAGGCAGATGAGCGCGATCAATCCGCGTCGGTCGTATGGCGCGGCCCGCATGACCTCTCTTCCTGGCACAGGGTGTTTCCCGGAGCGGACTGTCGTGGATTCATCGCGGCCAAATCTTGCTGTTCCCATCGCGGCCCCGCGAACAGCCGGAATCGGCGCTACCTCGCCGTTGCTGTTCGGCGTGGTCAAGGATCGCCGCTCCCGCAATCGCGCCACTCGGCAACAGCGGCAGTTCAATCGATAGCCGCCGTTCGCCACCGACCGCTCACGATTTACAACGGCTATCCGTCAGGGCCGACGGGAGTTGGCGGTGTTGCCCTATCTCGGCGACCAGCCGCGCCTAAACCGCCTCCGAAAAAAATTGCCATGTGTGACCTACGTCACATTCGCGCGGCACGCGCGGGACTATCGTCCAACTATGAAAAAAGTTTTGGGGAGGTTGGCCATGACACAGAGCAACTTGACCCGATGGATCGAAACCGCCGATGCACGGCAAGCCTTCGAGGCCGCGATGGTTGGCCGGGCGCCGACTTTCGACGAGGGCCATTACCCGCACCTCGGCGAAGTGGTCGTTAAGGTGTCATCATGGGTTGGCCACAACATCAGCCGCGAGGCGCTGGCGGCGATTAGCTGCCGTGCTCTCTCCTGCGCGCGCCAGCCGCTGTCCCGTCTGTACCACTAAAAAGTCGCCCCTGAACGCCGCGAGCGCACCCTCCGCGGTCCCCATCAGCCGCAAGTAGCCGGCGACCTCCGCTTGCCAACGGCCGCTAAGCCGCGAGGACTTGCCGTTCGATATCAGGCCGGCAAACCGCCGAATCGGGTGGATTCCGGCCGTTCCGATCTGTGTGCCCGTCGACGGCTCAGCGTCATAGAGCGGAAATCCAATCGCTTAGAGGCGGGCTTGAAACGCTGCGATTGGCACTTTCCTCGTCGGCCCCCATCAGCCGCGAAGAGCCGGTGACATGGGCGGTGAGGCGGCGGGTCGCGGTCATACCGTTTCGCCCATCGCCAGGCGCAGGCCGGACAGCACCAGTTCGCGGTGCTCGGGGTTGCGAAAGTGGCTGAGGTCATGCGTTACATCCGGCATCACCGCGGAGGTAACGGCGCGTAGCCGCGCGACGACTTCCCGCGCGTCGTCGAGCCGTCCCATATGCGCGTAGCAGGCGGCGAGAAATCGATAGGGCGGCGGGAAGCCCGGATCTTCCTGGATCGCGAGGAGTAGTTTCGGCACGGCCTCGTCGAAGCGCCGACTGAGGAAATGCGCGATGCCTATGCGAAAGTGCGCAAAGCCGACGCTGGCGCGCGGGCTGAGGCGCAGCGCGGTTTCGCAATGCTCGATCGCGATGTCGAGCTGGCCCGCCCAACTCCTGAGCTGGCCGCTGAGGTGCCAGCCGCGGGCGAAGCTCGGGTTGAGCGTCAAGGCGCGGTCGACCAGCGCCATCATAGCGCCGATGTCTTCGCCGAAACCGGCCAGCGCCTGGGCGCCAGCCGCCAGGACGCCTGGGTCGTCGCCGGCCGCGGCCAGGGCTCGCCTGGCAAAATCGGCGCCCTTCAGGGTATCCGCCGCCGGATCTTGAGTGCGACCGCCCGATATCAGCCTAAAACAACAAGTCGCCGCCCCGGCGAGCGCGGGGCCGTAATGCGGATCGCGCGCGATCGCCTGCTCCATCAGCCGCAGGGCCTCGGGAACCTGCTTCGCCGACGACATCATCATCGCATCGGCGCGCAGATAGAGGTCGTAGGCGGTCAGATCGTTGGTCGGGCGCGCCGTCGCGCGGCGAATCTCAGCGGCCCGCAACGCCGGTTCGATGACGCCGGCGACACTGATCGCGATTTTATCCTGAAGCTCGAAGACGTCTTCAATCAAGCCGTCGAAACGGTCGGCCCACAGATGCGTCCCAGTCTCGGCGTCGATCAATTGCCCGGTGATACGGACGCGATTGCCGCCCTTGCGGACGCTGCCTTCGAGCACGTAGCGCACACCCAATTCGCGGCCGACCTGCTTTACGTCGACGGCCTGGCTCTTGTACGTCAAACTCGAATTGCGGGCGATGACGAACAGCCAGCGGATGCGGGAGAGGGCGGTGATGATCTCCTCGACCATACCGTCGGCGAAATAGTCCTGTTCCGGGTCGCCGCTCATGTTCTGAAACGGTAAGACCGCGATCGAAGGTTTGTCGGGAAGCGCCAGCGCGGGTTGGGCGGGGATAACGGAGATAAGCGGAGTCGCTGGCGTCTCAGGATGAACCCGGTACACCCGGATCGGCTGGGTGATGTTCTTAACCTGCTGATCGCCAAGATCGTCGAAACCGAGCGGCAGCTTGTTGCCGACATGATCGCGTGCGGCACCGGAGACGCAGATCGCACCCGGCTCAGCGAGGCTCTCCAATCGGGCCGCGATGTTGACCCCGTCGCCGAGCAGGTTCTTGCCGTCGACCATGACATCGCCGACATGCACACCAATTCGGAACTGCATCGGCTCGTCGGCAGTGCCGACTGAATTTTCTGCGGTGATCGCGGCCTGCACCGCGACGGCGCATTGCAGTGCATCGACCGCGCTGGCGAAGTCGGCGACGACGCTGTCGCCGGCGGTGTTGAAGATCCGCCCACGGTGTGACGCGATTAGCTCATCGATGATGGTGCGACACGCCTTCAGCCGGACGAGTGTGCCGATCTCATCGCGCGCCATCAACCGGCTGTAGCCGGCTATGTCGGCGGCAAAGATCGCGGCGAGTTTGCGCTCTACCGACTGAACGGGCACGCTTCGCTCCTCCCCGTCGGAGTATAGCGAGGCGCACGATCGCTGCGCGACCTTTCAAGCTCATTATCGTTACTGCCCGTCGTCCACCCAATATCGAGGGGGATCAGCTCGCCTCAATTACCCAGGGTGGAGCATTTCGCAAAAGGGTAGACGGCGCCCCCGATTGTCTGCTTTCGATTAGGATCGGTTGATGTCGTCACCCGCAACGAACGGCCGCTTAGGGCCTAACCTAGCGGCTCGATCGTGGCCCGCGACCGGCCGGAATCGGCGCATCTTCTCCGTCGGCAAGTGTCGCGGGCAGGGTCGGCTCACTGAACCGGTAGCCGACCCTCGGCCCTGGCGACGAGGACTACTCTGCGTGCCCCTTAACGGCCGTCGCCGTAGCACACGGCCGGCTGAGGAGGGAGGACACCAGCCATTGCCGACGTCCCTAAAATTCGAGCAGCGCCGGCGGTTATCTATACCGGGACCGGGATGGGTATAAATACACCTTGGGAATCTGCACTTGGCGCCCAAAGGCCAATGCGGTAGCAGCTCGAATTGAGGGGAAGGTAGTCAGGTGCGTCGCTATATTGCCTCGCGTCTTGCGATCGCCGCGGCGATGGTGCTGCTGGCCACGCTCATCATCTTCCTGATCGCCAACGCGGTCCCGGGAGATCCGGTGCTTACGCAGCTTGGCGACATCGCCGCCAACAACCCGGCGATCGTCGCAGCGTACCGGCACAAATGGGGCCTCGATCTGCCGATGTGGCAGCGCTACTGGCTGTTCCTGCACGGCCTGGCGCATGGCGATCTCGGCATCTCGATCTCCTCGCAGCGCCCCGTGATTGAGGACATCGCGCAATACGCGCCAGCTACGGTCGAGCTTTCCACCGCGGCGTTCCTCCTCTCGCTGGTCTTTGGCCTGCCGCTCGGCGTGATTGCCGCGATGAAGCGCGATTCATGGATCGACCACGTGGCTCGCGCCGTCTCGCTGACCGGCGTTTCCGCGCCGACCTTCTGGCTCGCTTTTATCATGTTGGCGGTGTTCTACGGCTGGCTGGGCTGGGCACCGGGGCCGGGGCAGATTGGCGCCGACCAGTTCCCGCCGCCGGAGGTTACCGGGTTCATGCTGATTGACGCGCCGCTAGCCGGGCAATGGGACACGTTTCGGGATGCGCTGGCGCATCTTGTGCTGCCATCGATCGTGCTGGCCTCGGCGACCATGGGGCTGATCACCCGCACGACGCGCGCGGCGATGCTGGAGGCTTTGTCGCAGGATTACATCCGCGTCGCCCGCGCCAAAGGGTTGCGGCGGCGTGCCATTATGCTGCGCCACGCGCTGCCGAATGCCCTATTGCCGGTGGTCACCCTGGGCGGTCTGGCTTATGCGCAGTTGTTGACCGGCACGGTGCTGACTGAGACCATTTTCTCCTGGCCGGGACTCGGCCGCTATACCTTCCAGAGCGCGGTGATCCTCGATTTCCCGGCAATCATGGGCATCACGCTTGTGGTCGCGGTCGTCTACGTGATCGTCAATCTGATCGTCGACCTGTCCTACGCGCTGCTTGATCCACGGGTGATGCGGCGATGACGCCACCGGCTTCCAGCACGGCATTGACCGACGCGGAGGTGACCGCGCTGGCGGCCGATGTGACGGGTGCCGCCAGACGGCGGCGATGGCTGCGGCGTTATCTGCTGCCGGCGATGGGTGGCGCGGTGATCCTGGCGTGGCTGTTGGCCGCCGCGCTGGCGCCCATGATCGCACCCTATGCGCCTGACACGGTAAACGTCGCCGGACGTCTGGCCGAACCGTCACTGGCGCATTGGCTCGGTACCGACGAGCTGGGCCGCGACGTACTGACCCGCATCATCTACGGCGCGCGCACCTCGCTGACGGTGGGCTTCACGGTAGTGCTGATAGGCGGCGCGGCTGGCACGCTGGTCGGCGCGGTCGCCGCCTACGCGGGCGGCTGGGCCGAGGAAATTCTGATGCGCGCCACCGACCTGATGTTCTGCTTCCCACCGATCATCTTAGCGATGGCGATCGCTGCGGCGCTGGGCATCGGCACGCGCAACACGGTGATTGCCATGTTGGTGGTGTGGTGGCCGAAATTCGCCCGTCTGGCCCGCAGCCTGGTGGTTGGCCAACGCTCGTTGGAGTACGTCGTCGCGGCCCGCACCATCGGGTTTCCGCCCACCCACATTCTGTTCCGCCAAATCCTGCCCAATGCCGTCGGCCCGTTGGTCGTTCTGATCACGCTCGACCTCGGCAACGCGATACTGGTGTTCGCCGGCCTCTCTTTCCTCGGCCTCGGCGTGGTGCCGCCGATGCCGGAATGGGGCTCCATGGTCTCCGAAGGGCGCGAGCTGGTCGCGCAATGGTGGGTGGCGACCTTCCCGGGCGTAGCGATCCTGACGGTGGTAATCGGCTTCAACTTCGTAGGCGACGGCCTGCGCGACTGGCTCGACCCGTATGCCAGACGACGCTGAACCGCTGCTGCAGGTCAGCGACCTGCGCACCTGGTTCTTCACCGATGCCGGAGTGGTGCGCGCGGTGGACGGCGTCAGCTTCACGCTGCGCCGCGGCGAGACGCTGGGGATCGTCGGCGAGTCCGGCTCCGGCAAGAGCGTCGCGGCGAAGTCGATCATGAACCTGTTGGAGGAGCCGGCGCGCATCGTCGCCGGATCGATCCGCTTTCGTGGCAAGGAGATCACCGCGCTGTCCGAGGCGGAGCTGCGTGAGATCCGCGGCGCCGAGATCGCGATGGTCTTCCAGGACCCGATGACGTCGCTCAACCCGGTGCTGCGCATCTCGCGCCAGCTCATCGAGACGATGACGGCGCATCGGCGGTTCACACCGGAGGTGGCACGAACGCGGGCGGCCGCACTGCTAGGTTTTATGGGCATTGCCGGCCCGGAACGGGTCCTGGATTCCTGGCCGCACCAGTTCTCCGGCGGGATGCGTCAGCGGGTGATGCTGGCGATGGGATTCGCCAACGAACCAGCGCTGATCCTGGCCGACGAACCGACCACCGCGCTCGACGTGACGATCCAGGCGCAGATCCTCGACCTGTTGCGCGCGCTGAACGCCGAGCTGGGCACCGCGGTGATCCTGATCAGCCACGATTTGGGCGTGATCGCGACGATCTGCTCGCGCGTGCTGGTGATGTATGCCGGCGAGGTGGTCGAGGAAGGAAGGCCGCAGGACCTGCTGACCGATCCGCGCCACCCCTATACCTGGGCGCTGCTGCACGCCGCACCTCGCCTGGACGAGATGGCCGGCGACCGGCGGCTGGCGACGATCGAGGGGCAGCCGCCCGATGCCCGCGCCTGGCCCGAGGGTTGCCGATTCCGTGCGCGTTGCCCGTTCGCCATTGATGCCTGCGCACAGCATCCAGCGCTGCTGCCGATCAATCCCGATCGCAGCGCAAGGTGCTGGGTGACGCAGGCCGGCGCCTCGCTGGACCCTCCCCCGCCGCGCGCCGCCGCGGGCGCGGCCGCGGTACGTCAGGATGCCGCGGCGCCGCCGTTGCTGGACGTACGGGGCTTGGTCAAACATTTCGAGCTGCCGCGCGACAACTTCCTGGAGCCGCACCGCGTGCTGCGCGCGGTGGACGGCGTGGACCTGGCGGTGTTCCCCGGCGAGACGGTTGGGCTGGTGGGCGAGTCAGGCTGCGGCAAGTCGACACTGGCGCGCCTGGTGATGCGGCTGGAGGAACCGACCGCCGGACGCATCGTGTTCGACGGGCAGGACATTTCCCATGCGTCGCAATCCACCATCCGGCCGATGCGCCGGCGAATGCAGATGATTTTCCAGGACCCTTATGCCTCGCTCAATCCGCGCATGGCGGTCGGCGAGATCCTCGCGGGGCCGCTGCGCCTGCACGGGTTGGCGCGCGGCTCGGCGGAGACGCGCGGGCGGGTCGCCGAGTTGCTGAACCTCGTCGGGTTGCCGCCGGAATCCGCCGCCCGCTTTCCGCACGAATTCTCCGGCGGCCAACGCCAGCGGATCTCGATCGCACGCGCCCTGGCGGTGGAGCCGATATTTCTGGTGGCCGACGAGCCGATCTCGGCGCTGGATGTGAACATCCAGGCGCAGATCATCAACCTGATGATCGGGCTGCAAGAGCGGTTGCGCCTAACCTACCTTTTCATCGCGCACGACTTGGCGGTGGTGCGCCACATCTCCGACCATATCGTGGTGATGTATCTGGGCCGCGTGGTGGAAAGATCGCCGACGGCCGAGCTGTTCCGCCGGCCGATGCACCCCTACACGGCGAGCCTGATCTCGGCGGTGCCGCCGCTTGCCTCGACCGGATCGAAGCGGCGGATCGTGCTAAAAGGCGAGGTCCCGAGCGCGCTCAACCCGCCCTCCGGCTGCCATTTCCGCACGCGCTGTCCGGCGGCGACGGCGCGCTGCGCGGCCGAGGCGCCGGAGTTGACCGAGATCGCGCCGGGTCATCGCGTGGCGTGCCACTTCCCGGGCGTGGTGGTGGCCGAATAACCGACGGTGCGATCGGCCGCATTTCGCGCGGAGGCAGCGCCGCTACGTCGTCGCCTGATACAGCTCGGCCTCCCACCCGGCGGCGGTCAGCGGAAACGTCTTCAGCGTGTTGCGCACGGCGAACTGATAGATCGGCTGGAACAGGATCAACAGGCTCGCCTGATCGAGCAGCGCCTTCTCATACTCCACATACAGCGCCGAGCGCTTCGCCGTATCCTGCTCCGCCGCGGCCTGCTGCACCGTCTTCACCAGCGCCGGATCGGGCGTCCAATGGATGCGCTTGGCGACGCGCAGCACGCTGGCTGAGGCCCATTGGTCCGTTTCCACTCCGGACGGGTTCCAGAACGTCAGCACCGCGGTCGACTTGCCGGTGGTGTACTGCGTCCGCAAATTCACCTGATCGATCGGATCTAGCGCCACCTTGATGCCGACGCGCGCCAAGTCCGACTGCAGCTTTTGCGCTAGCACTGCATAAGACAGACCGGACACCGCGGCGTCGCCATAGCTCAGCTTGAATTCGAACCCGTCCGCCAGCCCGGCCTTCTGCAGCAACTGTTTCGATCGATCCAGGTCCTGATGCCAGCCATATTGCTTCGTCGTCTCCTCGGTCGAGCCATAGAGCCCGATCGGGATGAAGCTCGCGCAGCGCAGCGCCTTGCCGCCGAGCAGGCTGTTGATGATGCCGTCGTAGTCGATCGCGCTGGCGATCGCCTGGCGCGCCTCCTTCACCGCCAGCGCCTTGTTGAACGAGGGCTCGTTGGTCAGCGCCATATAGACGTAGTCCAGGCTGCGCAACCCCTCCACGCGCAGCTGCGTGTGGTCCTTCAGCGTGGCGATCTGCTCGGGGATCAAGTTGAACGCCACGCCGATATCGCCGCGTTTGATCGCCAAAAGCTGCGTCGCGCTGTCGCCCATGTGGCGCACGATCACATGCTGGAAAGGCACGGGGCCGCGGAAATAATGCTCGTTGCGGGTCAATAGTATCTGGGCGCCGCGGGTCCAGCCCACCAGGGTGAAGGGCCCGGCGCCGGCGGAATGCTGGTTGAGCCATTGCGTCGCGGTGTCGGCGGTGTTGGCATCCTTCTCCGCGGTGCCGCCCTGCGCCGCGACCGCCTTACGCTCCATCACGCCGAAATTCGGTCCCGAGAGGATGGCGAGCACCGGCTGGGTCGGATCGACCAGCATCAGATCGACAGTCATCGGATCGATCACGTTCACTGAAGAAACGTTGGTGACGTATTGCGACGGCTGATCCTTCAGGTTGATTAGCCGATCGAAGGTCCATTTTACGTCGTCGGCAGTGACGGGATTGCCGCTGTCAAATTTCGCCTCGGTCAGGTGAAACCGCCAGCCCTTGCCGTCGTCGGTCCGAGCCCACGATTTGGCGAGCGCCGGCTTCACCTCCAGGTAGTCGCCGGGCGACATCGTCACCAGCGACTCATACGCCGCCCGCAGGCTCAACGGCGCGGTGTATTGCGCCTCGCGCGCCGGATCGAAGGTGATCGAATCGCTGATGTCGATGCCCAATACCAGCGTGCTGTCGCTGCTGGCGGCGTGCACCTTGTCCGGCAGCCCCGCTGCCAGCACCGCGCCGCCAACCCCCAGCAGCCGCAACACAGCCCGCCGGCCGATCCAGCCTATCTCCCGCACGTGTCCCTCCCTTTGTTGGCCGTATTAAGACCGGATCATACCGGCACGGTACGGCAATACAACGATACGCTCTGACCGTGGGCCGTTGATTGACAAAGAGCGCTGACAAACGGTTTGGCTCTGCGGTCATCGGGTTAGCCGCGACGACGAATGGCAGGCTGCTGACCGCAGGTGTCAGGCTGTTGACGCGCCGTTTGCAGTGGCACTCGCTACGGGTATCGAGCCGCCGCAGCGAACGTTCCAGGTACGATGCTCCCCGAATTGCTACCCAACTCGGTAGTACGAAGCGAAACGCGTCGGGAGGAACAGAGCTTCGACGCTCAAACCGGCCAGACAATCCGCGGTGTTTCAGGAGCCATCATGACGCCCGAAGACAGCCACGATAGAACTCGACGCTCTCGCCGGCGGACAGCACGCGCATGCCGTCGGCGCGATAATTGACTGCGGTCCGTACCAGACGGCGCGGCCTTCTGCCGGCGTGAGCTGAGCGGTCATTGGGTTTTTCCCTCGATTTTGTATCGTGAGCGTAGCACAGCCGGACACTCGCGCGACCTCGGCGCGGGTCAACTAAGGGCTGGGCCGACGGAGATGGAACGCGCAGAACGGATCGAATCTCAGCCTTTCTGCCACCACCAATCGCGGAACCGAGGCAGGTGGTCTGCTTCCGCCCCGACTCCGGCGGCTCGATGTGGCCCCGCGAACGGCGGGAATCGGCGCTTCCTCGCCATTCCTGCGCAGATAGGGCAAGGACTGAAATCCCACTCACAACTGCCGTTTAACGGGTTCATTGCTTGAGCAGCACAAAGGGCGGCCGGCGATTTTCCGGAAGATGACGATATGCGCCACGCGGCCCGCACGTACGTTCCAGTAGATCCCAACCGCTGGGTCCGTGAGCGTGCCTTTTAATCTTGATAACATATTTCCCGCTTACCATCGACACTCAGCTAGCTTTTGAGGTATTATCTTCCTGAAATCACGACGACTTTCAGGATCAGATCGATGCCTCGCAACCGCGTGCAGCACCAGAAGGGCCTCTCGGATGATGCGTTCGAGCAGCGCTATCCAGACGAGGAGGCTTGCCGCAAGACGTGGTTCGCCTGGCGCTGGCCTGAGGGCTTCAAGTGTCCGCGGTGCGCAGCGCCAGAGTATTCGCAGATACAGGAGCGTCAACTGCTTCAGTGCCGGCGCTGCCGCTACCAGACATCGCTGATCGCCGACACCATCCTCCAAGGCACCAAGCTGCCGATGCGGGTTTGGTTCCGCGCCATGCATCTGCTCGCCCAGGGCAAGAAGGGGCTGTCCAATATCGAACTGGGCCGACGGCTTGGGATTTCGACCAACGCCGCCTGGCGGGTTCAGCACAAGCTGATGCAGGCCATGATCGAGCGTGACCGCCGTTACAAGCTCGGCGCCGCCGGCCCGCGGATCGAGATCGACGACGCGTATATCGGCGGCGAGCGCAACGGTGAAGGCAGCGGGCGCGGTCGGCGTGGCCACACGCCCTTTATCATCGCGATCGAGACCTCCGCGGATGGACGGCCGCTGCGCGCCCGCCTCCAGGTGGTGCGCGGGTTTCAGGCCGGTGAAACCAAACGGCTATGCGCCGATGTCGAGGCTGGAACGACCGTCGTCAGCGACGGCGGCCAGTGGTTTCGCTGCATTGCCGAACAACCTGGCATCGTTCACCAACGTCACGTCACCGGCTCCAATCGCGCCGCCGCGCGCCACCCCGCCTTTCGCTGGGCAAACACCATGCTCGCCAACATCAAGAACAGCCTGCTGGCGATGCACCGTGTGGTTAGCGCCAAACATCTGCCGCGCTACCTCGGCGCCTTCGCCTGGCGTTTCAACCGCCGCTTCATCCTAAAAACGATCCACGAGCGCCTTGCCATCGCCGCGACGACAACTCCGCCGATGCCCTATCGCCTCCTTAAATTGGCTGAGGCTCGATGGTTAGCGGGACATATTTTATCGCGAATGGCCGTTCCCGGCCCCTGAGTTGCCGTCCCGCCTGCTGCGATCGGCTGCCCGGGTTTGCCCCAAATGCGTCATTCGACGTCGCACCGTTGAAACGTCGGGTCGGGTGGGTTTCAGTCCTTGGCCGATCCGCACGCCGATAGCTTCATCAGCGGACGTAGAGGGGGTCTACGCGATCGGCGAGC
>Ga0209483_1000995_pt1 | contig 22762 bp, 22 predicted proteins | sample NGEPerA_FD_184508 | JGI IMG/M metagenome (GOLD analysis project Ga0209483, IMG submission 184508) | Arctic peat soil microbial communities from the Barrow Environmental Observatory site, Barrow, Alaska, USA - NGEE PermafrostL2-A... | ecosystem: Environmental > Terrestrial > Soil > Wetlands >... | reverse complement strand
GAGCCACACCGAATAGAACAGGATGACCGGCACCGGCAGCGCCGCGGCGAGCTTGAACGGGCCGCGGGCGAATGTCGCGCGCTCGCCGAGGAAATCCAGCGTGCACAGGTCGGTGGCGAGCATCGAGCGGTCGGCCAGCAGACCGACGCCGTGTCCGGCGCACAGCGCATCGCGCACGCGCAGCATCGTGTCGCGCTCGCCCAGCACGATGACGTTGCGGTCGGCGGCATCGTCGACCGCGCGGATCGCGGCACCGACCTTGCGCGCATTGTGCGGATGCATCAGCACGTCGATCGGCATGTCCGGTACGGCGCGCGCGAGCACACGCGTCAGCTCGAAACTGCCGAAGTGGGCGCCGAACAGCAGGCATCCGTTGCCGGCACGCATGGCCGATTCGACACAGTCGATGCCCTCGAGCTCGAGCGCGTAGTCGTCGAGCCGCCCGGAGAGCCAGAACACGCGGTCGAGGATGGTCGTCGCGAAGCACAGGTAGTGGCGATAGATGTCGACGAATCGCGCGCGGCGTGCGAGCACGCGTGACAGGTATCCGCGCGATGCCCGTCGCGCCGGCCCCGAAAATACGATGAAATAAACGCAGATGACTGGCAGCAACGCACGCGCGGCGCCGCGGCCGAACAGCAGCGCGATGCGCGTCAGCACCCACATCAGCGCCAGCGACCCGCGTTCGGACTGGCGCCTCCACAGCGGTGCGCTGTCCGCCGTCATCGCCCGTCCGCAGCGTCTTCGGCCGCTGCGTGCGGCTCGCAGCGAAACACACCACGCACGCTGATGCGCTCGGCGACGGCGATCTCGAATGGCACGCGTCGCGGATCGGCGCAGTCGGCGCGCATCGTGCACGGCACGTCGGGCGTGATCGGCGCGAGAAATTTCGCGCTGTCGCAACCGACGACGGCATAGCCATGGCCGTCGAGCAGGGATTCGATCTCGGCCAGCAGCACCGCACCCGGGACGATAGGATAACCGGGAAAATGCCCGTCGAAAGCCGGATGCGCGCGCGCGAACACGTGCTGCCGGGTGATCGTCGTCGGCTGCGCGCGGGCGCCGCCAGCCGCGGGCGCGGCCGTCATTTGCAAGAGCGTCGCACGCGCGAGCTTGCCCTGCGCATCGCGCGGCAACGCGCCGGCAAGCAGCAGCGGCCGCGGAAGAAATGCACAGTCCACGCGCAGCGCAAGCTCGGCGAGCAGCGTCGCTGGCGTATGCGCCGGCGCAACGGCGACGGCCGACACCCGCTCGCGCGTGTCGTCGGCCATGAAGAATGCGCCGTCGGAAACCCCGGCGATGGTGAGCAGGTGATCGTCCAGCGCGCGCAGCGTTGTGCGCTTGCCGGCGACCTTGACCATGTCGCCGCGCCGCCCGAGCAGCAGGAATCCGCCATCTGCAGCCGCTGCGACGCGATCGTCGAGCAGCCGTGGCGCATCGGGGACGCGCGCGACGCTTGCTGTCTCGTCGTCCACGAAGCAGAATTCGACACCCGGCGCGGGTGCGAACGATTCGCGCGTCGCCGGCCGCCGCGTCGCCATCACGCCGCATTCGGTGTTGCCGTAGATCTCGTCGACGCGCGTGCGCCAGTCGCCCTCGACATCGGCCGCCAATGACCGCGCCAGCGGCATCGTCGCGACGATCACGCGTTCGACGTCGCCGGGCGCCGCCGCGTTGCCGCGGTGGAACGCCGATAGCTGCAGCGGCGTCGTCACCAGCCACAGCGGCGCCGCATGCTGCCGCGACGCAGCGGCGACGATGCCGCGCAAGTCGGCCGGCCATTGCGGACGGTCGGTGCACAGCGCGTAGCCGCAATGGATCGACGCCATCAGGTTCGCCTCCAGCCCGAACATGTGGTGGCAATCGACGGTGCCCGCCAGAAGCGGCGCCGACGACAGCGGCGCGAATGCGCGGCGAAAGCTCTCCGCGCCGCGGCACAGCGCGTCCCAGGTTTTCGCGTGCGCCTGCGGCTCGCGCGTCGACCCCGAGGTGAACAACACGATCGCCGGATGCGCGGCGTCGAGACTGAACGCCGGCCAGCGAGCGGGTGCCGCGGCCAGCAACGCCCGCGCGGCGTCGGCCGCATGCGGTTGCGGCCCGCTGCCGATGGCCGCATGCACCGACCTGGCGAACTGCGCAGCGTCGAGCGTATAGCTGTCGGGGAATCGCTCGCGCAGCCGCGCGACATCGGCGGCGACCCGCGTCGACGGCATCACCACCGTCTGCCCCGCACGCCACGCGGCGAGCATGCCGAGCGCGAGTGTCAGCGTGTCGCTGCAGCACTGGATCGAATGGCGTGCGCGCGGCAGCGCAGCGGCGAGGCGCTCGACCGCACCGGCGGCCGCGGAGGCGGAAATGACGAGCGGCGTGGGCCCGCCGAAGCGGACGAACAGCGGCGCGTCGGGTGCGAACGCCGACAGCAACGGTTTCATCGCGCGGGCCCGCGCAATTCGCGCAAAACGCCACGCACGTGCGCCCACATCGCGCGTGGCGACGCATGCTCGTAATGCGTGAAATGGCGGCGCCGATAGTAAAACTCGCCGACGAACAGCGCGGCCGCCACCACGTAGTTGCCGAACGACGTGAAAGCGATCCACAGGCGCACGTGCCCGGAGGCTGCCAGCAGCGCCGACCATGCGGCCGCTGCGGCGAAGTAAGCAACCCACACCCACGTCAGGCGGCGCGCGTAGACGGCGAGGTCGGGTTCGAGCACGCCGCGCTCGGCGCGCGCGAAACGCGCAATCATCGGTTCGCTGCCGCTGCGCAGGGAAAAGGCGAACACCGCGCCAAGCACGACATTGACGACGACCGGGATCGCATAGGCGAACGACGGTGCGAACCGGCGCAGCAGCCAGGGCAGCACGATGATGCTGACGATGAAGAGCACGGCGTAGCCGGCGTGCTTCAAGGACGGGCGCGGCGTCCGCTCAGTGCGCGCGATGGGCAGCGACGTAGCCGGCCAGCGAACGCAGCGACGCGAAGATCCGCGGGTTCTCCGCATCGTCGGAGCGGATCTCGATGCCGTAGCGGCGCGCGAGCGCCAGCGCGATCTCCAGCACGTCGATCGAATCGAGCCCGAGCTCGCCGCCGAACAGCGGTGCGTCGACGGCGAATTCGTCGGCGCCGATGGGAAGCCGCAATGCCTCGATGATCAGCGTCGCGAGCTCGCGCTCGAGCTCGCTCATCGGTTCGGTGCCCGCCTGCATCGGCATGTCCATGGAACCGCGCCCGCACTCACGCGCGGGCGACGGCTCCTGCGCTACATTCGCTGCAGGTTCGCACGGATCTCGCGCTCGAGGTTCTCGATCCAGCCGTTGTAGTTCCGGTGGATGTTGCCGTCGGCATGGTCGAGATTCTCGCTGTCCTTGTACTTGATGCTGAAGCGCTTCGTGTCGTAGGTGATGTCGACCACGGCGACGTGCTGGCGTAGCGACAGGCGGCCGCTCAACTCGCCGGGCTTCACCGGCGTCATCACCCAGCCGAGTCCCTTGCCGGCGCGCACGATCGCCTGCTCGACACCGGCCATCGTCGCGGGCTTGCCCGACGTGACCACGGGATCGTTGTCGACATTGCGGATCGGGCGCGACGTGCATGCCGCGAGCGAAACCATGAGAACCAACGCCAACGCATTGATGCTGCGCATTTTTCCCCTCCGTATAGGTGTTTGCCGGTCGCAACGCCGCTTGCTGTCACGATGATACCTGAGGCGGGCGCGTCGATGGCACGGCCGTTGTACGCATGTGCGGGACGCGCAGCACGGCGGCGAGGCAAAGGACCGGGTGGCCGCGGAGACGGCCGCGCGGCGTGCGCTATTTCGTCGGGAGTGCTGCGTCCGGCGCGACGATCTGCCCGTAGGCGACGCGCGCCACCGCGAGCAATTGGCGGCGGTCGAGCGAGCCGGACAACGCGTACGCGCACGCGTCGTCGATCCAGTAGAACACGCCGACGCCGTTTTCGACGTCGTAGCGGAATTGCGCTTCCTCGGTGCCCGGCGCGAGCTTGCGCCATTGCAGCGTCAGCCGCTGCTTGCCCGCGTTCTCGTACATCAGCAACGCCGTGGGCTTTTCGTTGCCGGCCAGCAGGCGCCCGCCGACCAGCTCGAAGCCGACACTCGTAAGGTCCGGCGCGTGCGCCGGCTGGCCGAGGCGGCGCGTCAGCCAGGTGACGAGGCCCTGCGTGTCGCTCGCCGACACCTCGACCGGCCGTCGCGCGTCAATCGTGTAGATCGCATGCGCGAACGCGGCTTCGCGCGCGAACGTCGTCGGGATTCCTTCGCGCGCGAGCATCGTGTCGCGGCCCGTCCATCCGAGCGTGACGCCGACCGCCAGCATCGCTGCCGCCGCCGCCCACGAGCGCCAGTGCGGCATGCGCGCGGGCGCGCGGGCGGCGTCGACGAGCTTCGCCGGCACAGGCTCGTCGAGCCAGGCGTCCATGCCCTCGCGCAGCGCGAGGTTCTGCGCGCGCCATGCGGCCGCGCGCGCCGCCAGGTCGGGATCGCGCAAAAGCGCGGCCTCGACTTCCGCCGTACGCGCGGCGGGAAGCTGGTTGTCGACCCATGCGTGCAGCAGGTCGTCGTCGATCAGCGGGGGCACCATGCTCATTTGACCATTTTCAGTTGCGCCGGCGCCTCGCCGGCCATTCGCCGCAGCTTGTCGCGCGCACGCGACAGCCGCGACATCACCGTGCCCACGGGAATCCCCATCACGCTGGCGATTTCCTCGTAGCGCATTTCCTCGACCGCCGCCAGCATCAGCACCTCGCGTTGCGGCGCCGGCAGCCTGCCGACGCTGTGCATCGTCTCGATCAGCTCGACGCGCGTGAACTGCGTCGCCTGCACCGGCACCTGCCATCCGGCGCCGCCCTCGTCGTCGTCGAGTGAAACGTTGCGCGCATCGCGGCGCGCCAGCGCGCGCTGGTTGACGAAGACGTTGTGCATGATGGTGAACAGCCACGCACGCAGATCCGTTCCCGCCTGCCACAACGCGCGCTTTTCCCAGCCGCGCGCGAGCGTGTCCTGCACGAGGTCGTCGGCGCGCGTGACCTCGCCGGTCAGCACGCGCGCGTAGCGGCGCAGGCGCGGAATCGCGGCGATCAGGTCGGCGTGCGGGAGCGTCGCGGCCATCGGGTCCCGGCCGGGCGGCCGCCGTTACGCATCAATTCGCGACGTGCCACATCTTGTTGAAGTTGTCGCCCGTCTTGTCGCCGGGCTTCGCGTCCTTCGACCAGTGATAAAGCGGCTTGCCCTCGTACGCCCACTGCTTGCTGCCGTCGTTGCGGGCCATGATCGTCCACTCGCCATAGGCCTTGGCATCACCCGCGGCGGACAGCGGCGGCCAGTTGGTGGCGCAGCCGCCATTGCAGGCGCTCTTGCCGCCGGAATCCTTGTCGAACGTGTAAAGCGTCATCCCATTGGCATCGGTCAGCGTGCCGTCGGCGGCCTTCATCGCCGGCATGCCTTGCGCGAATGCGGGAATCGCGGCCAGCGCCAGCGCCGCGCCGCACAACAGGTTGCGAATCATGCTGGTTACTCCTTCGTCGTTTGAACAACGCCGATAACACCCCGCGGCCGGCGCTTATTCCGTCAAACCAGGAAAAGCGTCGCCGTGGCCGCTACGGGTACGCGGCTGCGGGCATCCGCGCCATGATCGTCGCCATGCGCCCGGTCAGGTACGCCGAGCGCGGATTGCGCTCGAAGCGCCGCGGGCTCGGCGCCATCGCCGCAAGCCGGGCCGCCTGCGCGGCGGACAGCTGTGCGGCGGTGACGCCATCGTAGTGATGTGCAGCCGCTTCCGCGCCGAATATGCCGCTACCCCATTCGATGACGTTCAGATACAGCTCGAGGATGCGACGCTTGTCGAGGATCGCCTCGAGCATTACAGTAATGATCGCCTCCTCACCCTTGCGCAGGTAGCTGCGCGACGGCGACAGGAACAGGTTCTTGGCGAGCTGCTGCGTGATCGTCGAACCGCCGGCCACCACCTTGCCATGCGCCAGGTTCTTTTCGCGCGCGAGACGGATGCCGTCCCAGTCGAACCCGTCGTGCTCGACGAACTTCGCGTCTTCGGACGCGATGATCGCGCGTTTCAGGTTCGGCGAAATGCGCGCATACGACACCCACCGGTATTGCAGTTGCGCACGCGGGTCGTGCTTGCGCAGTTCGGCGAGGCGTTCGGCCATGAAGGCCGTTTGCTTGGGCGGCTGGTAGCGGTACCAGACGATCATCGATGCGATTGCGAGCTGCAGCAGCACGAACGCGAGCACCAGCAGCAGCAGCGCGCGCACGATCCACCAGCCCGGCGAATGCTGCGCGCGCGCCATCGCGTCAGCCTTGCGGCTCGCGCATCGCCGCGTACACCGCTGCGGTGTCGGGGCGCACGCCGCGCCACAGCGCAAAGCTCTCCGCAGCCTGTTCGACCAGCATCCCGAGGCCGTCGGCGCTGCGTGCAGCACCCGCGGCGCGCGCCCAGCGGATGAACAGCGTCGGCGCGTCGCCGTAGACGACGTCGTAGGCGAACGCCCCGGGGCGGAAGAGCGTAGTGGGCCACGGCAGCGGCGTGTCTTCGAGCATGCCGGCGCTGGTCGCGTTGATGACGATGTCGAAGCGCCGCTGCGACAGCGCGTCGATCGGCAGCGCATCGACGCGCGCATGCACGGCGATGCCGTCGGCCAGCGCCGGGGCCACGGCAGCGGTGCGGTTGGCGATCGACAGCGAGCGCGGACCGGCATGCGCCAGCGGCAGCAACATCCCGCGTGCGGCGCCGCCGGCGCCCAGCACCAGCACGTCGCGCCCGGCAACCGCGACGCCGAGGTTCGAGGTCAGGTCACGCAGCAATCCCGCGCCGTCGGTATTGTCGCCATGCCAGCCATCGCCTTCGCGCTTCAGCGTGTTGCACGCGCCCGCGGATTCGGCGCGCGCGCTGCGTGTTCGCGCGAGCGCAAACGCCTCGACCTTGAAGGGTACGGTGACGTTGAGACCCTGGCCGCCAACGCCTGCGAAGCGCGCGACGCTGGCCGCGAAAGCGTCGCGCGGCGCGAGGATCGTCCGGTATTCCATGGCGTGGCCGGTCGCGCGCGCGAACGCCGCATGGATGCCCGGTGACTTCGACTGCGCGACCGGATTGCCGATGACGGCGTAGTGGTCGGTCAATGGCTCACCAGCGCATCGCCCTTGGTGAACGTCCATGTGCGGGTGATGTACAGGATGTCGGTGTCGCGGCGGATATCCGGCGGAAACGCGGCGAACGGCGCCGACATCGTGACGATCTTGACCGCCGCCGCGTCGAGGATCCGGTGACCCGAGCTGCGGTTGACCTCGACGTTGTCGACCGAGCCGTCGGCGCGGATGGCGACTGTCAGGATCAGGCTGCCGTAGAGCTTCTGGTCACGCGCGGCCGCCGGGTAGTTGATGTTGCCGACGCGCTCGATCTTCTGCCGCCAGTCCTCGACGTAGCGCGCGAAGCGGTATTCCTGCGCGCGCGAACCGACGAACTGCCGCTTCGGCCGCTTCTGGTAGGCGTCCATGTCCTTGGCGATCTGCGCTTCCAGGCGCATCGCCTCGAGCGACTTCTGCATCATTTCGTTCGCCGTCGGCGATTGCGTCGCGTCGCGCTCGTCGTTCGGCTTGGGCGCAGGCGCTGCGACCGGACTGCTGCGCAGTTGCGTCAAGAGTTCCTTGGTCTGCTGCTCGAGTGCTTCGACGCGCTCGGTGGCGACGGTGATCTCATTGCGCGCGCTGTCCTTGGGCAGCACCGGCAGCGGCGACTTCGCGCGCCGGTTGGCGTCGGTGTTGCCACCGCCGTCCAGGTTCGCCTGCGCGAGGATGTCGGCCTTCGTCGGCGCGGCCTTGGTCTTTGCGTTGACGAGCGCAATTTCGAGCGGTGCTTCGCTCGCCCTGTGACCCAGGTCGGGCATCGTGAAATGCAGCGCCAGCACGACGCCGTGCAGCAGCAGCGAGACAGCGACGGCGATCGCCAGAAAGTGATTGCGCGGGGCGGCCAGCACCTCGGGTGGAATGAACGCCGGCGGCAGCGCGCCGGCGGGAGCCAGCGTGGCCGTGCGCCGCACCGGGCCCGGCGGCGCACCGCGATGTGCGGGCGTCGCAGCGCGCGGCGCCGGAACCGCGGGAACCGCCTTCGGCTTGCGCGCCGCGGGCTTTTTTGCGGTTGCCGCCTCGGCGGGCGACGCCGCATCGCGCGCAGGCACGCGCTTCGCAGCGACGCGGCGCGTCGCCTTGACGGGCGCAATCAGCGGGTCGTCGGCAGGCGGCGCTTCGAGCGGCTTGATCGTGGATCGGCGTGGCAACGGGATTTCGTCCGGCGGAACGGCAAGCGCCCATTGTATGCAAACGTCATGGCGTCGTCATCGCGTTCGCGGCCGCCGCAGGCTCCACTGTTCCGAGAAAACGACATTCGAGCGTCGCGGCGACGAGATCGATGCGCCCGATGCCGACGCGTACCCGCGTGTCCGGGGCCTGCGGCGGCAGGTCGGCAAGGCGCGTCCACAACGGGATGCGCTCGAAGCGCACGAGGTTGTCGCGCACCACGCTCGCGGTGGTTTCGACGACTCCTTCCTGCAGCAGCCAGCGCAGGCACCAGTAATGCTCCATCCGCTCCTGGAATTGCGCGTATTGGCTGTACGTGGCCTCGAAGTCCGCGAGTGCTGCGAACAGCTCGGCATCGTTGTCCTTGTAGGGCGGCGGCTCGCCGGCGAGCGTTGCGAGGAGCTGCTGCTGGTTGACGAGGTCGCTGTAGCGCCGCAGCGGCGAGCTCGACCACAGGTAGTGCGCGAGCCCCAGCCCCTGGTGCTCGCCGGGGCGCACGCTCATCTTCACCTTGCCACCGGACTGCACGCGGTAGAAGCCGGCGACGCCCGCGTCGGCGAGCAGGCGTCCCCACGTGTCGTTGACGTGGATCATCAACTCCGAAACCAGCTTGTCGAGCGGCGAGCCGCGCGGCCGCGTGGCGATCGTCACGCGCCCGTCGGGCACGCTCCAGTCGACGTAGAAGCTGTAGTCGACGCGCTCGAAGTCCGCGCGGCCGCGCGCGGCCGCCAATGTCTGCGCGAACATCGACAATGCGCGCAGCTCCGCCGTGCGCGCCGCTTCGCCCGGCTGCGGCGGCGACGCGAATGCGTCGTCGATGGCGTCGAGGCGCAGGTTCGCGACCACCGGCACGCGGTTGACCTCGGTGCGATGCGCGAGCGCGCCGCCGGCGGCGTCCACCTCGACATACAGCGAAAGTGCCGGCCGTGCCGACCCGGCCGCCAGCGTGAACGCGTCGATGAGTGCCGCGGGCAGCATCGTGATCTTGCGTCCCGGCATGTAGACGGTGGACAGCCGCTCGCGCGCGATCGCGTCGGGCACGCTGCTGCGCGTAATCGCAAGCGCGGGCGCCGCGATGTGAATGCCGATCTCGGTATTGCCGTTGGCGAGCGCGCGCACCGAAAACGCATCGTCGATCTCGGTGGTGGTCGCGTCGTCGATCGAGAAGGCCTCGACGTTGGCGAGTGGAAGCTCAGGCAACGGCGGCAGCGGCGGCAGCGGCGGGAATTCCAGCCCGCGCGCAAACGCGGCGAGCCGGAACGCGTCGAAGTGGTAGTCGTGCGTCGACGGGATGGCGCCGCAGGCGAACAGCAATGCGACGGCGTTGGTCTTGCCCGCCTCGCACGCGGCGGCGAGCGCTTTCCATTCGAGCGTGTTCTTGTCGGGCCGGTAGAGCAGCATTTCGCGCTTCTGCGCGATCTCGGGCGGCAGCCGGCACGCCAGCAATTCGTGCGACCACGCGTCGATCTGCGCGGCTTCGCGCGCCTTGCGCTCGACCGACAGCAGCGCCGCCTTCAGCGCGTCGGCAGGCGCCTTGCGATAGCGCCCGCGCCCTTTCTTGTAGAAATACATCGGCGCGGCGTGCAGCAGCCGCGCCACCGCCGCCTGCTGCGCGGCGCCCACCTGCGCGCCGAAATAATCGCGCGCGAGCATCGTGAAGTCGAACTCGCCATCCTCCGATGCTTCCCACAGGAACTGGGCGTCGAGCGTCGCCGCGATCGCCTGCGATTCGGCGAGCACCTCGGCCGCCGAAGGCGACGCGAAGCGCAGCAGCACGCTCGTCGCCTTGATCTTCGCCCGCTTGCCGCTCGCGTTCTCGACCTGCAGCGAAGCATCGTGATCGGCGAGGACGCTGGCGGCCTTCAACTGGCCGTCGTCCTCGTACAGGACATTCATCGTGGATTCCGGTTGGAGGACAGCTCGGGCGGCGCGGCCGCCAATCGCGCGCCGCGCATTTCTCGCGCAACCCTTGCAGGGGAAGGCGAATTATAGCCGCGTAGAATCAGGCGTTCGACGAAACGCGGGAGGACCGACGGATGGAATATCGCAGGCTCGGCGCAAGCGGGCTCGAAGTCTCGGCACTTTGCCTCGGCACGATGATGTTCGGCGATCGCACCGACCGTGCCGCGGCGCATGAAATCGTCGCCGCCGCCATCGACGCCGGCGTCAATTTCATCGACACCGCCGATGTCTACGCCAAGGGCGAGTCCGAGCGGATCACCGGCGCGTGCATCGGCGCTGCGCGCGCGAAGCTCATCCTCGCCACCAAGGCCGGCAACGTAATGCGCCCCGGCGATCGCAACGGCGGCGGACTGTCGCGGCGCTGGCTGATGACGGCATGCGACGAGTCGCTGGCGCGGCTCGCCACCGACTGGATCGACATCTACTACCTGCACTACGACGATGCCGTCACGCCGGTCGAGGAATTCGTCGGCGCCGTCGGCGACCTGATCCGCGCGGGCAAGATCCGCTACTTCGGCGTGTCGAACTTCCGCGGGTGGCGGATCGCCGAGGTCGTGCGTGTCTGCGACCAGCTCGGCGTGCCGCGCCCTGTCGTCTGCCAGCCGTACTACAACCTCCTCAACCGCACGCCCGAAGTCGAGATCCTGCCGGTGTGCGACTACCACGGCATCGGCGTCGCCACGTATTCGCCGATCGCGCGTGGCGTGCTGACCGGCAAATACACCAAGGATTCGGTGCCCGCCGACTCGCGCGCCGCGCACAAGGACCGGCGGATGCTGGAGACCGAATTCCGCGACGAGTCGTTTTCCGTTGCCTCGACACTGAAGTCGCACGCGGAACGCACGCGGCGCACACCCGTCGCGTTCGCGCTGGCCTGGATGTGGGCCAATCCGATCGTGTCGACGGTCATCGCCGGCCCGCGCACGCTCGCGCAATGGAACGATTACGTCGCGGCAATCGGCGCGTCATGGAGCGACGACGACGAAGCGCTGGTCGATTCGCTGGTGCGCCCGGGGCACACGTCGACTCCCGGCTACAACGATCCGAAGTATCCGTTCTTCGGGCGCGTGCGGCAGTAGGCGCAGCCGGCGCGACGCCCCTACTTTTCGTTGGCGATGCCGTGCAGCACGTGACCCGACGCCACATGCTGCGACGCCGACTCGACGTGGCGGGTCTGGTCGTCGAAGAAGAAGTCGGGCTCGAACTTGCGCAGGAAGTCGCCCTTGGCGAGGCCACCGAGGAAGAACGCCTCGTCGATCTGGATGTTCCAGTCCATCAGCGTGCGGATCGCGCGCTCGTGGGCGGGGCTCGAGCGCGCAGTGACGAGCGCGGTGCGCAGGCGCATCGTCGACGATTCGCCGTCGATGCGCTGCAGTTGATGCAATGCCTCGAGCAGCGGCTTGAAAGGGCCGGGCGGCAGCGGCTTGCTGGCATGCGCGGCCTCGTGCTGCTGAAATGCATCGAGCCCGTGCGTCTGGTAGACGCGCTCGGCTTCGTCGGCGAACAGCACCGCGTCGCCGTCGAACGCGATGCGCAGCTCGTCGGGGTGGGAGTCTTCATGCGTCGAGTGCGCGTAGACGACCGCCGCGGGAAATCCGGCCAGCAGCGCCGCGCGCACATCCTCGGCGTTCGCCGACAGGAACAGGTGCGCGTTCAGTGACTCGAGATAGCCGAACGGCGCGCGCCCGCGGGTGAACACGCCGCGCTCGATCGGCAGGTTCGCGCCCTTCACCGAGCGAAACACGCGCAATCCCGAGACCGGATCGTTGCGCGACAGGATGACCACATCGACGCGGCGCACGCCGTCGGTGTTGAACGCCAGCAGCTTGCGCACCAGCGGATAGGCGACACCGGGTTTTGCCGGCGTTTCCACGCGCGCGAGCTGCATCTGCATGTACGCGCGGTCGTCGTGCGGATCGAAGACCTCGTTCTCTTCCTCGAAGTCGAACAGCGCGCGCGAGCTGATCGCGACGACGAGCTTGCCGGCTTCGGATGTGGTCATCGCGACGTTTCGCCCGCGCGATTCAGCGCACGCTCACCGCGTCGGCAGCGGCTCGCATGCTGCGCGAGGCATTCGCGGCATCCGCATCGAGCTCCGCGAACACGCTGCGGATCTCGCCCACTGCGTGCGCGAGGGTGTCGCGCGGGATATTGAGCGGCGGCGCGATGCGCACCACGGTCGCATGCGTGTCCTTGGAAATGAGCCCGTGCGCGAGGAACCGCTCGACCACGGCGCGCGCGCTGATCCTGCGCGCATCCACCTCGATGCCGACCAGCAGTCCGCGACCGCGCACGTTGCTGATGAGCGGACTGTCGATCGCCGCGAGCTCGTCCAGCAACCACGTGCCGAGCGTGCGCGAGCGCTCGCACAGCCCTTCGTCCTCGAGCACGTCGAGCGCAGCCATCGCCACCGCCGCGGCCAGCGGGTTGCCGCCGAACGTGCTGCCGTGATCGCCCGGCGCGAACACCTGCATCACGGCGTTGGTCGCGACGAATGCCGACACCGGCAGCAGCCCACCCCCCAGCGCCTTGCCGAGGATCACGCCATCGGGCCGCACGCCATCGTGCATCGCCCCCAATACGTGGCCGGTGCGCCCGAGCCCGGTCTGCACCTCGTCGGCGATCAGCAGCACATTGTGGCGGCGGCAGATGTCGGCGCAGCGTGCCAGATAGCCGTCGTCGGGAACCACAATCCCCGCCTCGCCCTGTACAGGCTCGACGAGGAACGCAGCGGTGTCCGGCGTGATCGCGCGCTCCAGCGCGGCGCTGTCGTTGTAGTCGACGGTGACGAACCCCGGCGTGAACGGTCCGAAGCCGTCGCGGTACTGCGGCTCGCTCGAGAATCCGCTGATGGTGATCGAGCGGCCGTGGAAATTGCCGCGGCACACGATGACGGTTGCACGATCGGCGCCGATGCCCTTGACGCGGTAGCCCCACTTGCGCGCGGCCTTCAGCGCGGTTTCCACCGCCTCGAGGCCGGTGTTGACCGGCAGCGCGCGGTCGAGCCCGGTCAATGTGCACAGCCGCGCGAGCAATGCGGGCAGCCGGTCGTTGTGGAACGCACGCGACGTCACCGCGAGCGTGCCTGCCTGCGCGACGAGCGCATCGACGATCCGCGGATGCGCATGGCCGAAGCTGACGGCGGAATACGCGCTCATCAGGTCGATGTAGCGATGGCCCTCGATGTCCTCGACGATCGCGCCTTCGGCGCGCGATGCGACCATCGGCAGCGGGTCGTAGTTGCGTGCGCCATAAAGGGCCTCGGCACGCATCGCATCGGCGGACGATGCGAATGACAAGGCGCGGGGCGCGGCAGGTGTCTTCGTCATCGGACAGCGTGAAACGTCAACGGAATGAATGCAGTCTACGCCGCCCGCCCGCGGCGCGGCGATGCGTTCTAATCCGCGGCGTGCGCGAATCCGCCCGCGGCGAAGCGCAGGATTGTGGGCACGTGCCGCTCGAACCCGGCGAACCCGTGATCGCCACCGCCTTCGACGCATTGCCAGGCACCACCGTAGCGGGCCGCCGCCACGCGCCAGTCGAGCACCTCGTCCCCGGTTTGCAGGAACACGAGATAGCGCGACGGATCACGCAGCGGCCCGACATCGAGTGCGCGCAGTTCGTCGAAATGCGCGGGCAGCACATCGAAGACCTTGCCGGTATAGAGATTCGTCTGCGGGCCGACATACACGGCGAGGTCGTCGTAGGGTGTCACCGCGGGATTGACGAGCACGGCGCGCGCGCCGAGTTTCTCGGCGAGGTACGTCGCGTAATAGCCGCCCAGCGAACTGCCGACGAACGTCAGTGGTGACTGAACGTCGCGCGCGATCCATTGCAGCAGCGCGTCGATCGCCACGCGCGGGCCCTCGTCCAATTCGGGAATGACGAGCTGCGGTCGCCGGGCAGCGGGAATCGCGTCGACCGCGCGCCGCATCACCTGCGCCTTTTCGCTCGCCGGTGACGAGCGGAAGCCGTGCAGGTAGACGATCGTCGTCATGCTGCGGCCAACCGCTGCAGCAGCCTGCCGTGGATGCCGCCGAAACTGCCATTGCTCATCACCACGACGTGATCGCCGCTGTGCGCTTCGCGCGCGAGCGCGTCGACCAGCGCGTCGACATTGTCGACGGCAGTCGCCTTCGGCCCCAGCGGCGCGAACACCGCAGCCGCGTCCCAGCCCAGGTTGCCCGCATGCACGAATACGCGGTCGGCCGCCGCCACGCTTTGCGCGAGCAGCGCCTTCATCGTGCCGAGCTTCATCGTGTTCGAGCGCGGCTCGAGCACCGCGATGATACGGACCCCGGCGCCGAGCTTGCGCCGCAGGCCCTCTAGCGTCGTTGCGATCGCCGTCGGGTGATGTGCGAAGTCGTCGTAGACGGTGACGCCGCGCGCGACACCGCGTACCTCCATGCGCCGGCGGATGCCGCCGAAGCGCGCGAGCGCCTGCAGGCTGTGCGCGACCGGCACGCCCGCGTGGCGGGCGGCCGCGATGGCGGCGAGTGCGTTGAGCTGGTTGTGGCGGCCGCTCATCGCCAGCTCGAGCCGGCCCTGCGCAGCGCCGCCCAGCAGCACGTCGCCGTCGACGCTGATCGTCCATCCCGCTCCATTAGCGGGCACGTCGGCGGCGCCGAAGCGCTCGACCTCGCTCCACACGCCGCGCGCGATCACGCGCGCGAGTGCCTCGTCGGCACCATTGGTCACGATGCGTCCCATCCGCGGCACCGTGCGCAGCAGGTGGTGGAACTGCGTCTCGATCGCCGCCAGGTCGGCGAAGATGTCGGCGTGGTCGTACTCGAGGTTGTTGAGCACCAGCGTACGCGGACGGTAGTGGACGAACTTCGAGCGCTTGTCGAAGAATGCCGTGTCGTATTCGTCGGCCTCGATGACGAAGAACGCACTCTCGGTCAGCCGTGCCGACACACCGAAGTCGAGCGGCACGCCGCCGATCAGGAACCCCGGATCGAGGTTGGCGTGCTCGAGGATCGACGCCAGCATCGACGCCGTCGTCGTCTTGCCGTGCGTGCCCGCCACGGCGAGCGTCCAGCGCCCCGGCAGGATGTGCTCGCGTAGCCATTCCGGGCCGGAGACGTAAGGCAGCCCGCCGTCGAGGATCGCCTCGACCAGCGGATTACCGCGCGACACCACATTGCCGATGACGAACACGTCGGCGTCGCGCGCAACGCCGTGCAGCTGCGCGGCGTCGTAACCGTCGGTCAGCTCGATGCCGAGCGCTGCGAGTTGCGTCGACATCGGCGGATAGACGTTGGCGTCGCAGCCTGACACGGCGTGCCCGGCCGCGCGTGCGATCGCCGCGAGCCCGCCCATGAACGTGCCGCAGATGCCGAGTATGTGAACGTGCATTCAGCGTGCTCGCGACAATACGGCGGGCGCTGCAATATCGGAGGTGTCGCGCGCGTTGCGGCGCGCCGTCGGCCGCATGGTCATCGCCATACCCGCCTGCCGAACGGCTCGATCTTGCAGCCCTCCCCACCCAAGAGTCTCGGACCTACGGACATCTGAACCTCATAGTGAAAGCTGATCCGGCGATTACACAATTATTGTCCATATTGTCAGCGCAATCAGAGTCAAAGCGGTGATCTTAAGGCTATCAACTCGTCAACGTTTGTCGGTGCTGCCAGACAATTCAGTTTCCTGAGGTTTTTTACTGTACCTTCACGCCACCAAGCGAACGTGGCAAAGTCGGCGGCACGTAGCAAGGCGTCCGCTGATATTCGAGGATGTTTGGCTGCGGGACGGTCACGGATAGTCCATCGTATGGCCATCAAGGTTGACAAATGATGCTAATCGTCGCTGAACTGCGATGCGCAACGGGAAGGCGTTTGCTAACGTTGAGCGCGATCTTTCTTGCGTTCTCCCAAGGCGCAATCGCCGCTCCCGATAGCCTCGACGTTTCATATGGAGATCGAGGGATAGCGCGACTGGGTAATTTGGACGACGGCCCACACAACATCGGCTCCGGTGCCGGGCGCATGTTTGTGATGTCGAACGGCGAGACAATAGCCATCGTCCAAGACGAGGATCGTGGATATACCGGTCTCGTCAAAGTGACAGCGTCTGGAACTGTCGATAAATCATGGGGAACCGACGGAGCCGCGCGCTATTCGGCTTCATGCGTCACTTTGCCCGGTGCACTGACCTGTCCGCGGTTTCTGTACGTGTTTCCGGACGCCTCTCGTCCGGGGTACTTTGTCGTGGCGCAAGCCGTTGATAGTTCCTCGATCGGTCTCATCCGGTTCGACGCATACGGCATTCTTGATGCCACCTATGGCGATGCCGGAAAGAGCTTCGTCCGAGAGCCATGTTCGCAATGCTCTTACACAGGTTTTCCGCTTGCCGTGCAGGATGGTCAAGGGCGAATTGTGATAACGACCCAGGTGCAGGACACTCCCTTTCACATCACGACCACGCGCTTCAGCGCGGCTGGGATTATCGACAATACATTCGGAGTCAACGGATTCGCGACCGCCCCTTGGACGAGCGGCTTTTCGAGTTTCCACGTCTTGCCGGACGGAAGATTCATAGGGACGGTAGAACTATTCGCCGACTATCGCGGTTTGCTGATTGCACGACTGTTGGCGAACGGACAGCCGGATACGTCCTTCGGCAATGGCGGTCTTCTACAAACCCTTGAAGGCGACGATCTCGTCGCGACGGACGTTGTCGCGCTGCCCGGCAACCGATTCCTCGTCATGGGTGGTCAGTATTCCAAGCCAGGAATCGTGTTCACGTGCGTCCGCGCCGACACGTCGCCCTGCATTGACTGGGGTGACAACGGTTACCTGCTGCTCGATCCTGGCCAGGATCCGGCATGGACAGCGGGCGGCGCGAGGCTGCTGCTGCAGCCGGACGGGAAGCTGCTCATTATCGGGAACATGGCCGGCGGGGGCATAGGCGCCACAGCGCCGCGGCTATTGCTCGCAAGATTGAACGCGGACGGATCGCGCGACACCAATTTTGCGGGCGCCGGCGTCGCTCTCGCCTGGTCGTCTCGCGGCACGATCGGGCAGGACTATTTCCTGCGCCCGGACGGTACTTTCGTGGTCGCAGCATGGGAATACACGGCCTTCACCAAGGAGATCGTACCACCCCAACAGATTGTCTACGAGGGCCATTTCGATGCCGTCCTAATGCGCTTCGAAGGTGGCGATACGTCAACGCCTCGGGAGATCGCCGAAGGCGTCGCGGCAGAGTATTACAACGAAGGATATGGACACTACTTCATCACGGCATCGGCACCGGAAGTATCAGCCTTGAATCGAGACTTTCCCGATTGGGCCCCGACAGGGCGACAGTTCAAGGTTTGGACGGGAAACGCTCTAAATCTGGCTCCGGTTTGCCGCTTCTTCAGCGGAGCGTCCTTCGCTCCCAAAAGCTCCCACTTCTACACACCGTATCCCGCCGAATGCGCGGCACTGAAAATCGGAAATGTTTGGGAGTACGAGGGCCTGGTTTTCAATCTACGCTTGCCTGCAAGCACACCTGGTGGAGCCACCTGCGCGACAGGAACTCGGCCACTCTATCGTCTCTACAACAATGGTCAAGGGGGCGCGCCAAACCATCGGTACACCGATGACCCGAATGTGGTCGAAGAGATGTCGCTTCAAGGCTGGCAATTCGAAGGCGACGGAATCACCAAAGTATTCGCATGCATTCCCGGGGACTAATTGCCGTCCCCGAAGCCGCTACGGCAAGCGCGTTTGCACCTTGCAAATAGCCGCCTGATGCGGTGTTGCCTGCCCTAGACCTCGCAGTTGACGGCATCCCGGCGCGCGCTGTCCCGCATGGATGCGGCATCGCACGGTATCACGACTTCCGACCGATCAGCTCGATCTTGTAGCCGTCCGGATCGGCAACGAAGGCGATCACCGTCGTGCCGCCCTTCATCGGCCCCGCCTCGCGCGTGACCGTGCCACCAGCCTTGCGGATTGCGTCGCACGCCGCGTAGACGTCGTCGACCTCGATCGCGATGTGGCCGTATCCGGTGCCGTGGTCGTAGGCGGTCACGCCCCAGTTGTAGGTGAGCTCGATCGCCGCCTCCTCGGCCTCGCTCGCATAGCCGACAAACGCCAGCGTGAACTTCCCCTCCGGATAGTCGCGCCGGCGCAACAGGCGCATGCCCAGCACATCGGTGTAGAAAGCGATCGAGCGGTCGAGCTCGCCGCAGCGGATCATCGTGTGCAGGATGCGCATGGCAGCATTGTCCTTGTACGGTTTGTCGGCGTGAGCGGCGCGCTCAGGCGCGGAACATGAAGTAAACGGCGCCCATCATGCAGACCCCCGCCCACAGGAAGTCGAGCTTCAGCGGCTGCCCCATGTAGAAGATCGCGAATGGCGCGAACACGCACAGCGTGATCACCTCCTGCATGATCTTGAGCTGGCCGAGCGACAGCTCCGTGTAGCCGATGCGGTTCGCGGGAACCTGGAACAGGTATTCGAACAGCGCGATCGACCATGACAGCAACGCCGCGATCCACCACGGCTTGCCCGCCAGGTTGCGCAGGTGCGCGTACCAGGCGAACGTCATGAACACGTTGGAGCAGGTGAGCAACAATGCGCACGCAACAGCGGGGTGTCGCAGCAGTGTGGCAAACATGGGCGAGTCCGGCACGGGTAAACCGCCATTGTCGCCAATGTCCGGCATGCCGCGGCCGTCGAATTGACGACAGCCGTTTTCGCCCCACGCAGACGCGTCGCGTCGCGCGCCTTGCGGTACCCGCGTCAGAGGACCTTTGCCGCGAACGGAAACACAACGCTGACGATCACACCGCGCCCGTCGGCGCGGTCGTCCGCATGCGTGGTGGCGCCATGGAATTTGGCGCACAGCCGCACGATGTAAAGGCCCAGCCCCAGATGCGGTTCGTGGTCGCGCGGCCCCTGGCGCACCGACACCATCGAGTCGAACAGCCGTCCCTGCATCTTGGCCGGCAGCAGCGGCCCCACGTTGCTGACGGCGAGGTGAATGCCGTCATGCGCGGGCGCCAGCGTCACTTGCACCGGGTCGTCGGTGGCGAACTCGACGGCGTTGGCGACGAGCTTGTCGAGGAGCTGCGCGACAAGCTCGGGCGCCCCGTCGATCATCACCGGCTCGCCAAGCGCGTCGAACTCGATCCGCCGCTGCGGATAGACGACGCGATAGCCGTCGACGCACGCACCTGCGAGCACGCCGACGTCGAAGCGCTCGCGCAGCGTGTCGGCGAGCGCGCCTTCGAGGCGCGTCGCTTCGCTCATCCGCGTCAGGATGTGCGCGAGGCGGTCGATCCCGCCTTGCGCGCGCTCGACGTAGACGCGTGCGTCCGCCGGCATCGCCGTCTGCCGCAGGTTGTCGAGCGAGCTCCTGACGACGGCAAGCGGCGTGCGCAACTCGTGCGACAGGCGCCCGGCCATCTGCTCCTGGTACGACGCGTAGTCGGACAGCCGTGTCAGCACGCCGGCGATGCCGCGCGCCAGGTCGCCGATCTCATCCTTGGCCGTGCTGCCGGCGAGCTCGCCGGTGAGGCGCCCCTGCGCATCGATCGCCGTATCGGCATCGTTGCGCAGCCGCCGTATCCGCGACGTGAGCCACGTCGCGTAGAGCGTCAACGCGAGCGATCCGAGCAGCAGCGTCGCCAGCACGATGGTGAACAGCCGCTCGAACGCGTGGTTGCGCGCGGCCAGCACTGCGTTGGTGGTCTCCTCGGCGATCACCGCGCCGCGCACGCGATCGCCGACCCAGATCGGATACGCGGCGCTGACGATCGTCACACGCGGGTCGCTGCCGGCACGGCGCGCCGTCGACGCGATGCCGTCCAGCGCCGATACCACTTCGCGGCGCGATGGCGAGATCGTCGCCGGTGTTTCCTCGCGGAAGTCCTCGGATGGCTGGTCGAGCACGTGCGCGTAAAGGGGATGGAGCACGCGTTCGATGAAATCCGGCGGCGGCAGCGCGTCGTCGCTGCGCTTCAGCGTGCCGGCGCTGGCGATCACCTTCTGCTCGCGGTCGACGACGCGTATCCGTGCAGTGGTGCGCGTCAACCCCTGCAGGATCTGCGCGAGCTCGTTGCCGCTGTCGTCGGCCACGCGCGTGGCCGCCGCCGCGTCGACCAGATCGAGCGGTGGCGTGCCGCCTTTCATCAGCCATTGCGGCGCGGCGTCGAAGAGGCGCGGGCGGTCGTGCAACGCGGTGGCCACCGCCTGTGCAGTGCCAGCGAGCTCGCGCTCCTGCGCGCTGCGCAGCACGTCCTCGAGCTCGCGGATATACGCGACGCCCAGGAACGGTATCGCCGCGAACACCGTCAGCACCAGCAACAGCTGCGCGCGTATGCCCAGCGTGACGCGTGGGACGAACCTCACGCGTCCGGATCCCAGCGATAGCCGACGCCGTAGACGGTGGCGATGCGGTCGAACGCCGGGTCGAGCGCCAGGAACTTGCGGCGGATGCGCTTGACGTGCGACGTGATCGTGCCGTCGTCGACGACGGTGTTCGCCTCGCGCATCAACTGCTCGCGGTCGCGCACGTGTCCCGGATGGCGCGCGAGCGCATGCACCATCCAGAATTCGGTCAGCGTGAGGTCGACACGCGCGCCATTCCAGCGTGCCGACATTCGCTTGACGTCGAGCGTCAGCGCGCCGCGCTCGATGACGTCTTCCGCAACGGTGGGCGCCGCGGCCAGGTCGCTGCGGCGCAGCAGCGCGGCGATGCGTGCCGCGAGTTGAGGCAGGCTCGCGTCCTTCGTCAGGTAGTCGTCCGCGCCCGAGCGAAGACCCGCGACGATGTCGAATTCGGAATCACGCGCCGACAGGAAGATGATCGGCAGGCCCGGCGACGCGGCGCGCAACGCGCGCGTCAGCGCAAAGCCCGCATCGGGGTCATCCCCCAGGCCGATGTCGATCAGCGCCAGATCGGGCAGGCGCGTGCGAAACGCCGCCAGCGCGGCGTCGCCGGTGGCGTACGCGGCCACGTCGTAGCCGTGACGGCGCAGCGCGTCGCAATAGTTGTCGCGAATCGCGGGCTCGTCCTCGACGATGGCAATGCGCCGTCCCATGCGCGCCGACTATACCGCAGCGCTGCCGTGGAAAGAGATGCAGCAGGTCCGGCGGAATGCGCAGTCACCAGTTCGCCATGATCGATCGCCGGATTGCCCGCATTCGCGCAGCGGCGCCGCCGCATCGCCGCGCCTACTCGAGTCACGGCGCGAACGGCTCGCGGAGCGCCGCGCAGCATCCCCGGCAACCGCGAGCGCATGCGGGCGGCGGCGCCGGCGCGGATGCCGCGCCAAGCTCCGCCGCCCGGAGAGGGACCACAACACAATGAAGGCCAACCACCGTCCGCAATCGCTGCCACCAGGATGGCGCGGCATCGCGCGCCTCGCGCTCGACAGCCTGATCGCGGGGCTGATTGCCGGCGTCGTGCTGATGCTCGCCGTGGTCGCTGCCGCTTCGCGCGCGGTCAAGCGCCGTTCGACGCGCCGCTGGTAGCCACCGAGGTCGATATCGAGGTCGCGGGCATCGTCGCGCGCGCCACGGTCACGCAGCACTTCGTCAACCCGACCGCGCAATGGCGCGAGGGCATCTACGTGTTCCCGTTGCCGGAAAATGCCGCCGTCGACACGCTGCGCATGCAGGTGGGCGCGCGCACGATCGTCGGGCAGGTCCAGGAAAAATCGGTGGCGCTCGCCACCTACGCCAAAGCGAAGGCCGACGGCGTCAAAGCGTCGCTGATCGAGCAGCAGCGCCCCAACCTGTTCACTGCGCGCATCGCACATCTGGGACCGAACGAGGAAGTGACGGTTACGCTCGAATACCAGCAGACGCTGGCGTTCGACAGCGGCAGCTTCCACCTGCGCTTCCCGCTGGCGATCACGCCGCGTTACACGCCGGTTGCTGCGGCCAGCGATGCAGCGCTCGCATCCGCCGACGTCGGGGCCGTCGGGGCCGCGGACGACCCGCTCGTCGCGCCCCCGGTGCTACCACCCGGCTCCGCGCCCACCAATCCGGTGTCGCTGCACGTCGGCATCGATGCGGGATTTCCGCTGTCGCTCATTGCCAGCGCGAGCCACAAGATCGACGTCAAGGAAGCGATCGGTCATCGCTACGACGTCACACTCGCCGACGATGTCGTCGCGTCCGATCGTGACTTCGAGCTCGACTGGACGCCGGAAGTGGGCAGCGTGCCGGGCGCGGCGCTGTTCACCGAGAGCCATGACGGCAAGACGTGGGCGCTGCTGATGGTATTGCCGCCGTCGGTCGCCTCGACAGCGCCGATCGCGCCGCGCGAGGCGGTGTTCATCGTCGACACGTCGGGCTCGATGAGCGGCGTGTCGATCGCGCAGGCGCGCGAGGCCGTGCTGTTCGCGCTGTCGCGCCTCCATCCCGGCGACCGCTTCAACGTGATCGAGTTCAACTCGGTCACGCGCCCGCTGTTCAGCGCACCCATGGCGGTCGATCCGGCGACCCTCGCGCGCGCACGGACGTTTGTCGCTGGGC
>Ga0209483_1000994_pt1 | contig 22786 bp, 17 predicted proteins | sample NGEPerA_FD_184508 | JGI IMG/M metagenome (GOLD analysis project Ga0209483, IMG submission 184508) | Arctic peat soil microbial communities from the Barrow Environmental Observatory site, Barrow, Alaska, USA - NGEE PermafrostL2-A... | ecosystem: Environmental > Terrestrial > Soil > Wetlands >... | reverse complement strand
GTAGTAGGCCGGGGAGGACGATTTGGGCGTCGACGGGTGTTATGGCGTTGGTGTAGAAGAGCATTGCGATGCGTCCTTGTTGGACGGGCGCTCGGAGGATCGTGAGGGTCGCGGTCTCGTGGATGATTTCTGGGCCGATGGGGATCTCTGCGATTGCGGTGCCGTATCCCATGCGGGAGTTGGCTGGGCATCCTTCGAGTCCGGAGGTTTCGAGCTTTGCTTCGGTGCAGGTGGCTAGGCCGAGTTCGCTTACGGCGATCCCGAGGTCGGCGGGGTAGAGGACGTTGACGGCTCGTAGTGGTGGGGGCACCTGGCCGGCGGGGCCTGTGATCTGGAACCCGAATGCGATGGTGGTGCCTTGACCCAGCTGCTCGGGTGTGAGCGTCGCATAGAGCCTCGCCGATTGCGTGGCTTGTGCGGTAGCGGGCAGGCAGGCGAGGGTGGCGAGGACTGCCAGTAGGTTGCGGGTTCGGCGTGCGGCTCGTTTCCGGCTCATCGTGTGGGTTAGAGGGAGAGCTTGCCGGTTGTCTGTACGGTCAGGGCGTAGGTTTTGCGGTCGAATACGCCGTAGAGTCCTGCGATGCCGTGGGCGTGTGCGTAGCGGCCGGTGCCGCCTGTGACTGTGAGCGAGCCGGCGAAGCTTTCGTAGGTGCCGGAGCCGCGCGGGGTCGCTATGCCGTGGCCGTTGATCGTGCCGTCGTTGGTATGGATCTTGAAGCTGGCGGTCACGGTCGGGCCGATGTCGACGCTCGCTTGCATGTTGCCCGGGAGCGTGCCGTGGGCCGCTCCTTCCTCGTGCAGCAGCGAACCGGAGCTGCGTAGGTAGTGCAGATGGGCGGTGTCGGTGGCGCTCAGGGTGCCTGCCGGTGAGGCTGCGCGGTCGCGTGGGGTGCTGGGAGCTCCGGCCGATAGGGCTGCTCCTACGAGCGCGATGAAGCTAAGGGCGATGAAGACCGTCCAGGCTGTCAATACTTTCACCACTGGGAGTCCACGTGTACGCGCCGTAGCCTGTTTGCTCATTATGTATACGGCCTGTCTCTTATTGGTCGCCGCATCGTCGAATAGTTCAATCAAGCTATATCTTGGCAGAAGCTCTGCTACGGGGGCGGAAGCGCCGCTGCCGGGCGCTGAACTCGGCGAGTGACGCTTCGAGGGCCTCGCGTGTGAAGTCGGGCCAGAGCTCGTCGCGGAAGACGAGCTCGGAGTGGGCGGATTGCCACAGTAGGAAGTTCGACAGGCGCTGCTCGCCGCTGGTGCGGATGATCAGCTCGGGGTCGTGCATCTCCGGTGCGTATAGGCGGGCGCGGAACTCTTCCTCGGTGTTGCCGTGGAAGTGTTTGGCGGCGTCGAGGATCTCGGCGCGTCCGCCGTAGTTGAACGCGATGAACAGTGTGATGCGCTGGTTCTTTGCGGTCAGTTGCTCTGCCCAGTGCATCTGCTCGAGGAGCTTTGGGGTCGCTCCCTCGCGGCGTCCGGTGAAGCGCATGCGGACGCCCTCCGCGTGTAGCTTCGGGGTTTCGCTGGCGATGCGTTTGGCGAGCATCGAGATCAGCCCGTTGACCTCGATGAGGGGACGTGACCAGTTCTCGGTCGAGAATGAGAACACCGTCAGCTCGCGGACGCCGAGCTCTGCGGCGTCGCGGAGGCGAGCCTTGAGGGTATCGGCGCCTGCCTCATGCCCCTCGTTTGGTGATAGGCCGCGTGAGCGCGCCCAGCGGCCGTTACCGTCGGTGATGATCGCGAGGTAGCGCACGGCGGTTGGGTGGAAGTTCTCCGGTGGCACGTGTTTATGTGGGCTGCTCGTTTGTGGGGGGCGCCCTATGTCGCGCGGATCGCCGTAGCTGCTTCGCCAGGCGCCAGGCGCGCATGACCGCAAGGGTTGGTGTGATGAGTGGTCGCAGCGCGTGGTGGAGGTGTGCGATTGGCGGCCGTGCGAGCTCGCCGCTGGCGGCGGGCGCGGACGTGTAGTAGGCCACGACACCGACGAGGGTCATGGTGTGGTGCGCCGCGTTGGGCAGCGTCCGCGCTCTTCTCGTCGCGTGCCGGGCGACGTTTGTGAGCTGGCCGGGTTTAAGGGTGTGGTCCTCGTATTGCTCTAGAAGCCAGGGTCTGCCTGTTATCACGTCGCGCTCATAGTCGATGAGGCTGTCGAGCATCGTGCTGAGGGCGCTGATCGATAGGTAGGTCGTGCCGATCGCGGCGGCCTGTTCGCGGGTGGTGCGTTGGTCGGCGGCGGCGGCGATCAGTGCGTGTACGGCGAGCACGGATGCCACTGCGCCGGCGAGGAACTCTCGCCACTCAAGACCACTACCTGTTGTTGCTTCGCGAGTCGCCCAGTCCCGTAGCTGGGAGGCTCCCACCTCGGGGGTTGCATGGACGCGGATTTGAGCCTCGGCACAGCGGACTGCATTGACCTGTGCGGCCTCGGAGATCGCTCCTAGCGCGGGCAGCTGCGCCAGGGCGAGCTTCACTGCGCTTGCAAGCTCCTTGAGATAGCCGCCATCCTTCGCTCTTGGGTGGTAGTGGTAATAGTTCGTATCGAGCTGGATGTTGGGATTCACTGCGTCGGTGAATGCCCGGAATAGCTGGTGGCCGTCGCGTAGGGGGTCGGGGGTTGGCTGCTCGGTTAGCCCGTCGAGGTAGTCGTACATGACCTCATAGGCCACGATTGCTTCCACAACGCGCTTACGGTTCGCGCGCGGCGAGGTGACGGCAAGGGTCGCCGCGACCTGCGCGTTGAAGCGCTCATCGTGCAGCTTCTGCAGCGCGAGCGCCTTCAGGACTGGGTCGGGAATCCTTAGAGCGTGTTGCTCCCAGCGGTGCAGCTCTGTACGGACGACGGGTGCGACGGTTGGCCAGTAGCGGATGTTTGCAAGCAGGAGGGCGAGGCCCGCGCGCGCCGTGAGCCAGCGATCAGCGAGTGCGAACGCTAACCCGGTGTGCTCCACTTCACCGGCACGTCCTGTCTGGCGCGGTATAGGGGCCGCGTTGTGGGGTCACGAGGCCTATTCATCCAGGGCGAGTGTCGGGGAGACCCGCGATGCCAGCCAGCCAGGGATCGTCGCGGCGACTAAGACGATCGCAACCACCAACAAGAAGATCTCAAGGGGACGCCGGCCGGTAGCGAAGCCTGCGACGGGAAAACCCGTTACGCGCTTGAGGTAACTGTCGATCACAGCTTGCCCGTATACGCCCGCTATTGCTCCGGTCAGGCTGCCCGCGGTGAGCATCAGCGTGGTTTCTATCAGCAGCAAGCGCCGTAGCCGGTAGGGCTTTGTGCCTTCCAGGCGCAGCCCGGATAGAGAGATGCGCCGCTGCCAGATACTGGATCCCAGCGCCGCGATCATCGCCAGGATCGCCGCGAGGACCAGCAGCGTTGCGATCTCCCCGAGCTGGCTGAGCCCTTCACTTGCAGACGCGTCGATCCTTGCCTGCCGAGCGTTCGCGGCTAGGACTTCCAGGCCGTCATGGGGGCCGAGCGCTCGCTCGATCGCATTCCGGGCCAGCGAGAGGCTCGCACCCGGCTCGAGATCGACACCGAGCGCCGTGGGTGCCGAGGTCCCCCAGGCGCGGCTGTAGTCCGCGCGGCTCATCAGGATCGCGCCGGGGCTCCATCCGAAGTTCGTGGTCGTCGCGGCAACCTTGAATGGCACCTCGCCGGTGGGTGTTGGCAACCTCAGCGTGTCTCCGACTCCCACGTGATGTTCGGCGGCGATCTGAGCTGAAAGGGTGATCCAGCCGCCCGCGCGTACCCGCGCGAGCGCCGCGGCCGACTCTCCCGCGATAACTTGGCCATTCAAGAGTGCGAGCGGTGCACCGCGCGGCCACGCAATGACCCAAACCCTGCGGTCGCTGAAGTTGAGGAAGCTGCCCTGGAAGATATTGACGCTCGCGACCCCGGGGAGGTGAGCGATGCTCGCCGTGTGGTGGTCTGTTGAGAAGTCGCTGGTTGCCTGGTTATCCCCGGGGTTGACGAGCCAGATGTCCGCGCCGGCGACATAGTGGGAGGTATATCCCGCGATTCCTCGCAGCAGATCATCACGAGAGCCACCCAGCGCGACGCTGCCAAACAGAGCGACCGCACCCGTCGCCGCAAGCGCGAGCGAGCGCACGGTAGTCGCCCGCAGCGACGTGAGCGCTACCGGCAGGAGCGTGAACGTGCGGTAGCGCTCCGCGACCGCGCCGGCCGTGTGCAACACGCCCGCGAGCGCCAACGGGACCGTCAGGACGGTTGCCAGTGCGAGCAGGACACATACGATGATCGCCGCCGAGGGCAGCAGGACGAATAGTGCGCTCGCCAGCACGAGCAGGCTCGCGGCGATCGCGAATAGCGATCGTTGTGTGCCCCTGGCGAGCCCGTTACCGGGGATTCCGTCTTCTGAGTACACGGCATCAAGGGCGCGGCCACGGCGCAGGTCGAGCAGCGGCACCATCGACGCCAGGCACGTCGCGAGAATCCCGCCCGCTAGTGCCAACAGCAGGGGCTGCAGCCCGATGACGGTGCCCTTACCGAGCGTGAATGCTCCCGCGAGGTAGCCCGGAGACTGGTGAAAGACACCCATCGACAGCGCGTAGCCGCCGAGCAGACCGACGAGCGAGGCGGCGAAGCCCAGGCAGAGCGCCTGGAAGAGGACCATCTGCGCGATCGCCGTGCGCTTGGTGCCATCGACGCGCAAATCGGCGATCGCCTGGCGTCGCTCCGGGACGGTCAGCAACATCGCGTTAAACGCGAACAGGAACCCCAGCAGCGCACTGATCGCAGCGAACAGCGCGCTCGCCTGATCACTCGGACCGAGCGCCTGATGCAACAACGTCACATCCTGACCGGCCGGGGCCACATCCAGCCGTCCGCCGGCTACCCCCAGCAGCTCGTTGCGGACGGCCGCTTCGCGTCCCGGCTGCGCCTGGATCAAGATGCGCGAGATCCGCCCCTGAAGGCCCGCGAGCTGCTGCAGCCGCGCAAGTGGCATGACCGCGACCTGCGCATGTGAGAGCGCACCGAACGTTTCCGATCCCAACACGGCGGAAACCTTCAACGAGCTTCGCGTCCCACGCAAACTCAGCGACACCATCTGCCCAGTCTTTGTCTTCGTGACGGAAGCTGGTATGCCCAGCGCGTCGGCGCTGGCTCTGCTGAGCCCGATCCCTCCTGGAGATAGTGCTACGAGTGGGAGTGTGTGAGCGAGCCCGTTAAGGGTTGCGAGGCTGACGTCGGTCCCGGCCACATCGACCAAGACGTGGCGAGCGTGGGGGCCGGTAATCGTCGCGGTCTGCTCCAGTAGCGGCGCGGCCTGTTTGACTCCAGCGAGATGTTCGACCCTTGTGAGGAGGTGTTCGTCAAAGCCGTCAGTGGTGCGCGCACGGAGCTGGAGGTTCGCGGGGCCGACCACCGCATGGATCACTTCGCTTGCCGACCCCGCGACACTGCTGTTGGCTATGAGGGTCGCGAACAGCAGCGCGACAGCTATCGCCACCCCGAAGCCGGCCAGCAACTCCTGGGCGGTATCGACACGCAGCCGGTTGCGGTAGAGGTAGAGCAGCGTGTAGGGCCGCATAAGGGCCCGTGCTTTGAGGGCCTCAGAGCGCGCCAACGCTGCTCATCTCCGTGCGGTAGAAGCGTGGGACCGTGCCGCGGCGGCGGCGTTCGGCCGGATGTCTTGGTAGCCGTCGGTTAGCTTGCCGTCGCGTAGGGTGCAGCGCCGGTCGGCGAGGGCCGCTGCCTCGAGGTCGTGGGTGACGAGCAGCACGGCCGCGTCACGCTCGTGGGCGATCGAGCGCAGCAGCTCCACGATCTCGCGGCCGCGGGCACTATCGAGGTTCCCGGTCGGCTCATCGGCGAGGATCAGCCGCGGCTCCCCAGCGAGCACGCGGGCGATCGCTACACGCTGGCGCTCGCCTCCGGAGAGCTTCTCCGGAGGGTGCCCCAACCGGTCTCCGAGACCGACGCGTTCGAGCCACGGGATCGCACGCGCTTGCGCATCGCGCATCCCGATGCCACCCAGCAGCAGCTTCCTCGAGGCGTTCTCGATCGCTGAGACACGCGGCATCAGACGAAAGCGCTGATAGATAAACCCGATGTCCCGCAGCTGGTAGTCGCACGCCTGGTTCTCAGAGAGCGAGCTCAAATCGAGCCCGTCAAAACGGATGACACCTCTGTCGGGTTGCAGCAGCGCCGCGATCAGCAACAGCAGCGTCGTCTTACCCGAGCCGCTTGGGCCGTGCAGCGCGACCATCTCACCCGCCGCGATCTGAAGGCTCACACCATCTACAGCACGGACATCCTCACCGGTGCCGCTGTAGTGCTTGACGACCTGCTCGAGCGCGAGCATGCCCGCGGCTACTCGCTGCCGGCAGACGGTTGAGGGACGCTCACGCGCCGACTGACCCCCCGGCTGCATGGCGTAGGGGAACCACCGGTGCCAGGTCCAGGGCGCTCAGGTCGCCGTGCAGCTCGCCCTCACCCAGCGCAAGTGCTCGATCGGCGGAGTAAAGACCGCTCGACTCCCCGGCGCTCATCAACACCGCGGTGCCTTCGTCCGCGAGCGAGCGCAACAGCGACAGAATCTGATCACGGGCACCGAGATCAACACCAAGGACCGGCTCATCGATCACAAGCAGCTTCGGTTTATGCGTCAGGGCTCGGGCGATCGCGACACGCGCAGCCTCAGCGTTATCCAGATCACTCGGCCTCCGTGCGGCATACCGCACCCCACCGACACGCTGTAAGGCGTCACGGGCACGCGTTTGTGCCAGCGCCAGCGATACCCCGCGAGCTGCCTGGCTGGTAATCAACTGGTCGAGCACGAGCTGTCCTTCGCGAGGACGGAACGTTTTGCGGCAGTAGCGAACCCCTTCACGTAACGCCTCTGCGTGTCGACCGTTCAGACCATGCCCCTCGAAGCACACGACCCCCGTATCCGGGGTCTCCAGTCCGGCTGCGACGTGCAACAACGTAGAGCGCCCCGAGCGCCTCCGGCCCCAGACCGCGACCAGTTCCCCCGTCTCGATCTCAAGCGACACATCGTGCAGCGCGACCCGCGCGTGCGATCCACGACCGTAGCGCTTGCTGATGTGCTTCAACGCCAGAAGGCTCATCACCGCGACCCTCCCGCGAGCGCCTTGATCTGGCCGCGCGCGTACTCGATCCACGAGAGCCTGCCCTCCATCGCCATGCGGCTCTCCTCGAGCATCAGTCGATCCGTCAACTCCGAGGAAGAAACCGAGGAAGAGCGATCCCCAGACCCGCTCGACGGATGGCTCGCCTCTCTCAGACAGGCCATCTCATAGCGCTCCAAGATCTCCAGCGCCACCTCGGGTTCCCGCTCAAAGGCCGCCAGCTGTCGTACAAACAGCCACGACTGGCGGCGATCCTCCCACGCCTGCACAAACATCCACTCCTGATAGCTGCGCGCGCCCTCCTCGGTAGCTCGATAGCGCCGCTTGGGCTGGCGATCGGTACCCGGCTGCGTAGCACGTGTTCCGCGAACCTCCTTGATCAGCTCTCTGCTCTTCAGCTCGGTAAGCGCCGTATAGACGTGTGAGTAGCTGCCTAGAGGCAGCACGTCCCCATAGGCGCGCTCGAAGCGCCGCATCAACTGATACCCGTAGCTCTCGCGCTCCATCAGCAGACCCAGGAGCGCCCAGTTGACCTGAGAAGTCATCGGTTTTTTTTCGGACTGCGCTCGCATAGAACTGTGTAGCCTAGCCAAATCTCGCTATCGAAGTAGGGTCATGTTTCTCGCTACTGCCGGTGGTACAAGGCTTGTAGTACAAGGCTTGTATACAAAGCTTGAACGTTCAAGCCTTGTATTATCAAAAAACAGAACTTGCCGCATTATCCCGCATACATGGCGAGAGGCACACCCACCAGCAGAAGCTCCCCGCGGAGCGCAGCACGCGACACGGGCGAGGCGTCGAGAATCCGCGGTGATCCAACCGATGGGGGCTCTGGGCGTCCCCCAGCAAACCCGGAGCCTAGGCCCGCTATACCCAACGAGGAGCGGGTCTTAATCGAGCTCTCCAAGGCTCAGGTGGACAAGGTCATCCACGCCGCAGGCCACGGCGGAACGATGTCGCTTCTGCTGGCCTCGCTAAGAGATCCCGCACGAGCCATCACCGGCGACTCCTACGGAGGCCCGTATACGCCGGCTCAGCTGAAGGAGTCGAGTCTCTCGCAGTCGTTGCTATGCGGGCTGCGCGTGCTCTCCTGCTTCCCGCCCGACAGCAGCTATCTAGGGGTCGGCGATGTCGCTCGGATGCTCGGTATGAGCCCCAGCACAACACATCGCTACCTATCCACACTGGTGGTTGCCGGACTACTCGAGCGCGACCCAACAACGCGTACCTACCGCATCCCTCCAGTGCAATGAGCTCTCAGGCGGATACGCACAGTGCACGAAGCACCTGCTCTCGGTCCCCAGTCACGAGCGGCACGACTATAAAAATTCTACCATCTATCACAATTATCTAAATCTATTGACACCGAGTTTTATCTGAGTTAGGGTCGTTCAATCTGGGCCTGAAGGCCCGGGAAATCTCTCACTGGGGGTAGGCATGCGAGCAACCGATCGACTGATAACGATGTGCTTCTTGCTGTGTGGGGGACTCGCGGGCCTCTCGACGAGCGCGTCTGGAGATATGGGAGGTGCGTTGGAACCTACGAGGTCGCTGGTCGGCGTGCGGATCCCGAAGCGGGTAGGCGATGGGGTGGCGTTGCCAGAAGTCGCAGCAAGGTGACGGATACGAGCCCAAGCCTGATGGTCATGTCGTGCACTCATTCGGCGCGGGACGATGCAGACCGATTAAGGCGGTTTCCGATCAGCTCGAGCGCGGCACTCGCAACTGCAGCTTGTGAGGTGGTAGATACAAAACGCGATATGGAAAAGCTTGCTCACGAAGTTCTTAATACCGCCCGAAAACATCCAATTGTCTGTTTGACTTCACGGGCGGGTGAGGACGCACCCGCGCTCTCACCACTAGCCGTGCGCGAGATCGTTGGCGCGGGGATTCCAATTTATTTCCTTGGCAGCCATTCCCGGCAGCTTGCGCTCGCCAGCCTTTTACCTGATGGGCTCGAGGTTTACGGCGGCGCAGCCAGAATATGGTGGCCGGGAATCACAGAGGACAGCACTCACAAGGATCATCCCCTGATCCTTGACACGACAGGCTCATACGATGATCGCGCTCTGCACAAGATTGCACGCGAATTTCGTCCTGTACAGCGACCAGGGGAACTTACACCAGAGCTTCGAGCCATCGTCGCCGAGCGCCAGCTCGCAACCGCACGTCGTCGCAACGATGACCTGGAAAAGGAGCTTCGTCGAGTCGTACATGCGAGCGCCGCAACCCCAAATGCACCTGCTTCTACTGCTGCAGCTCGCGAGGTCCCGACAGCCCGCGGCGAGATGTCACAAGTGGCGAGCACTGACATAATGACCATCCTGGCGGCCTACGATTCCTGGGATCTCGGGGGGCAGCTGCATATGCTCATCTGCGCCGCGTGGACTCAAGCGCTGTCGCCCGCCGATCGTGCCGCCCAACCGCTCGCGCGATATGTGCTCTCCGAGGGACTGCTCGCGAGCGTTTCTGCGCGACGCGTCGATGTGCCAGTGAGTCGGATCGCCTGGGTTTGCGCGATGGTGGCCTGTGGACTGGCGCCGAGACTGCGCGGACTTGAACCGCATCCGCTTCTCACCGGTAACGCTGGCGCGCAGCTCGTACGTAGAGACGACGGGAAGGGCTGGCGTTGCAATCTCAAGCGGAATGCCTCCGGCGGGCCCCGCCTGCATTATTGGGTGCTTCCCGACGGAAGGATTGACTTCACTGCCGTCGGCGCTCATGACGAGCTTGGACGACGATGACATCCGGGCGAGGCGGATGAGCCATAGAGTACATACGTCCGGCATGCCCCTGGCCCGAGGTTCGGGCGACTCTCGCGCAGCGATTGGCGGAGCGACGTTCGGAGATTTTGGAGTTAGTGGCGCTTGTCTCCGGGTGGCTCAATCAGACGGGTCGCCATGCGTAACCACTCTCGAGCGCTGCCGCATCTGTACGAGCAATTCAAAACCTATGCGTGCCGTGCGTGCCTGTCGGTCGGTCAACGAGGACGCAATAGTGTCCGACGAGGCGGTCGCTGGCCGGTAGAAGTTGCGCCACTCCTTCGAAAATCGGGGTCCTACAGCTAGACCAATAGCCCGGGGATAAGGGGAGACAAAGGGACAAGAGGAGACAAAATGACCACTACGGCCACACCTCCAGCAAGGACTTCCCAAACGGTCACGGCGGCGACTGCGGGGAGCGGACACGCCGGCAACGCTGCACGGAGATCCCAAGGCCTGAAGGTGGCCTGGGTCCCCGATCAAGATCTAGAGCAGCCCGCGTGGGCTGAAGTTGGACGCCGGCTTGGTGCCATGAGTCGCGTGAGCAACTGGTGGGTGGGCGACTGGCTCCAGTACGGGACAGCCAAGTGGGGCGAAACGTACACCGAGGCGGCTCGTATAACCGGCTATGACGTGAAGACCCTGAGGAATATATCCTACGTTGCGAAGCGATTCAGTTTGTCCCGACGTCGGGACAAACTCACATGGAGCCATCACTATGAGCTTGCGGTTTTTGAGCCCGACGAGCAAGATCGGTGGCTTGATAAAGCCAGCGCAGATAGGTTGTCAGTTGCAGACTTACGTCAGGAGTTACGCTGCTCGAAACGAGCTCCTAAGGTAGATAAAGCCTGCGGTACAGACTCGTCTACACCACTCGCGATCGAGGTGGCTCTTATTTGCCCACATTGTGGGAATCGGGTGCCCTTGCCGTCATCCTCGCACTAGAGTCATCGGCGACATGCTGATGTCCTCAACGAGTCCCGTTGTACCGGTAGGGTCGCGTTTTGTTGGTCACGATGTCCTAATAGGGGCGAGGTATCTGTCAGATGGCACGGGCGGCTGGTAGTTCCGGTAGAAGCGTCGCCCGCCGTCCGCCGCTGCGCTGCGCCGCACGTGGCTCGGCAGACTGATCCTCGATATCCATGCTGCCTCAGAATGCGACCTAGGGGTCAAGGCGCGTCACAGCCGAGTTGCGCCTCACGCCCGAGCAGCGAGTCGGCCACAACAAGGTGGCGAGAACATGCGCGATCTCGCGTTGCGAGGCCTGCCGGCCCGCGAAGCGAGGCAGGAGCGGGCGGCTGAACCTCGCCGGAACTAGGGATCCGGTAATGCGTGACTTCGAACCGATCTCGAGGTCGCACTAGCCGATGTTGGCATCGTCGCAATGATGCTGTACATCTATGCAGCCAGCGTCAGTTGTCCTACCAAGAGAATTGAGGAGTTATGAATATTGAGCCACCGTCGAAGCGGGGAGTCGTGATGTGGAGAGCCTCGATGTCAGCCATATCAGGTGTCGTGGCTCTTGGATCGCTTTTGTCCTTTGTGGTACCTGCGGCCGCCACCGTGCCAGTAGTGACGGGCGTCCCGACGGGAGCCCACGCGGCACGAAGCCTCTCAATCCATGAGACGGCGACCCTCCGACCCAGTGATTATAAAGGGGGGCGTGTTCTCAACGAGCGCGGCACCGTATCCGGGACCTATCGCGGCTCAGTCGAAGCCCGGCTTGTCGCGATAACAAACACAAAGTGGGAAGCAACGCTCACCGTGTATACAAGTGGTGGCTCGCTTAAAGCCAAGTCGATTACACGTTTTCGTCCTGAAAAGGAAGAAGAAGCGATCGGTGATTTCGTCGGCACCCTTTCCATGACGGGGGGGGCCGGCACCTGGGCACACACAAGCGGGAACCTGACTTTCGACGGGAGTGTAGATCGGCAGAACTTCCATGTGAGTGCTGATATGAGCGGAACCTTGAATGTATAGTCGCGGCATATGGACAAAGCGCCCTGAGCGGAGCTGCTGATGAGCCAGGTTCGTTTGCTTTGTGCGGTGTTACTGGTTCTCGCATGCACTCAGGCTGTCGCGCAGGCATCGGAGATGGGGAAACTCACCGTTGCCTTTAAGCCCTATCGACTCGGTCAAGACACAAACATTACGTCCACGTTTGAAATTTGGAACTCCAACGGCCAGCTCCCAGCTCCGCCAACCGGGTTCGAATTGCGTTTCCCGACGAGTCTGGTCTTCAGTACAAGTGGTCTCGGACTGGCTACCTGTAATCCGGCTGCCCTGGAAGGCGGAGGCGTAGAGGGCTGCTCTCCCAACGCTCAAATCGGTCAGGGAAGCGCAACGGCCGTGGTGCCTTTTGGCCCGGACCTAGTGAAAGAGCAAAGCAAGGTGACTCTCCTCAAAGGGCCACCCCAGGGTGAGCACGTCGGTGTCCTCATATTTTCAGATGGTCAGACGCCAGTGGCGGCGGAAAATCTCTTCCAAGGTGAGCTGCGCGAAAGCGGTGCATTTGGCACTCTGCTTGAGACCGCACTGCCTCTTATTCCGTCGGTGCCGGGAGCCGGCGATGCCGTGCTCACTCGAATGGAAGTGACCATCGGCCCGAAGGGGCTAACGTATTACAAGCACGAACGTGGCAAGGTCGTGGCGTATCACCCGAGGGGCTTCCAAGTACCTGAAACCTGCCCCCCGGGCGGGTTCCAGTTTGGCCTGACTATGCAATTCGCTGACGGCGCGGTCGTTCCAGCGACCTATACGATTCCCTGCCCTGCGTTGCCTCACAGGCGTCGCCGCGCGGGGCTGTAGTCGGTGTATGTATCGCTACGCGGTGAGATCGTCGGTGCTCTACCGGTTGGGCGTAGCAGTGGCGCACCGTCGCCGCGCGGTGCTTGCTGTGTGGGCGCTTGTGCTCACGTCATGCGTAGTTCTGTATCCGTCTCTGCAGCGAGCCCTTGGTCCTCCTAGCTATGCCGTCGAAGGCAGCGAATCACAGAACGTCGAAAAGCTGCTTGAACACCGGTTCGCCATTGCCGGCAGCGAGGATGACGCACTTGTCTTCTCCTCTTCGCGGCACCTCGCTGGCGACCACACGTACCGCAGCGTGATCGCTGCCGCAGTCGGCGTGGCACGTCGCCAAGGTGGAATCCGCGGCGTCCTAGGCCCGTACGATCCCAAAGCGGTAGGCCAGATCTCCTCCAGCGAACACGTCGCCGTCGCCGTGGTCGCGCTCAACGGGAATGTCCGTCAACGCTACGACCACGCGCGCCTTCTGCAGCAGGCAGTGCGACGAACGGCGCGCGAGGGTGTGCAGGTGTGGCTGACCGGCTACTCGCCGGTGGCAGTCGATCTCGCCAGCCTGAGCACGACCGACGTAGAGCGGGCGGAGCTCATTGGTCTGCCGTTGGCATTTCTGGTTCTCCTAGTCGCACTGGATGCATTGGTCGCCGCCGCGATCTCTCTCCTCTTGGCGGGCACGGGTCTCCTGCTCACCTACGGTCTGCTCGCTGTGCTTGCCACGGCGGTGCCTTTCGATGCCTTCGTGATGTCGATCGTAACGATGATCGGGATTGGACTAGGGATCGACTACGCGTTGTTCACAATCAGTCGTTTTCGGGAGGAGCTCGCCGACAAGGATCCACAACACGGCACCGAGGCCGACAGAGTCGCCGACGCAGTGGGCACCGCGCTTGCCACCACCGGTCGCACAGTGATCTTCTCCGGTGCGATCGTTGCGATCTCCCTGGCATCGCTGATCGTGGTGAAGGGCCCTTTCTTCAGGGAGATCGCCATCGGGGCAGTCGCAGTCGTGTTCTGCATGCTCACGGTCGTCCTTGTCTTGCTGCCTGCGGCACTTGCAGGACTTGGTCCCAAGATCAACAACGGCGGTCTGCCCGCGCGTCTGCGCCCCACAAAGCGCAGGCTCAATCACGGCGGCGGAGCCAGTGGCAGGTGGGCTCGTGCGATGATGCGCCGACCGCTCCTCGCGGCTGGTATCGCGTTGGCGATGCTCCTCGCAGCTGCCGCGCCGCTACTGGGCGTGCAGTACGGGCTCAACATAGGCGTGTTCTCGCTCTCGAGCAGTCCTTCCGGCAAAGGTGAGACCGTCCTGGCGCGCTATTTCAGCCCTGGTGCAGTCGCGCCCATTCAGGTGATCGTTGCGGAGCGCAGCGGTCTTCCGCTGACGAATTCGGCTCTGGTTGCAGCGCATAAAATGGCGCAGACATTAGGACGCGACCCACGGGTGTCCGGTATCGCCGAGCATCCAGACAACGGTGGGCTGCTGATGACGGTTGTGCCCTCGGAGGCGATCGATACACCTGCTGCGACAGCGGTCGTATCCTATATACGCCACGATCTCGGCCCTCCTATCCGCGCGCGTCAGCATGTGATGGTGCTTGTAGGTGGCGCGACGGCGTTCGACACCGACCTGACGGCCGAGATGCGGGCGAAATTCCCCGTTGTGCTGGCCCTGATCCTCGGTCTGTCGCTGTTGTGCCTGCTCTTGGTGTTCCGCAGCATCGCGATACCTATCACGGCAGTAGTGATGAACCTGTTCTCGACAGGCGCTGCCATCGGCCTTGTCGTGCTGATCTTTCAAGATGGGCATGGCGAGCATCTACTTGGCTTCACGAGCCCCGGCTTTATCCAAGCATATATGCCACTGCTTGTCTTTGCCCTCCTCTTCGGCTTTTCCATGGATTACGAGGTCTTCTTAGTCCGCCGTATGCAGGAGCAGTGGAGAAAGACACACTCCAACCGTGCTGCCATTGTCAGCGGCGTCGAACATACCGCACGACCAATTGTTGCGGCGGCAGCAATCATGGTCGCCGTCTTTGGTTCCTTTGCCACTGCCGACTTCCTAGAAATCAAGCAACTCGGACTTGCGCTCGCCATCGCGATAGCCATTGACGCAACACTGGTGAGACTCGTTCTTGTCCCAGCGGTAATGTGTATGCTGGGTGCCTGGAACTGGTGGTGTCCTGCTCGCCTGGAGCGTATGTTGCGATCCGTGGACCCGACTGAGCAGCCATCAGTCTCTCAACACATACCTTGGGACAAGGTTCCGTTTCGGTCTGAGGGTCTTGATCCCGTGGCTGTCACACCGGACTCGCTAGGGGCCGCATCGGCGGATGGGTCGGTGCTCGGCTATGAAGACGAGGCACGAGTTCGTCACCCACTCTTTTGACGGCCATGAGATCTATGACTAACAATTCTGCTCATCCTGCCGAAAAGTTCTCTCAGACTGGGTCCAAAGCTGGGGTGCCTGAAACTGCTAGCTCTGCTCTCGTGCGGCTGCAGGCGTTGCTGGACGCCAACACATTTCAGTCATGGCGCTCAGCGGTAGGTGATGGTGTGGTTGCCGGCTCGGCACGAGTGCGCGGTCGCCCGGTATGCGCATGGGCGCAGGATGTCGGTTACCACGGTGGTTCTTTAGGTCATGCGGGCGGCGAGACGATCGCACGTACGATTCGGCACGCAAGCCGCGCTGGTGTGCCGGTCATCGGCGTTCCGCACTCAGGCGGGGCTCGCTTACAGGAGGGCGTTGCCGCGCTGAGCGCGTACGGTGCAATCTTTCGAGAGCAGGCGCTTGCGCGTGTGCCGCAGATAACCCTGGTTCCTGGTCCCTGTGCTGGTGGAGCGGCCTACTCATCGGCGCTCGGGGACTTTGTCATGATGATTCACCCGCACGGGCGTCTGTTCCTGACCGGTCCCAGGGTCGTCGAGCAAGTGACACGTGAACAGACTAGTGCGGAGAGCCTCGGTGGCCCGCGCGTTCACACCGCCAATGGCGTAGCGCATCTCGTTGCCGATGACGACGACTCTGCTGCCAAGCTACTGCGCGAGCTACTGAGTTATATTCCGTCGACTCTCGGCGGACCGTTGCCGTTCGTTCCAGCAGTCGACCCACCAGCGGGAAGTCCAGCGGACCTTGTACCCTCTAGCACTCGTCACGTATATGACGTGCGTGATGTGATCATGTTTATCGTTGACGGGGGGCATCATCTTGAGCTTTCACCTCGGTGGGCACGTAACCTGGTCACAACGTTCGGGCACCTAGACGGACGCCCGATCGGTGTTATCGCGAACCAGCCGCGCCATCTGGGCGGCACAATTGACAGTGCAGCCTCTGAAAAGGGGCAGTGGTTCGTTGACCTCTGTGACCGCCTCGCGCTGCCGATCGTGGTCTTGGTAGACACGCCTGGCTTTCTCCCAGGTGTAAACCAGGAGCGAGCGGGCGTCATCCGCCACGGCTCCGCTCTGCTGCGTGCGTTTGCGCGCGCTACCACGCCAAAGGTCACGGTCACTCTGCGCCAAGCCTACGGGGGCGCGCACATTGTGATGAACTCACGAGATCTGGGAGCCGATCTCACTCTTGCCTGGCCGTGTGCGCAGATTGGAGTGATGGGTGCGCCCCAGGCCGTCGCAATCACTGAGCGCACTGCGATCATTAATGGGGCTGATGTGGACGAGCTCGCGGGGGTGTATGCGTCGCAGCGACTCGGGGTCGACTTCGCAGCAGCCAACGGTTTCGTTGATGAGATCGTCCCGCCGCGCGAGACGCGTGAACGTCTGATCCGGGCGTTGGAGTTACACGCGTGAAGGATGCATCGTTCCTGGACCGACTCGCGCCGGATGAGCTCCGTGCGCTGTACCGCGACATGGTGCTCCTGAGGGTGTTCGACGAGCAGGCCACGGCGTACAGCCGGCAGGGCCGACTCTGTACCTACGCGATCTGCTGGGGCCACGAGGCCATCCAGGCAGGAGCCCTGCGCGCGCTGGCGGCGACCGACTGGGTGTTCCCGTCCTATCGGGAGACCGCGGTCGGACTGTTGCGAGAGATGCCGATCGAAAAGGTGCTCTCCTGGTTGCGCGGGGAACCGGCCGGCCTGTGGGATCCCTACGAGCACTGCGTCGCCAACATCTGCGTTCCGATTGGAACGCACGTCCCGCATGCCGTCGGCTTCGCGTGGGGGTCGCGGCTGAAGGGCGAGGACAGGTGCTCCCTGGTCTTCTTCGGCGACGGAGCCACCTCGGAGGGAGCGTTTCACGAGGGCCTCACGTTCGCCGGGGTGGTGCGAGCGCCGGTCGTGTTGGTGTGCAACAACAACGGCTGGGCGATCTCCACGCCCGTGTCGGCGCAGACGGGCGCGGAGAAGCTGGCCGACAAGGCGATCGGATATGGGATCCCGGCGATTCGCGTCGACGGCGGTGACGTGCTGGCGGTCTACGAGGCGACGCGGCGGGCGGTCGAGCGAGCGCGCGCTGGCGGGGGGCCGACCTTCATCGAGGCCGTCACGTATCGGATGGCGCCTCACGCCACCGCCGACGAGCCGTCGCTGTACTGGGACGAGGAGCGCGTCAGCGCCGAGCGCAAGCGGGAGTGTCTGATCCGCTACGAGCAGCAGCTCGAAGATCTCGGTGTGCTGCGCGACGAGGACGTCGAGCGGGCGCACGAGAGGAGCAGAGCCGATGTGCGGGCGGCGATGGCGGTCATCGAAGCGCGACCGCCATCGCCGGCGACCACGATGTTCGACTTCGCCTACGCCGATCCGCCGCCGCGCGTCGTGCGCGATCGAGATGCGCTGGAGCGCGAGGGCGATGCTCAGTGAAGACGCTCGTCGAGGCGGTCAACCAGGCGTTGCACGAGGAGCTCGAGCGCGATCCACGCGTGTTCGTCATGGGGGAGGACGTGGGAGTGATGGGGGGAGTCTTTCGCGCTACATCCGGTCTGCTCGAGCGCTTCGGTCCCGATCGGTGTTTCGACACTCCCCTCGCCGAGGCCGGCATCGTGGGAACCGCGGTTGGGCTGGCGTTGGCTGGCTGGCGTCCAGTTTGTGAGATGCAGTTCGACGCCTTCAGTTACCCCGCGCTCGATCAGGTGATCGCCCACGTGGGCCGCTACCGCGCCCGCAGCAGCGGACATGCGGAGATGGCGATGGTGCTGCGGATGCCATACGGCGGCGGCGTACGCGCCCCCGAACTGCATCAGGACTCGCCGGAGGCTCACTACGCCCACACGGCTGGGATCAAGGTGGCGGTGCCCTCGACCCCGGCCGATGCCAGGGGGTTGCTGAGCGCGGCCATCCGGGATCCCGACCCGGTGATCGTGCTCGAGCCCAAGCGCCTCTACAGAGCGCCGCGGGGGGAGGTGTCGGAGGGCGACGGTCTGGTGCCCCTCGGGCGGGCACGTATCGCCGCGCCCGGCGATGACCTAACGCTGATCGCGTATGGCGCGATGGTGAGCGTCGCGCTCGACGCCCGGGGAGAGTTGCTCGATCGCGGAATCAGCGCGGAGGTCATCGACCTGCGGACGCTGACCCCGCTGGATGAAGACACGATCCTCAAATCCCTCGCAAAGACCGGACGGGCGGTGGTGGTACAGGAGGCGCCCCGCACCTGCGGCTTCGCCGCCGAGGTTGCCGCCGTCCTGGCCGAAAGGTCGATCTTCGACCTGCGCGGCCCCGTCGTTCGGGTGACCGGTTATGACATCCCATATCCCTGCTCCAGCATGGAGGACGCCTACTTGCCCTCCGTGCAGCGGGTGACGGCGGCCGCCCGTCACACGATGGAGTTCGAGTAGTGGCTTACCGCTTCGTCCTCCCCGACCTCGGTGAGGGTGTCGCCGAAGGCGAGATCGTGCAGTGGTGCGTGGAGCCTGGCCAGTGGGTGCGCGAAGGCGATCCGCTGCTCGAAGTCGAGACCGACAAGGCGGTTGTCGAGATACCCTCGCCGGCCGCTGGACGCGTCGGCCGGCTGGAGGTCGACGAGGGCGCAAGGGTTCCCGTGGGGACAGCTCTCGTTGTCATCGAGACGGAGAGCGAGGCGTCCTCGCTGGGGGAGGCTGGGGGCGGGTCGTCCTCGCGGGGCGGCTCCTCGCGCGATGGCGCCGAGCCGCGGCGCGTCAGGGCATCGCCCAGAGTGCGCAGGCTGGCACGGGAGCTCGGCGTGGATCTCGACGCCCTTGGATCCACCGGCGGAGACGACCCGCTCGCCGAGGCCGACGTGCGGGCCGCGGCCGACGCGAGCAGGGGGGTCTCCCCACAGGAGAGACGCGTACCGGTCCGCGGCGTGCGACGTCGGCTTGTCGAGCGCCTGACGCGGGTCCAGCAAGAGGTCCCCGCGGTCACCGTAGTCGAGGAGTGCGACTTCACCGCGCTCGAGCACGTGTTCACGGGCTTCATGAAAACGGCGTTCGTCCTCAAGGCGGTTTCGGCCGCGCTCGAGGACGTTCCGGAGCTGAACGCCACCTTCATCGACGACGGCATCACGCTCCACGAACGGCACGACATCGGCATCGCGGTGCAGGCCACGGGCGGTCTGATCGTGCCGGTCGTCCGCGGCGTCGATCGTCGGCCTCTGAGCGTCCTCGCCGAGGACATCGATCGGGTGACGGCGGCAGCCAGCGCCAACCAGCTGGCTCCCGCGGAGATCAGGGACTCGACGTTCACCGTCACCGACGCGGAGCGTCTGGGCGGCCTGTTCGCCACACCGCTTGTGAATGCCCCCGCGGTCGGAGTGCTGGGGCTGCATCGCATCGGCGAGCGACCGGTCGTTCGCAACGGCGAGCTGGCGATTCGCCGCATGGGCAACGTGTCGTGCACGTTCGACCACCGTGCCGTGGACGGCTTCCACGCGGGCGCCTTCCTGGTGCGCTGCATCGAGCTGATCCAGCAGCCCGACCTGCTGCTCACCGGCTCTGGACACCGCGGAGCGCCTTCACACGGCGGAGCGCTCCCAGGGGATGGCGAGCATCGCGATCCCCGCACCCCCCCGGCGCACGGGCGCCAGCTCGACGAGCTCGCCGAATCGGAGCAGGCGAGGGCCGTATTGGAGATGGTGTGTGAACACCTCGCCACGATGCTCGGCGATGAACGTGAGGTCGATCCCGGCCTCACGTTCAGGGATCTGGGCCTCGACTCGCGCGCCGCCATCGAGCTGCGCAACCGCCTCAGCGCCGCCACCGGCCGGCGGTTGCCCACGACGCTCGTGTTCGACCATCCCACCCCGGAGGCGCTCGCGGGCTACCTGACGCGCGAGATCTCCGGTAGGCAGCCGAGCGCCGCGGCGTTCGCCGTGTCCTCTGTGCGGGTGGCGTCTGCCGGCGATCCGATCGCGATCGTGGGGATGAGTTGCCGCTATCCGGGCGGCGTGGGCTCTCCGCAGGAGCTGTGGGAGTTCGTGGCTGGCGGCGGGGATGCGATCTCGCGGTTTCCGGATGATCGCGGATGGGATCTCCAGGCGCTGTACAGCCCCGACCCCGACGTTCCCGGCACCTGCTCCACGTGCGAAGGCGGCTTCCTCGACGACGCCGGCGGATTCGACGCTGCGTTCTTTGGGATCAGCCCGCGGGAGGCGTTGGCGATGGATCCCCATCAGCGCCTGCTGCTCGAAGCGTCCTGGGAGGCGCTGGAAGCCGCGGGGATCAACCCCATCTCACTGCGTGGCACTCAGACCGGTGTGTTCGCGGGGGTCAGCTCGATGGATTTCGGCAATGGCCTGTGGGCGGCGCCTCGGGGGCGCGAGAACCTCGCAGGCTACTGGATGACGGGTAGTTCCGCGAGCATAGTCTCCGGTCGCGTTTCCTACACGCTTGGGTTGGAGGGCCCGGCCGTGTCCGTGGACACGGCCTGCTCCTCCTCGCTGGTCTCGCTGCATCTCGCGTGCCAGGCATTGCGTGGCGGCGAGTGCTCGCTGGCGCTCGCGAGTGGGGTGTCCGTGCTGTACACCCCCGGGTTGTTCGTGCAGTTCAGCGAGCAGCGCGGCCTCGCGGGAGATGGTCGCTGTAAGTCCTTCGCCGATGCAGCAGATGGTGTGGGCTGGTCTGAGGGCGTGGGAATTCTCCTCCTCGAGCGTCTCTCTGACGCTCAGCGCAACGGTCACCAAGTGCTGGGGCTTCTGCGTGGCAGCGCGGTCAACCAGGATGGTGCGAGCAATGGGCTGACGGCGCCGAATGGTCCTTCTCAGCAGCGTGTGATCGCTCAGGCGCTCGCGAATGCGCGTCTCTCACCGGGCCAGGTGGACGTGGTCGAGGGTCATGGCACGGGCACGACTCTGGGTGATCCGATCGAGGCTCAGGCATTGCTTGCCACCTATGGACAGGATCGTCCCGGGGAGCGTCCGCTGTGGCTAGGGTCGATCAAGTCTAATATTGGTCACGCTGGGGCTGCCGCCGGTGTTGCGGGTGTGATCAAGATGGTGATGGCGATGCGTCATGGTGTGTTGCCGAGGACGCTGCATGTCGATGAGCCATCTACCAAGGTGGACTGGTCGGCCGGTGCGGTGTCGCTGCTCACTGAGGAGGTTTCGTGGTCAAAGAATGGAGCGCCTCGCCGCGCGGGAGTTTCATCCTTTGGTGTCTCGGGCACCAACGCGCATGTGATCCTCGAAGAGCCGGCGACCGTCTCTGGGAATGGCGTTGGAGCTGGTGCTGTCCCCACCGGCGAGTCTGCTCTTCCCGCTGATCTCTCTACATCTGGCGTTCTCCCTTGGATACTCTCGGCGAAGAGTGAGCCCGGTTTGCATGCTCAAGCAGAGCGCTTGCGCGAGCATCTCGTGACCTTCTCACAGCTGGGTGTGGTGGACGTGGGGTTTTCCTTGGCGGGCCGTTCTGTCTTTGAGCATCGTGCGGTCGTGGTTGGTGGTGAGCGCGAGGGCTTGTTGGGTGCCCTCGGAGCACTGGCGCAGGATGAGCCTGCTCCCGGTGTGGTCGAGGGTGTGGCCCATGTGTCTGCCGCTGGGCTCGCGTTCCTCTTCACCGGTCAGGGCGCACAGCGCCTAGGGATGGGTCGCGAACTCTACGCCACATTTCCAGTCTTCAAGGAGGCGTTCGACGAGCTTTGCGTCGAGCTGGACCGACACCTGGAGCACCGATTGCGCGAGGTGCTCTTCGCAGATGTGCAGCCTAAGCGCTCCTGCCCTGAGCTTTCTTCTGGGGAGTCTACCGAGGCTTCCCTTGACACCGGGCTGCTAGACCAGACGGCCTATACGCAGGCCGCCCTGTTCGCGTTGGAGGTGGCGTTGTTCAGGCTGGTCGAGAGTTACGGTGTACGCCCTGACTTCCTGATGGGTCATTCCATCGGCGAGCTGGCTGCGGCACACCTGGCAGGTGTCTTCTCCATTGAGGACGCATGTACATTGGTAGCGGCTCGTGGGCGGTTGATGGGGGAGCTACCGGAGGGTGGGGCGATGGTCTCTGTGCAGGCCTCTGAGGGGGAGGTGTTAGAGACGCTCAAGGGTTTTGAGGGCCGGGTTGCTTTAGCGGCGGTGAATGGTCTTTCCTCGGTTGTGGTTTCGGGCGATCAGGACGCCGTCCTGGATATAGAGGGCATTTATCAGGAGCAGGGTCGTAAGACCAAGCGTTTGCGAGTGAGTCACGCGTTTCATTCTCCGCGGATGGATGGGATGCTTGATGAGTTCAGAGAGGTGGCTGATCAGCTCTCCTTCTCCCCGCCGAGTATCCCGATCATCTCAAATCTCACAGGTGAGCCTGTATCGCCCGAGCATATTTGCACAGCTGAGTACTGGGTAGAGCATGTGCGCGAGCCGGTGCGTTTTATGGACGGGGTGCGTTGGCTGGAGGCCCATGGGGTCAGGAGCTTCTTGGAGCTGGGCCCTGATGGTGTGCTCAGCGCGAGCGTTCAGGAGTGCTTGGTCTCAGAGCAGGGCGCCCAGGATGCTGGCGTTGGTGCTGATGGTGCTGATGGTGCTGTTGGCAGCGATCGGCACTCTGTTGTGGCGGTGCCGCTGTTGCGTGGTGAGCGCCCGGAGACCCGGGCACTGCTCGGCGCCCTGGCCGAGGTCTGGACGCACGGGAGCGACGTGGATTGGAGCGCCCTCTTCGTGGGCTCCGGTGCGCAGAGGGTGAGACTTCCTACCTATGCCTTTCAGCGCGAGCGCTATTGGCT
>Ga0209483_1000993_pt1 | contig 22799 bp, 8 predicted proteins | sample NGEPerA_FD_184508 | JGI IMG/M metagenome (GOLD analysis project Ga0209483, IMG submission 184508) | Arctic peat soil microbial communities from the Barrow Environmental Observatory site, Barrow, Alaska, USA - NGEE PermafrostL2-A... | ecosystem: Environmental > Terrestrial > Soil > Wetlands > Peat... | reverse complement strand
GTTCCCGTCTCCCGATACCGCCAACTCCCTCTGGCCCTCGCGCTCATCGCCGTCGTTCTGCTGGCAATTTTCTCGTTCGTCCAGTGGCGCCAAAACCAGCACCTCCACAAAGTCCTCTATCCGTGGGAAAGCCAGCCAGCCCTCGCCGCCTTCTGGCCCCGCTTCCTCGCGCCCGGCCAGCAAACCGACATCGTCCTCGCCGACACCTCCTTCGCCCTGGTCGAAGACATCACCAAGCAGTCGTTCTCGCTCAGCGACTACCTCAATCACAACTATCTGCAACAAATCGAAGCCCCCAACCTCAGCCCCGACCGCAGGGCCGACCTCGACCTCCTCGTCTCGCGCATGAACGGCAGCGTCGGAGACTTCCGCGTCGTACAGCGCATCCAGGCCCTCGACCCCGCCTCCCCGACCCTTTCCGTCCAGTTCTCCCGCGAGTACACAGCCGAATCCATCAAGCGCCACAACGTCATTCTGATCGGCAGCCAGAAATCCAACCCCTGGGTCGACCTTTTCAGCGACCAACTGAATTTCTCCGTCGAGTACGACCCCGCCCTCAACCAGTCCTTCATCAAGAACCGCAGCGTCCACCCCGGCGAACAGGCCGTCTACCCGGTCCCCGTCAACCCCTACGGTTCGTCCGGCTACAGCATCATCGCCTATCTCCCCAACCCCAGCCACACCGCCGACGCACTCATCATCGCCGGCACCGATTCCCAGGCCACCGACGCCGCCGGCGAATTCCTCACCTCCGAAGATTCTCTCAGCGGCTTCCTCAACCGCCTCCACACCAGGCCCATTCCGCACTTCGAGCTCCTGCTCAAGACGACCCGCCTCAGCGGCACTCCGTTCAACGCAGAAGTCATCGCCTACCGCACCCTTGAGAACGACTCCCCCATCACAGCACCGAAGTGAGCCGCCTCTGAAATACTTCCGACGATCCATCGCGTCTTCGCACGCTGAGCAATGTTCGCGATTACACTCATCACTGCTCACAGAATCTCCGACTGGACGCATCTGCCAATGATGTTTCGCAAGCTCGCCCTCGCACTTCTGCTTCCCGCATCCTTCCTCTCCGCCCAGCAGACAATCAACAACTGGGCGCTTCAGGACGCCACCAGAATCACCGCGACTCCAGCCACCGCGTCCCTTCCCACGTTCAAGCCCGAAGACTGGTACGCCGCGACCGTCCCCGGCACCGTCCTCACCACCCTCGTGAACAACAAGGTCTACCCCGAGCCGCTCTACGGCGAAAACATGCGCGCCATCCCCGAGAGCCTCAACAAAACCAGTTGGTGGTACCGCACCACATTCCCCATCCCCGCCGCCAACAAAGGCCGCCTCACGTGGCTACACTTCGCCGGCATCAACTACTCGGCCGACATCTGGGTCAACGGCCACCAGGCCGGCTCCATGCGCGGAGCCTTTATCCGCGGCGATTTCGACATCACCCCCTTCGTCAAGCCCGGCAGCCTCGCCACACTCGTCGTCATCGTCACGCCTCAACCCCACCCCGGCATCCCGCACGAGCACACCGTCGCCCTCGGCATCGGCAAGAACGGCGGCCAGACCGCCCTCGACGGCCCCACATTTCTCTCCACCATCGGCTGGGACTGGCTCCCCGCCATCCGCGACCGCGACACCGGCATCTGGCTCCCCGTCACCCTCTCGTCCACCGGCCCCGCCCTCATCAAAGATCCCACCGTAGTCAGCACCGTAGACCTCGCCAACCACACCGCCGACCTCACCATCGCCACCACACTCGTCAACACCTCCGCCAAACCCGTCACCGGTATGTTGACCGGAACCATCTCCGGCCAGGGCGACCCCATCGTCATCCATCGCGACATCACGCTCGATCCCAACACAACTACATCGATCTCGTTCGATCCCCTCCACCTCACCGGCCCCAAACTCTGGTGGCCCAACGGCTACGGCGCTCCAAACCTCTACCACCTGCAACTCGACTTCAACATCGGCCGCCAAGCCTCCGCCACCGAATCCACCAACTTCGGCATCCGCAAAATCGAGTACCAGGTCGCCGACTCCGAGAACCTCACCATCTCCGTCAACGGTGTCCGCATCATGGTCCGCGGCGGCAACTGGGGCCTCGACGAGGGCATGAAGCGCATCCCACGCGAGCGCCTCGACGCGCAGTTCCACATGCATGCCCTCGCCAACCTCAACATGGTCCGCAACTGGGTCGGCCAAAGCACTAGCCCCGACTTCTACGAGATGGCCGACAAATACGGCATCCTGCTCTGGGACGAGTTCTTCCAGCCCAACCCCGGCGACGGCCCCAACGTCACCGACATTCCGACCTACCTCGCCAACGTCACCGACAAGGTCGTCCGCTACCGCAACCACCCCTCCATCGCCGTCTGGTGCGCCCGCAACGAGGGCTACCCGCCCAAGGCCCTCGACGACACCCTCAAAGTCCTTATGGCCAAGCTCGACCCCACCCGCCTTTACCAGTCGAACTCCGCCGACGGCCGCGGCGTTTCCTCGCACGGCCCCTACTACTGGCGCTCGCCGCGCTTCTTCTATCAGCTTCACGAGAGCTTCAAGACCGAAACCGGCTCCGTCTCCGTCCCCACCATCGAATCCATCCAGAGCATGATGCCCGAGAAAGACTGGGAGACCATCAACGACGACTGGGCCCAGCACGACATGGCCCGCGGCGCCCAGCGCGGTGACGAGTACCCATCTACCCTCGCCAAACGCTACGGCCACATCCGCAACCTCGCCGACTTCGTCCGCAAGGCCCAGCTCGCCAACTACGAGGCCTTCCGCGCCATGTACGAAGGCCGCAACGCCGAAATGTTCAAGCAAACCACGGGCGTCCTCACCTGGATGAGCAACCCCGCACAACCCAGCTTCGTCTGGCAGCTCTACCACTACGATCTCGAGCCGAACTCCTCGCTCTACGCCGCGAAAAAGGCCGCCGAGACCATCCACGTCCAGCTCAACGAAGCCACCGGCGCCATCGAAGCCGTGAACAACACCCCCGCCGCCCTCTCCGGCCTCACCGTCACTTCCAGCGTCTACAACTTCGACAGCAAACTCACCGGGACCAAAACCTACCCCATCGCCCAACTCCCCGCCAGTTCCACCATCGACGTCGCGGAAATCGAAGTCGGAGCCCGCATCACGCCCCTCTACTTCATCAAGCTAGACCTCACCGACGCGACCGGCAAACTCCTCTCCACCAACTTCTATTGGCAGAACGTCGCCCAGGACGACTTCACTGGCCTGACCAAACTCCCCACCGCCACACTCGACGCCACCGTCGCATCCCACGTCGAAGGCGACAACACCATCCTCACTGTCACTCTCCACAACCCCACCCCAACCATCGCCCTGATGACCCACCTCCAACTCCACCAGAAGCAGTCCGGCCGCCGCGTCCTCCCCGTCTTCTACTCCGACAACTACATCACCCTCGTCCCCGGAGAGGCCCGCGCCATCACCATCCAGGCCGCCACAAAGGACCTCCAAAACGACGCGCCCCTCCTGCTCCTCGACGGCTTCAACGTCGACGTCAAGCCCACCGACGGCATCGCTCTCAACCTGAACGCCCAACCCTCCCACTGGCCCGCCACCAACATCGTCCCCGACTAACTCAAAACTCATAACTCATAACTGAACAAATCCCCGCATCCGCCAATCCACCCCTCTAAGCTCAACACCTCTAAGCTCTTCGCTCGTTAAAACCCGCTCTCCTCAACTCTCAAATCCTCGCCCTCAACAGAACCCGCACCTGAACCGCACCAGATACGAGGAACCCATCCATGGACAGGCGCAGATTTCTATCCGGAGCAGCGACCACCATCGGCGCTCTCGGCATAAACGCCACAACAGCGTCCGCCGCCGCAGCAACCCCCGATCGCCAGCGCCTCAACGTCCTCCTCCTCATGTCCGACCAGCACAAGCGCAGTTGCATGGGAGTCGCCGGCGACCCGGTAGCCGTAACTCCGAACCTCGACGCCCTCGCGCGCCAAAGCGTTCGCTTCACCAACGCCTATTGCACCAATCCGGTCTGCGGCCCATCGCGCGCCTCCATTATGACCGGCCTCTACACCCACCACCTAGAAACCACCGATAACTCCACGCCGTTTTCCCCAAAGCATAAAACCGTAGCCCACCACTTCGCTAATGCCGGCTACTTCACCGCTCTCGTCGGCAAAATGCACTTCTCCGACGCACAAACTCATGGCTTCAACTACAAGCTGGAGTTCAACGACTGGTGGCAATATCTTGGCCCCAAAACAAAGCTCTACGCCGACGAGCTAGGCCGCCCCAACTCCGGCGCTGGCTTGCCCCAGGTCGAAACCCTCTGGAAAGAAGAAGGCGATCCCTGGAAGGACCATCGCACGAAAGACGGCCGTCTGGGCTCCGTCGCAGTCGGAAGGGTCTCGGAAATCCCCGAGCAGGACCACTTCGATAACTTCGTCGCTCGCGAATCGATCCGCTTTCTGGAGAACTACGCGAAAGAAGACGGACCATTCTTTCTCGTCTCGTCCTTTCTCAAACCACACGATCCATTCATGCCCGCACAGCGTTTCGCAGATATGTTCCCGCCTGAAAACATCAAGCTTTCCCCAACTTGGAATAAGGCAGATGTAAAGAATCTCCCCGCCGAAGTAACTCACTATATCGAGCGTTGCCCCTGGACTCCGGAACTTAAGGACGCCTCCGAAGCACGCAAGCGCACAGCTTTCTACTATGCCAACCTGGCGCAGATGGACGATTGCGCCGGTCAGGTCTTGCGCGCCCTCAGCCGCCTCGGCCTCGACCAGAACACCATCGTCGTTTACACCTCAGACCACGGCGAAATGCTCGGCGATCTTGGCCTTTGGAATAAATTCGAATTCTACGAAGGTTCCTGCGGAGTCCCCCTAACAGTCCGTATGCCGCAGAATGCGCCCGCACTTTGCAACCAGCCAGTCAGCCTTATTTCCCTGCCCTCAACCTTGACCGGTCTATGCGAGATTCCCACATCAGGCCCAAGCGATGGCAAGAGTTTCGCCAACCTCGTCCACCAGCCAGACTCCGCCGCCAAATACGGCCCCGTCTTCGCCGAATATAACGTAGGCAATCGCGCCGCAAAGTACATGGTCCGCGACGGAAACTATAAGTACACTCACTGGGTGCATGACATTGACGAGCTCTACGACTTACACAGCGACCCGGAAGAGCTACATAACCTTGCCGCTCAACCCACGCATAAGACGACCGTAGAGCGTCTCAAACGGAAACTATTCTCATGGCATCAACCCTCTGAAGGTTGAGCCGACGCGCTCAATTGCCATTACCCCAATCATGATTCGGCGTCGCCGACATCACGAAGTCTAACTCACCACCAGCCATAATCTCGGAGTGTTCAATCCACGGATGGTTCAAAGCCACACCATTCAGCTTGGCCGACTGGATGAAGATCTTGCCTTTAGAAGCTCCAGGCGCCCGAATTTCAAACTTCTTGCCATTAGACAGCTGAACTTTCGCGTAATCGAACTGTGGCGCTCCAATCGAATAACGGGGAATTCCCGGAGTTACCTCATAAAAGCCTAGTGAACTCAGCACATACCACGCGGAAATCTGCCCACAATCATCGTTTCCAGGAAGTCCATTTGTGCGAGCGGAGTAGTTTGTCTCCAGGATTCGACGCACATGCTCCTGCGTCTTCCAGGCTTCTCCCGCATAGTCGTAAAGATAGGCAATTTGATGACTCGGTTCATTCCCCTGATCGTAATATCCCTTCGCAAATAGCGTATCGAGTTTATCGATAAACGGTTTCGCTCCTCCAACCAATGCAATCAATCCAGGCAAATCCTGGGGAACAAAAAAGGTATACTGAATCGGCGAGCCTTCCGTAATATACGAGGCATCGACATCCGGATTGAACGGCGAAACCCACGATCCATCCGCATGTCGCCCACGCGCAAAGCCAGTGGCCGGATCGATAACATTGCGATAGTTCAGCGCCCGCTTTTCAAACAGTTCCGCATCCTCCGTCTTTCCAAGCGCGCGAGCCACTTTCCCCACTAAGTAATCGTCGTACGCATATTCCAGTGTGCGCGACACCTGTTCATTTTTGTGGAAGGCATTGAGAACATGGTCTTCCAGAGGAACATAACCATACTTCAGATAGGAGTCGAGCGCACGTCTGCCGCGGCCATCTTCATACAGCGCATAAGTTGTTGGATCCTCAGTGGCATTTTTGCGCATCAGCCGATACGCTTCCTGAATATCGAACCCTCCTATCCCCTTGAAATAGGCATCGGCAATGACAGCATCGGCGTGATCGCCCACCATCTCCGATGTATAACTATTCCACGCCGGATAGATCGGAAGAAATCCGCCTTGCCTCCCTTTCTCTACCAAGGACCGCACCATATCGCCGTCCCGCCCAGGATCGAGGATCGTCAGCAAAGGGTGCTGTGCACGGAATGTGTCCCACAGCGAATAATCATCGTAGTAAACAAACCCTTGCGCCCTTTCCGGATGTTGCCCTCCTCCAAAACTGGGATACGATCCGTCAACATCACTGAATATCCGCGGTAGCAAAAACGAATGATAGAGGGCCGTATAGAAAATATGTAGTCTCGTCGGATCGCCTTCGACCTTTATTTTGCCAAGAACTTCATCCCATGCATTTCGTGCATGGTTTGCAGTCCTATCGAAGTCCCAATCGGGAATCTCCTCTGTCAAATTACGTCGGGCCTCGTCAATGCTGATAAAAGACGTGCCTATCTTTGCCTCGACAACCTCACCGGGCTTCAGGTCGAAGTAAATATACGCTCCAGGCGCTCCCCGATCTCCCCTCTGCTCTAAAGCACCATCGTGCCTTCCTCCGTCAGACCATGTTCCTCCGACATGAAAAGGATGGTCCACAACCACAACGGAATATCCACTAAAGCCAGCCGGCTCACCGCTCCCCGCATAGAGACGGCGCACAGGATTGACAGCCGTAATCTCGCGCGACGGGGAGTCGATACGAACATTTCCATCTCCCGCGCGCGAGTTGCTTTGCACTAACAACCAGCACCTTCCACCATGTGCAAAGCGAAAACGCATCACTCCCGCGCGCGCCGTTCCCGTCATCTCGGCCCGGATGTCGTACCTACTCAACGTGACGCCGTAGCGATACGGAGTAATTACCTCGGTTGATCGAAAAAACAACGACGAGCGCGCAACTTCCCCGAGCCGGAGCTTTCCGCTGAGCGGCATCAGAGTGACACTGCCATAGTCTTTCGTGCAAGACCCACTCATGAAGTGGCTACCGCGAAACCCCTGGATTCGCGCATCGGAGGCGTAATAAGGCGCAACGCATTTAAGCTCGCCGCGTCGTGTTTGCGGGGTCCATTGGGTCATCCCAAAAGGAACCCCGATAGCTGGAAATGTTTGTCCACCACCCGAGGTTCCAATGCGAGGGTCGACCCAGTCGGTCGGAGAACGTGTGTGTGTTCCAGCAAGGCCGAATAGACTAAAGCACAGAAGGGAGAATACCGTGAGCACCCGCATGAGATTCTTAGCATCACTAAGTATTCATCAGCGCGCAAGTGATTTAGCAGTAAAGAGTCGCTTCTAACCGTAAGAAGATGTACTCCGCTCCGCATAGCTGAGACGCTCACGGCATACCCGATACATTCTTGAACTGGAACGGTATCGCTGTTGCCTCAATGAATTACCGTCTCCGAATAGTCAGCAAAGTACTCCCCTATTTCCGCGAAGGCGCCGATCCGTAGGTCATAGAAGACACCGACCTGTTCCATTCTTCATTCATCAGCAAGAACGCACCTAGGCCGTGCAAGTCATTCGTCTTGCGAGGCCGATCCAGATACCATTGCAGATCGCCGACGTTCGTTCCAATGCAAATTCCCGCAAGGTCCGCCGATCCGTCGGGGCCAACCGACATCCGGCTCATTACCCCCTCGTATCCTTTATGAGCGGCTGCCTTATAGTGCTTCGGAATATAGCCGCGCTTCACCGCAATATCGATGATGTAAGTGAACATGCTGGAGCTCGACGTCTCCGTCCAATTCCCCTTCAAGTCCGGCTTGTCCACTATCTGATACCAGAGACCGGTTTGCCGGTCCTGGAAGTGCGCCAGCCCGCCGATAAGATCGCACAAGATATTAATCAAGTCTTCTCGTTGCGGCTGATTATGAGGGATAACATCCAGAGCGTCCACTAGGGTCATCCCATACCATCCGAGCGCGCGCGCCCAGAAGTACGCGGAGTGATGCGTAACCGGATCGGCCCAATCTGCCTTCCCACTCTCATCATAAGCGTGATAGAGAAGACCATGAGTTGTCGATTGCAGATGTTTGTGGTACACCAACAACTGACGCACTGCCTCGCCATTGGTATACTCGAAATCTCCGAATGCGCGCCCGTAACGCAGCAAGAACTGGAGGGCCATGTAGTTTCCATCCAACCATAGTTGCCATGCTCGCTCCGGCCTGTTTCCATGCCAGAATCCCCCGTCAGTCGTCCTCGGATAGGTATCGAACCGTCGACGAAACTTATCCGCCCCCAACCTATATCTCGGCTCATGTGTCTCTTCGGACAACACGATAAGAAGATTGGCGGCCAGGACATTGTCAAGCGCTTCGATCGCCTCGTCCAGATTGCCCTGTTTATCGATATGAGTATCGACAAAACCCTGAATATAGTCGAGCAATCGCCGTTCTTTTGTTCTGCGGTACACAAGATATTGCCCGAAGAGAAATAGCCCTTGCGGATAGTTCCACCCCCCACATTTCGTTGGGTCTGGATTTCGTTTGAAGTTTGAGTCTACGACTCGCTGTGACCAATCAACCGATCCCGGCAAAATGCTTGCTGCCGCCGCCAGAGCCGTACGCGAAAACATGCCGCCCGCCCCACCGGCAAGTCCGGCGGCAGTCCACTTGATGACTTGGCGACGTTCAACGATAAGATTATTCTTCATGAGGGTTCTCCCGTTCCTGTCTTTTTGTTTTGCCCACCACACATTGACACAATACATTGCGGCGGGACTCTCCAACCCTAAGTCGGATAGTAAGGGGGCCATTCGTTTACCGGCGGCGGCAGGTCTGGCGAAAAGCTGGCAAGCCGCCGAAATGGTTCTCCCGGCTTTGGGTCCCAGTTCCGCCAGGATGCCGGATTGGTGTCGGCCGTGCGCGACCTGGCGCCTTCTCCATTGCCGTTGACCGCCGTCACACAATATTCGATGACATCACGATGAGTGGCATACTCGAAGTCACCTGGCATAGCAACGACAGCACGAACGCTCGCGCGCCTATCTACGTAAGTACGATTCAGCCCGCGGTACAGTACCTGAAACTCCCCTTGCTGGCTCGTTCGCGCGTAAAGCCGATATTCAATGACGCCCAGGACCTCACCCCAACTAAGTGCCGCGGCGCCATCGGACAGCTCGACGCGCAGGCCGTCCGGGGGCTGCGGCGTGTGGCTAGTAACATAAATTGGATACTCCGAACCCGGATCGCTTTCCCACTTGGAATTTAGTGCGACGGCACGCACGTGGACCTTTTGACCTTCGCTTAGGCCACTTACTTTCATATCGCGATCGCTTTGCAAACCTAGGCTCGTCCAGGTCGAGCCGGAATCCTTACTACATTCGAGCCGGTATTTGGTCGCCGCAGCCACAGTATCCAATATAACTCGTGCGCCTCCAGCATAGTTCTCGGTTCTCACAATGCGGGGCGCAATTGGGACGGGTAAACTGTCCGTCAATTCCCAGTGATGATTTCCCTCTTTGAGGTCAAGAATAAGCGCATTAGCTTCACGCCTTCCCGTCAGAGCTTCGCCATCTACGTAAAAAACAGCCGTATCGGAAAGCGAAGCTACCGTAATGTTGACGGAAGCCGCTTTTGTGGCAAAGTATTCCCCGCGTGCCGACTGACCGGCGACGATAGATCCAGCAATGCCAAGATCCGTATCTGCTGTACTAAAGGCAATTTCCGGTATCCCAATCACAGTACCGTGAAACATGGCGAACTCGGTCCTGTCTTTGGTCCGGCGAATCAGGCCGGAAGTCCCCTCGAATCTGGTCGCACCATCTTTGTAATGAATGGGCTCTGGATCGCGGAAAACCAAATCGTCGATGCCCGGAGCGCGGACGCGGCAACCGAAAGGAGTTGTCTCCGTCTCAATATCCTTGCGATGGCTGACCACAGCCATCGAGTCGCCAACACCGTCGATCCACACTCCGGTGGTCGAATTCGTCTGAATTTCCGTTCGCTGGAACTCCCTGACTCCAGTCCATCCCCGCACCAATTTGATTGTTGGAAGTTCGCTACCTCGGCGTACAAACCACGAAAGCCTGTGATCAACGGAACGATTCAGCACTTGATCGTAAAGTACAAAATAATCGTGTCCGGCCAGCAACACGCTTCGGCCGACATACTCTGGCGCGGAATATCTGGTTGGCCCTTCACGCGGCACGATTTCCGCAAACTGGCCCACGCCCAGATCGTAGAAAGGACGCGATAGCACGTTCATTCCTATCGATCGGAAAACTCCATCCTTATACACTCCAAAGTTGGTGCAGAAATCTGTATCTTGATCGTCGCGGTCGCCTACATCTTCCGATGCGTTGAAGCTATAAGCCTTCCCTGCCGCAAAAAAATAAAGGACACCGCATCCACCTTCCGCCGAAAGTCCCCAGCGATAGTTTGGCCCTTCGTCGATCTGCTGTAGATGAACAGACACTTCATCCGCACTGCCCACGGCCGACCGCAGAGTGATGCCATATCCCGTAGATTTCGAGCTGCGCAAATGTGGATTGGTGCCCCGATTGTCTTCATCCCGATACATCGCATTCCACGCATCTACCTTCCCTAACGCGTCTTCCATGTCCTGGTTCGTCGGTCGCGCGGCCCACATCGCATGTTCGGCTGCCATGGGCGCATAATGCCGCAGACAGGTGCCGAGGTACCACATAGACCTCGGCGGGATGCGCCGTTCAGAGTGTGCTCCTTGCGGCGGATGCACGCGATGCGGCCCAGCGCCCAACGCAACGGCGCCCCACCCATGCCCCCGGTCTTCAGTCTGTAAAGCGACAAAAGCCTCTGGCGTCTCGCCCAGAAACGGCGCGGAAAGTGAATTGACTAGCCACTCCGCCATTTCTGCAAGCTGAGGAGTTACAAAGCGTTCGCGGCCGTCATACTGTCGGAGCAAAAAGTCCACACGGGCCGATGGCCTCAGAAACGCCCACACATAAGTTCCAAGATTTTCGGTCCATCGACCACCAGCAGCGTCCCACGTCTTCACCGCGGGCCGAGTATTATAGCGAGTATTCAATTCAATAGATTTTTCCCACAGGTCTGCCCAGGTGGACGCCATCGGATGGTCGGGAAATAGAAATGACATCGCGGGCGGCGCCGCTTTAACGTCGGCCATGAAATTTGGGTGACCGCTCAGCATCGGCACCAGCGGCATGAATTCATCCGCGGCAGTGACATAAGCGATCAACAGGAACATCGCCGTAACTCGACTGCGTTGCCCTTCACTCATCGTCGCGTTGAACCGATTGAACCCGTCGACCCACCAGCCCAGTATCTGTCTGCTCGGTACGGGGCTGAAGTTCACAATGTTTCTGCCCGGAATACTGCCCGTCGCACCATTTTCCCGAGTCCCAAATATTGGGAGGCTGCACACAAATTGCGAAGTCAGCACCCGACGCTCAAGATCATTGGCATCTTTAATAATTCCGTTTTCAAAAACAACGGCGGGTCGGCGCAAGTTGAAAGGATATTCCAGCACCCAATCCTTCACACAGTTCAAGTCAAGCGTACCGTAGCGATTCTGCAAAAACATGGTATGCGATGTATACGCAAGCCCCACATCGTACGAAAGGCCGTCCTGTTTTATCGATCGCGAACTCGTCTCCAACTCATGCATTGCTTCTTTATCTTTAGCGTGATCGTAGAAAGCTATACAGGTCGATCGGCTTCCGCGTGAGACAGGCCATTTCCAAAAGAATTTCCCATCCTCATGGTAGTAGCGCACCTGCAATGTCTCGGATTCAAGGTGGTTAGCGTATTCATGGTCCTGCCAACCATCTACTTTATCGATAAAGACACCAAGCGCATCTCCCGTCTTCAGGTCCCAAAAGTTCGCCGACGTGCCACTATGGAATGCCGTCCAAGTCTGGTATATCCCTAACTCAAAGGGCAATTGTCCGCCTGGCAACGATGAAGTATGCAATGGAAAGGCCTCATCGACTCGTTCCCACGGATAATCGTCATAACTCCGGACAAAGCCGACCACGGGAATGGGATGGTTCGGCGCCTGGCGGTGAGTGACATCGAATCCAGTCCAGGTCGATGTCACGAAACCACGCGCGCCCGGCCGCATTCCTTCCATATCTTCCTGCAAGCGGACGAAATCAAAACCGCCGGTAGATTGAATCCTTGCGATATAGCGAGGACCGTCCTGCATGTCATAGGTAATTTCGTACGCGATAAACAAAGGTCCATCCGCCGTGCGATTGGCCGTAATGCGGATGACCTTATCTCCCGCTACGTCAAGCACGGAATTGCCGATCCATGCTCCTCCTCGCGACACCTGGAGAATCGGCCCCGGAGCAGCGCCATGGACTTCCTGGCTCGCCGGAATGCGAACCCGCATCGCTCCTGAATCGAGAACGATAGTCTTCCCCTCCCGAACTTCTTTGACCTGTGGCTGATCGAGCAGCGGCGACTCTGCAGCGGACAGAACAAACTCTCGCCGCCCCCCGCTGGGAAGGTCGGAACAAAAATGCAGCGTCGCCGAACGAACTCCGGCGCCGTCGCGCATAACCGCGGAAAACTGAATAGGTACTCGCTCTCCTGTATCAAGGCGTGTCAACACCAGTCGGTTCAGATCGACCGTCTGCCGGAATTCAATCGGGTAACTCAGCAGAGTCCGCGGCCAATAAAAGAATGGATGTTCCAGCGGGTCGTTCAGCACCAATCGAATCCGGCGATAGTGGTCCCACGTGGCTGCTTCAGGCGCCTGCGCCGACGCCCCTGAAATCGCCGACACCGCCGAGGGAACAGCCACCATGCCGATACAGAATTTTCTGCGATTCAAGCTCTCACTCCATGATCGATCTACTTATAGGATTCGTTATCGGTTGCCAAGTTGCTACGCATGGCGCATCTCTCTGCAAGCCTAATATTCATCTAAATATCGATGAGGACGTACCTACCGAGATCGGCAACTCGCAAGTAAATTTACGGTAAGACAGTTAGCAAAGCCCTCTCACTGCATAACAATGGAACTGACGAGCGGAACGTCCTGCGACGAAGAGCCAGCCATGATTGCGTACGTTCCAGGTTGAATCCTCCAGTCGTGCTCCTTGATCGACCAATAAGAAAATGCACGCGCGTCCAGCGCCACAACCACCTCACGCGATTCCCCGGGAGAAAGCATAATTTTGCGAAAGCCTTTGAGCTGGCGAGGGGCCTCATCACCGGCCTCAATGCGCGGAAACGCCACATAGACCTGCGCCACTTCAGCGCCTTTGCGCTTGCCGGTATTCGTTACGCGAAATCGAACAGTGGCCGTGTGCGTCCCCGCACGACCTGCAGCAACTGTCAGACCCGAATAGGAAAATGTCGTATACGACAGACCAAACCCAAACGGAAAAAGTGGCTCGACCTTATGCGATTGATACCACCGATAGCCAACCTCCAGCCCCTCGCTGTAATGCACAGTATGTCCATCGCCCGGATACTCCGCCGGATCGCGCGCCACAGTGTCCCGCCCACTCTTCGGAAACGTAAGCGGCAGTTTCCCCGAAGGATTTACTTCGCCGAAAAGAATATCCGCGACGGCATTGCCATCTTCCTCGCCCGGATACCAGGCTTCGAGCACCGCGGCCACAGAGTTCAGCCACGGCATCAAAAGCGCGGACCCGCTCTTGAGGACCACAATCGTTTTCGGGTTCGCAGCCGCGACCGCCGCAATCATTTCGTTCTGCGCCGCCGGCAATTCAATCGCATGGTCATGGCCTTCCGTTTCATCATCCCCCACCATAACGATCGCGACGTTCGCGACCTTTGCGGCTGCCACCGCAGCCCCCACGCTGCATCCATCGAGCACGTCGACGCGCGTGTGCGGCGGCATGTGCGCTTCGATTCCATCCGAAGGCTCGATCGAATAAACCGGAATGACATGCGAACTGCCACCGCCGCCAGTTTTCGCCCGCAAGGCACCCGGCCCAATCAGCACGATAGACTTCAACCCGTTTCCATCGAGCGGCATCACATCGCCCTTGTTCTTGAGCAGCACCATCCCCTGCTCCACCATCTCCCGCGCAGCCTTGCCATCTTCCAGCACGGATACCGCACTCGGTTTCGCTCGCACGCCAAACATCCCAAACCGCATCATCGCAGCATAGCGGCGCACCAACATATCGTCGATCGTCGCGATCGGCACCGCGCCTTGTTCCACCGCCGTCTTCAGCGCAGAAGAATAATATTCACCGACTGGCATCTCCAGGTCGAGCCCACTCAACGCGCTCGGAACCGTACTGTGTACCGCGCCGTAATCGGAGATTACGAACCCTTTGAAATGCCACTCCTTCTTCAACACGTCATTCAGCAGCGGCCCATTCTCACAGTTGAATGCGCCATTTACTTTCTGATACGCGCACATCAACGACGCCACATTGGCTTCCTTCACAGAGGCCTCAAAGCCCGGCATATAGATCTCGCGCAGCGCCCGCTCGCCGATGAGTTCATCGATCGTGCGCCGGTCCGCCTCCTGATTGTTAGCGAGGTAGTGCTTAACATTGGCGAGCGCGCCCACGCTCTGCGTTCCCTCGATACTCGCAACCGCAAGCCGGGCGACCAGATAGGGGTCTTCGCTGAAGCTCTCGAACGCGCGCCCGTTTTGCGGCGCGCGAATAATGTTGATGTCCGGCGACTCCAGCAAATCGGACCCGAGTTCGCGCGTCTCCCGCCCTGCGATCATGCCGTAGCGACGCGCTAGATCGACGTCCCATGAAGCTGCTAGGGAAATCGGCGCAGGCAGCGCGGTTGCTCGTAGTTGCCGGCTCAGGCCCCCATGCCCTACGCCCGCCGGTCCATTCGTAATCCGCAACGGCGGGACGCCCAGCCGCGGTAATCCGGGCACGTAGCGAAAATGCACGCCATCCTCAATGCCATGCACCTGCGCGATCTTTTCCTCCAGCGTCATCTTCGCGACAATCGCGCGCGCTCGCGCCTCCGCATCCTCCGCGGGCTTTTGCGCCCCGGAGCATGGCGCCGCGGCCATCAGAGCCAAACACAAGCTGACACAAAGATAATGAATCAACGGACGCATGACGCCTTTCTCAAACGGGTCAATGAGAGGAACGAGGATTTCCCTTGCTACGGTTCATCGGATGGGCCTCGGTATTGAAAATGACCGAGTCGAACATAATAGTCGAAGCAGGAGCATAAAGAAGATAGAAATATTTAAACGTTTCCGCGAAGAGATAGCTCCCCATCTGGTTGCTCTTCTGCTTCGTTCTCACGTCCGCGAGCCCGGCAAAACCGTCATCGGCGCTGCAATACTTCACCAATGAATCGAACAATACCGCACCCATCGTAAGATATTTCGGATCGTGAGTGTACTGGTACAAATAATACGTCGACTCAATGATCTCCGGACGCAACGGATATTTCGGTGACACGATGGCCTTGCTCACATAATCGAACTTATCCGGCTCGATCCCATCTAAATTCCACATACTATAACTCGAATCCTGAAGCTTCCTTGCGCGCTCAACATCACCCGACAGCGCCAGCACGGCAGGGAAAAAGGCGTCGAGCGCCCCATAATCAGTCGACGTACGTTCTCCTGTAAGGGCATTCGCCTGTCCATACCACAACCCATCGGGTCGTTGATCGGCCAGGTAGCGATTGATGGCCGTCAAACTCTCCTTCCACATCCGCGCGCAATCTTTGTCGCCAAACAGAATAGAAGCCTTCAGAAGATATTCATAGTAGGAATCGATCCCACCCATAATGCCGGCTGTAGTATTAGTCCACTCACCCGTCTCAACATTGATACCGGCGCCAACCAATCCCCGCGGCAATGATCGTCGGTACAGTTCCGTGATCGCCCGCTTCGCCGTGTCATAGTAGATTGGCTTACCCGTCAACCGCGACAACATGCCGAACTCGATCAACAAACTTCCCACCTGCGCGGGATTGCTATTCACGCCGTTCACGGCGCCGCTGTGCAGGTTGACAAACTCGTACGGCATTCCAGTGGACGATTTAAATGCCGGAAGCAATCGCTGCCCAAGATCGTCCGCCAGTTCCAACAGACGCTTATCGCCGGTTAGTTGATAACCCGACAACAGCCCTCCCAACAGCCGTATCGTAATTTCAAAATTGCTTACGGAAATATCCTGGTCCAGATTCAACTGCGTGTCGATTAGTTTTCGGTCTTCATCGGCCTGCGGTTGCAAGCCCATCAGCACCAGCGTATCCAGGGCGTCGACCGGTGTAATCAGCAGCGAACGGCCATACCAGTCGTGCCCTTCGTGGCTCAACGGCTTCAACTCATCATGCCCCCACGCATATTTTTTGTAGCCCTCCCACGACCGCAGACACTCCTGCCGCACGCGGCCAGCCATCTCTGCCTTCTGTGCATCCGTCACGGGAACAGCCGCGACCTTCTGCGCGACGCCGGAAGTACACAGGACGGAGAGAACCAACACAAAAAGAAATTCAGGTAATACAGGCCCTACGCCATCGGCAAATCTATTGCGAATACTCATCAGGTCCATTCATCATTAGTGTTCCGGTCTAAGCGTGCCGGCCCCGGGAAGTTGTCCCGGAGCCCGCGACGCAGTCGTCAACAAATCTCAAAACAATATTTTTGCTGAGAGTTGTAGCATTCGTGTTCCACCCCAGCCGGTGATCTGGCCGAAGTTCACAGTGGAGCTGATTGTGTTTTGTGGCTGCTGAGGCAGTGGATGATTCAGAGCGCTGAATGCATCCGTACGGAATTGGAACTTGAGCCTATCATAGATGGCAAACTCCTTGAAGGCGGAGAGGTCCACATTCGTGTTGCGCGGCCCAAAAATATCATTGCGCCGCTCATTGGCAAACGTGTTAGCGGTCGGCTGCGTAAAGCAGGAGGTCTTGAAGTATTGGGCAAACGTCTTAGGCCCGGTGTTGGGGTTACAGGATTCCTGACCGCGCATCTGGAGCCCGCCGCCAGTATTGGAACTATCGTTGCCCAATACGTTGAACGGCATACCGGCGTTGACCGTCAGGAAACCGCTGATCCTCCATCCGCCTAGCTGATTTTCAAACCAGTTACCACCATTCAGGAAACGTTTGCCCTTGCCGAACGGAAGCTCGTAAATGCCAGACGCCTTATACACATACTTCTGGTTGAAGTCCGACGGACCATAGTCCACCTGCGGGATCGCTCCCGCCTGGCCGGTAATTTTATGGTCCGAGCCCTGGAAGTCCATCGACTTCTGCCACACAAAGTTCGTGTTGAACTGGAAGCCATTGACGAAGCGCTTTTTGATCTGTATCTCCAGACCGTTGTAGTTGGAAGCGCCACGTTTGGAGTACTGCATGATACCGCCCTGCACAGCCTGATATGGCCTGCGCGAGTTGATATCGGCCGTGCTGCTTGGATTGATATCGCCCGCCGCCGGCAAAGAAGCCAGATTGATATTGCCGTAGTTGAAAATGTGGTGCGTCGAGCTTCCAATGTAGTCCACTTGCGTAATCCAGTCGTTGCCAATCGTCCTTTGGACCGCAAGGTTCCACTGCTCGGAATAGCTTGTCGGCATCGATTGCGCGAAGGTAACTCCACCCGGTGCGAAGGTGCCATTCGGCGAAGGCATGGCCGTCCACACGCTCTCCGCGTTTGCCAACGTGAAGAACTCCTGCTTTCCAGGCGCTGCACCCGTATTGGGATTAGCTGCCGCGGAACTTGCAGGCCAGATCACCGGGTTCACTCCCGACTGGGTGCTATTAAGCGCAGTGTTATAAAGCGGATCGGTCGTGTAGTCGACCAGATCATAGTAGGAGTACTGGTAGTAGTAGATCCCGCCGCCACCATGAATAGCAGTCTTATCGTTCAACTGGTACGCAGCGCCAAGCCGCGGGCTGAAGTTGTACTTGTTGGAGTTATATCCCGCTTCGGTGAATTTTCCTGTGAGGGGGTTCAGATAACCCGCGTGACCATACTTCTCGATCGGTGTGGAGAATTTGTCATAGCGCAGGCCAAGGTTGAGAGTGAGGTTCTTTCGGATCCGCCAGTCGTCCTGGACGTACGGCATGATGTTGTTCTGGTGGAAGTATCCAACCTGGCTGCCCGCTGTCGCATTCGTGCTGGAGTAATCTCCCAGCAAATAATCCGCCAGTTGATTCGCATCTGGGATACCTCCCGTTCCCGTGGCAACCCATTGTCCAGGGTTCTGCCATGCTGATTTGGTTCCCGAGATGGTCAGCGCACCATTGAGCCCGTTATAGGTGTACTCGCCATTGGCGCCAAGCGCCCCGTTGGGACTGCCAGTGAACCAGACTGCGTTGTAATCGATAAGATCGAACTCGCCACCGAAGAACACCGAGTGTTTCCCGTGGTTCCAGTTGACCTCGTCGCTGTACTCGAACATGTTCTGCTTCGCGGAAAGCGGTGAGCCGCTAGGACCGGAGTACCCGCCGATATTGAAGGCCGGCCAACCCCACACACCAGGCGACGGATTTAGACCGGTGAGACCAAGTTGGGTGAAATAATTCGTTCCATTTCCGATGTGCCCGAACTGCTGCCCTGTCAGCGAGCGGCTAAAACCGACACGGCCCGTGTTCACTAGATTGGGAGTGAAGACATGGCTCTCTTCAACATAGAAATCTTTTCCAAACAACTGGTTATCTTCTTTGCAGATGCAATCGTCCACAAACTCTGGCCGAATAATATCCGGATCATTCGCGTTGTATGCGCCGTAAATATGGTCTTTATCGCTGATGTCGTAATCCACGCGAAACAGGTAATCGTCATGGACAAACTTGGTCCGAGTGTGCGTCGACGCATAGTTGTCCGCCGTAACAGTGCTCAGGTTGTTAGGCAGCGGATAAACCATATTAATGTAGGCCGTTGCCAGAGGACTGATTCTGTTCGCGGGGATGACATTGTTGGGGAACTGCTGTAGCGCCGTCGGACCGCCGTTGGGTGTGAGCGTCGCGTTGAACGTGGTGGGATCATAGATGTAGGTCGCCTTCTGACCCTGGGAATTCGCAACCAGGTCCGCGCTAAAGTCTCCAGACCGCTCGGCCGCCGTCGGCAGATAGTCGTTCAAGGTGCTGAGGGTCTGGTCCCGAAATCCTTGGTAGTCGACGAAGAAAAACAACTTCTTGTGGGTCCACGGAGCGTACCAGCCGGCGTTAGCTCCGAACTTGTTGGATCTCAAGTACGGTGCGGCCTTGGTGGCGTTAAATCCCCGCGCGTTGAACACATTATTTTCAACATAGTCATAGACCCGCCCGTGGAGTTCCGTCGTGCCGCTCTTGGTAAGCACGTTGACGACATTGGCGCCGTCATAGCGAGCGTTGGCGCTATTGCGAATAACCTGGACCTGATCGGTAGCTTCGGGCGGCGGCTGTACCGTCGCCTGCTGGTCGAAGTAACTCATGTCGACTACGCCATCCTCCAGATAACTCGCCGACCAATAACCCGCTCCGCCAATCAACAGGGTGTTGCTCTGCGCGTTATATTGCGACACGTTCGACCCGATATTCGAATCACCCAGCGCCGACCCGGCCTGCACACCCACCTCGGTGGTCTGCGCGTAAAAAGTGTCGCCGCGATATCCCGCATTCGCCGGAGAGTTTTCGAGCGTCTTCGCATCCATCACGTCGCTCAGGTCGTGGCTTTCCGTCTGCAGCCCGAGCGACCCGGTCGAGAACACATCCACCTTCTCGCTCGCCGATCCGACCTTCAGCTTGAAGTTGATATTGAGCGTCTGGCCCACCGAAACCGTCAGCGCGGACACATCCACCTGGAACCCCTTCGCATCCGTGCTCGCCTTATACGGTCCAGGCGGCAGCGCCGGCACCGAGAAAAATCCCGTGCCGTTCGTAACGCCGGTACGAATCTCGCCCGTAGCCGTATTCATGATCGTGACCGTGACCCCGGGGACGATCGCCCCGCTCGGATCGGTAATCGTTCCAGTCACAGTGCCCGACACGGTCTGTCCATGGGCTGCCCCTCCCATCAATAGAAGGACAATCAGGCCGACGATGATAAGCAACCCGGCGTGCAACACCCCCAGGCGAGAGCGATCCAGGCGGGATGGAAGTTCCATTCTTAGTACGTGTGCTAACGGCATGTCTCTAGACTCCCAGGTAGTTGGTGGTTAATGGTGCATGGATCCGAATTCAGGCGGTCTCGACGTAATTGCCTGCCGCATTTGTGTGACATGAGCCTCAAAGCTCTCGCGGATCTCATTGTGCAGGGCCCGGTCTGGAAAAGGTTTGAACGCACTACTGTCATCTGCAAACTCCGCCCCGCGCAACACAACGGGGAATAGTTTTTTTGAAGAACGGGGACGAGTATGGTCGGCTCAAATAACGGCTCGCAAGTGAATTTACGGTAAGGCATACAGTAAAGAGTCGTCGAATCAATCAGTTAGCGCCGGCCGGTCGCCCACCGCCGGGCAACCCTTTCGGCGCCACCCACGTGAAGGGCGGGGTCGCTGCCTGCACAAGTAGGGTAGCCGCAGCACAATGCCTACCGCGCAAACGGCACACCGGTCCGCAGATACTCCGCATAGTGCTGCGCATATTCACTCTCATAAGCCTTTACCGCAGCCGCATAACTCATCACTGGCGTCCCAGCCCGTCTGCTCCACACGAACTCCACCACCTTCGCCCCCACCGGCACTTCCACCACCCCATTCGCCGGCTGGACCACCTTCCCATCCACCTTCACCGACCGCGCCTCCACAAACCACGGCAAATGAACAAACATATGTTCCGGCCCCCGCGTCCCAAACTCCGTCTTCAGGCGCAGCACCGCCTTCGAGTCCCCCACCGACTCCAACTCAAAGCTCACCTCGCCAAACATCGTCGGGGCCCGCGAAACCGTAATCTTCTTCCCCGCCCCAATCCATTCCGGCGACACCACCGACAGCAAGTGCAAATCCCGATCGCCCTCCTCGCGCACCATCATCGACCGCATCAAATTCCTGTACTCCGCCGCGAACCACCCATGCGGCGACAGGTTCCCCATAAAGTCCCTGCTCCCCCATGGCCGAATCGCGAACTCAAACCCCGACTGCGTGCTGCTCGTATGCAGCAGCAGCGCATAGAATTCCTTCACCGCCTGTTCCTGGTCTCCGCGCACCACCTCGGTCAGCGTGTTCTTGATCGTCAGATAGTGGTGCAGATACTTGCCCTCGCCCGGCTGCTCATAAACAATCAAACCCTCGGCATACCGTTTCTGAGTCCCCGCGAGCGTCGCCGTCACCTTCGGATCATGCGGATCAAGCTGCGGTTCCGGCACCACCCCCAGCAAATTCCCCCAGTTCGCGCCGCCATTGTCCCCATCGAGGGCAGGAGGAATGAACTCCCCATTCGCCCCGGCGCGAGCATCCAGCACCGGCAGAAAACTCTTCCGCAGCGCATCGTAGTCTCGCTGAAACCGTGCCACATCCTCCGTCTTCCCCAGCGCCTGCCCCAGCGCCATCGCCCCCTGTAGACCATCCAGCGCCAGAAAGTTATAGCCCGTCAGGTGCCCGGGGACATACTCGTTGTCCCGCACGTCGGTGGCCGGCATCAGGTGCAGCGGATCGGCGGCCGTCGCCTTCTCAAACCAGTCCACCGCCCGCAACACCGCCGGATAAACCTGCTCCGCAAACGCGTGATCGTGCGTCAGCCGTTCGTGGAACCCATATGCCCAAAGCGCCTGCCCCCACCCATCGAACTGCCCCTTCTGCGAAAGAAAATTTCCGTCCGGCTGCTGCTTCCGCGCATAAAAATTCAGCACCTCGGCCGCTTTCCGCGGATATCCGGTCACATCGTACATATGCACAAAGTCCGACGAATCCCGCAGATAGAAGCTGTGATAATGCGTCTGGTTCACTGTCTGGATCCAGTCGTCGCCCACATGGTTCAGCGCCAGCAGGTCATTTACCAGGCAAGTCCGAAACAGGTCGTTCGCCTTCGCCTCGGGGACCGTAATCGTAGTCCCCTTCGCCACCTCTGCCTCCCAGTAAGCCTTCACCCGCGCGTGATAGTCGTCGAAACTCGCCGCCTCCAGGCTCTTTACATCGGCGCTGCCCTTCGCGGCAGGCAGCAGCAGCATCTTGAAATCCAGACTCCGGCTCGCCCCCGGCGCAACCACAAAGCTGTACATCGCCGCCCCCGCCGGGGTCGCCGGCTGAATGGTCAGCTTGCCCGTCGTAGAGACCGGCCTCTCGTTATATCGCCGGTAAAGCGTCATGCCCAGCGCCGGCTTCGGCTCCTCCGGAAACAGGTACATCACCTTCCCGTCGCGCACAAAAGCATTCCCATCGAACCCGTACACCCAGTCCGTCCTGAACGCCTCGCCCGGCTGAAAATATCCACCCTTCTCCGCCGGAGTCGCAGGCCGGTTGAACCGCTCATCCCCAGTCGCCTGGTTCGTCATCTGCACCGCCTGATACCGCATCGCCGTCGACAAAAACCCCGCCCGCGCCTCTTTCCCCTTGTTCATCACCGTCACACGAACGAAGTCCGCAACCGCACCCTCCGGCTGCTGCCCCAGCGACGCGGCAAAAACCGTAAACCGGTACGTGAGCCCACCCCGCT
>Ga0209483_1000992_pt1 | contig 22825 bp, 27 predicted proteins | sample NGEPerA_FD_184508 | JGI IMG/M metagenome (GOLD analysis project Ga0209483, IMG submission 184508) | Arctic peat soil microbial communities from the Barrow Environmental Observatory site, Barrow, Alaska, USA - NGEE PermafrostL2-A... | ecosystem: Environmental > Terrestrial > Soil > Wetlands >... | reverse complement strand
GATACGCAAATCCTGAGAATAGGCTTGTGTCATCAGCGACCCCCGAATCAGATGTGATCCCGAGATTCGCCCAACCACCTCCCGATGGGAATCCCTCTCCGAGTCAACTCATTCCAAAACCGCTCTAATCCAGTCCCAGCCGCTGGAATTGTTCTTCCGGCGCATCGACGGATTTGAGCGCTTCGCGAAGCATATAGACAGCGTCGCCCTCGCGTGCCCCACCGGCAAGATTGTGCTCTTCGCCGGGATCATCCTCCAGATCATAAAGGTGGTGGCCGGAAAAGCGTGCGAAAGCCCAATAGGGAACGTGGTCGCTTGCGTCCCACATCTGCCGGATAACGGGCACCTTGCTGCCGGGCATGCGGTCCAGCACGGCGCGATCGTCGGGAAGCGGAATTTCGTGTTCGCGGTTCAGGAAATGCGTCGGCATGGTGGACCAGCGGTTCGACCACATCGACAGCGGTGCGTTTTTTGCGACCGGCGCGCGGGCATATTTGATCCAGCTGTCTATGTAATGCACCTCGCGGCCCCACACCCCTGCCAAAATCCAATCGCGAATGGAAAACTGAACACCAGACAACAGCGGCAACAGCGAGCGGCCATGAGTTTTCTGGCGGATTTGTCCACTAACGCCGAACAGATCCGCAAGGGTCGCGAAAATATCAACGCTGGTGGTCAGCGCATCGCACGTTCCAGCGGCGACGCCCGGCATCGCGATCATCAGAGGAATGCGCGCCAGTGTTTCGTAGAGCGGCACGGCGGGTTTTCCCCAGATGTCCTTTTCGCCCAGATAATGGCCGTGATCGGTGCAGAGGATAACCGCCGTATCCTTCCACAGATCCTGCGCGTCGATGGCGTCGAGAACCTTTCCCAGCCAGTGGTCGATCATGGTGAGCTTGGCGCCGTAGCGCGCGAATCTGACGGCCCTCGCGTTCGCTGATGACGCCCTTGGCAATCGCGTCTTTCGCGTAGGGCGGCCAGATCAGCGGCGGCCCGTCCCAGTCGGCGTCATAGCGCTTCACATACTCGTCGGGCGTGTCGAATGGTTCGTGCGGATCGAACTCATCGACGAAGAAAAAGAAACGCTCATGCGCATGAGCGTTCTCGCCGAGCCAGTTCGCCGCCGCCTGCATCGTGCGCGGACCCGGAAAATCCGCTTCGCCGCGAAACCAGCCGCGGCTTCTGTCATAGGGCATATCGCGTTTGGGGCCGAACATGGGCGCGCCCGCCCAGCTTGGATCGCCGCGCGTCTTCCACGGATCGCCTTCATGGCCGCGCTGATAGTCCCAAGCGCTGAAATCGACGTGATAATTCTCGCCGCCGGTTTCGAATAGGTGCGGATGATCGCTGATGAGCTGCGAAATTACGCCAGCTTTGTGTAGGTGATAGGTGATCGCGTCTTCCCAAAGCTCCACCGAACCCCAGGGGCGCCACAGGAAATCCCACGCGCCGCAGAGAATATCGTGACGCGCCGGAATGCAGGGCAGCGAGGCCGCGTAGTGACGGGTGAAGCGCATGCTCCGCCCAGCGAGCCGATCCAAATTTGGCGTCGCGAATTCGCGCCCGCCATAGGCGCCAAGCATATGACGGTTGAGACTGTCGAGAAGAATGACGATCGCGTTTTTCGGAGGGGCGTTGTTCGCAGGCACGCCCGTCACGCGTGGCTCGTTTCCGCCAACGCCAAAGTACGCCAGCCGAATGCCGTTTCCGGCACCGGCCCGCCCATCATGCGCTCCGTGCGCTCGGCAACCACCCTGCCGCCCAGCTTTTCATAGAAGAAGCGCGCGTTGTTTTTCGCATGGGCCCAGATTACGCAGGAGCCATAACCTTTCGTGCTCATCTTCGCGAATGCGCCGCGCAGCAGCGCGCTGCCGACACCCGAACCATAAACTGCAGGATCGACATAGAGCGTGTAAATTTCACCATCGAAGCCCAGTGCATTGTCACGCGCCTGTCCGAAACTCGTCATGCCGACGATGCCGTGGCGCTCACGCTCGGCAACGAAGACGCTTTCGGTCCGCGCGCGGATAACGGCACGCCAGCGCGCTGCCTGCCCGCGCGGCGTCATTGCGCACAGCATTCCCAAAGGGAGCATGTCGGCATAGGTGTCGTGCCAAGATTCGATATAGACGCGCGCGACGCCGGCCGCGTCTTCGGTCCTTGCCTGCCGAACGGTGATTGCAAGCGGCTCCATGCGAAAATCATCGCGCAGGAACACGCTCCTGCCAAGCGGAACGCACAAATATTTGAACGCGACTCGCGCGTCTAAACAGCTGCAATGCGCAGCAATAAGATTACGCGCGGAACGCGAACCCTTTAGGAGTGGTGCGTTTGCGCGACTTGCGTCGTCGCCGGGGGCGACCAGACGCCGGAATAGATCATCGCACCGGCGGCAATGGCGATCAGCACCACACCTGCGATGACCGCGATGACCCGAGGAACAGTCTCGTTTTTATCGACTTCGTCTGCTGCGTGAATAGGCGCTTCCATAGTTCTTCCCTCCGTCCGGTAAGTGGCGCCCAGATGGGCGACCAAACCGGCATGCCCGAATTAGGTCGAATATAGCGCGCCGCCAGGCTCCCGTCACTTCTGCGTGAACGAAAAACCCGGCGGTTCTGCCCATGATCGCCATTAGCCGACAGCCGCAGCGATGTGCGGCGCGGTTACGACCACCTGTTCGATCTGGGCAGCGGGCGTCGTGCCTGCCGCCGCGATCGCCGAGAGTGCGGGCGTCCACAATGCGCCCATCAGAATCAGCGCGCACATACCGATGGCTGCCAAAGTCAGGGCTTTCGACCCATAGACTTCGCCACTTGGATAGTTGTTCGACATTTTGCCTCTCCATTTCGTGGCCGCCGGACGAAGGGGGTAAACGCCCGTTTACCGGTCACGCGCTGGAGATAGGAGCTGGGCGGGACTTCACAATAGTCCGAATGCTGCGCTGCGGCAGTCCCAGCCATGCGCGATTTGGATGGCTCGAAGCCTTGTAAATCTCGGGGGCAGGCACTAGGGGGAAGTTATTAATAGCGGGGCGCTCTCGGATTGCCGTTCAGCAGCGCGCCGGCTTGGGCACCGCGCCTTTGACGCTGGTGCGCACCATTTCGCGGCGATGACCGTGATAATCGTTCATCGCGAAATGCTGGGTCGAGCGGTTGTCCCAGATCGCTAGCATTCCCTTCACCCAGCGCAGGCGCCAGGTGAAATTCTCGTTTACCGCATGCTTGTAGAGATGCCCAAGCAACCCTTGCGATTCCACATTGCTCCAGCCGGCGATGCGCGTGGTGTAAACCGGATTGACGTAGAGCGCCGGCTTGCCGGTATCCGGATGCGCGATCACGACGGGATGCGTCTCTTCGCGCCGCGCTTCTTTCGACGGTTCGATCGGCGTCGACATCAGATGTTTGACGCCGTCCAGATAGCCGCCATCGCCATAGGCCATGCCGGCGGAGTGCACTGCGTTCAACCTCTGTAGAGTTTCGCGCAAGCCAGCTGAAAGCGTTTCGAATGCCAGATATTGATTGGCCCAGATGGTGTCGCCGCCACTGGGGGGCGCGTCCAGGCAATAGAGCAACGTATAGCTCGGCGGCGCCGGCAAATAAGACAGGTCGGTGTGCCAGGCATTGGCGAAGTTCAGCGTCTCATGCGGCTCTTTAAGAATGCGGATGACATAGGGCCTCTCCGCCAGCGGTTTGACGAAAGGTGTCACGTCGCGTCCACCGAGCTGATCGGTCAGACGCTCCAGATCGTCCAGCGACATCGACTGATCCGGTAATGCAACAACCAGATGATCGGCAAGCGCCCGGTGCAAACCGCCGACTTCTTCCACATCCAGTGGCTTCGAAAGATCGATGCCGCTCACATAGGCGCCGGCGTATCCTGCAGCCTTCTCGACTTTCAATCTTTCGCGCGCATGGATTGCAGCCATTGTTCCGGCCTCAATGCGGATTGCAGACGCTGACGCCTGCCGTACAGGCGAGCATGGCATGCAATACATGTAGGCGGGCGTCGGTCTGCTTTTGAAGGCAGCTGCTCATCTCCATCGGCCATATCGAGCCGCTGTCCTCGCGCGAGCCAACTTCGTCGTCGCATGTCTTGTCACGATGCTTGATCCATGCACGTTCGGATTGCTTCAAAGCATTTCGCGAAGCGTCGTCCGCACGCGATTGCATGACCTGTTTGTACAACGCGTTGAGCGCCGCATCCGCCGTGTCAGCATTGCCGTTGGCACATTGGTTCATTTCGAACTGCACCGTGTATTTCCCGCAATCTTCCGCTTTGTAAAGCGGCTTGCCTTTCGCGAAGACGACGGTGGCACAAAGCACCACAAGTGCCGCTACCCAGAATTTCGACATTGCGCCCACTCCCCGAAGACCTGGGCAGCTTACACCCAAGCTAGTCCTGCGGGTCGAGAAAGATCAGCTTGAGCGAACCGGGCACATAGGTGACGTGCGGCCTGCCGCCTGGCGCTGCCGGTGGATCGATCTTGGCGATGTCCGCCGCTGCCAGAAAAATCCGGCCGGTTTTGGGATCGATATCCATCGTTCGCGCGCTCGGCACGGTTTGCACGGGCGGCAAGGCAACAAAGGTATCGGCGTCCTCTTCTTTAATGACGCTAAGCGTGCCCTCGCCGTTCGAACTGAATGCCAGCTTTCGCACCGGATCAAAGGCTGCGCCGTCGCTGTAGCTGCCGATGGGAAGTACCGCCAAATTCCTTCCCGTGTCTGCATCCATCACGACCATCACCTTGTTGGAGCAGGTCGCGAAGATGCGCCGTGCAGCACTATCCATCGCGATGCCGTGCGGACGCTCGCATCCGGGCATCGCCCAATGCGCTTCGACGGTGTTGGTCGCCGTGTCTATGCGCAGGACTTCATGCTTCTCCGCGCCATCGACGAAAAGATTTCCGTGACCGTCGGCAACGCCCGCTTCCAGGCCAGCGCCCACGGCAATGGTCGCAATAACACTGTTGCTTGCGGGATCGATGACGGAGATTGAACCGCTATCGCCGTTGATTTCCAGAATATGCCGGCTTGCCGGGTCGAACACGATGCCGTCCGCATCGGGCGCCGTTGGAATCGGTTTGCCGGGATTCAGCGTGGCGAGATTGAAGGGCACAGCCACGCCGGCTTTTCCATCATCGATATAGCCCGTGCCTGTCGCCGCCGAGATTCCGGTCCCGTGACTGCCGCCATCGACTCCACCGATGGTGCCGACGAGCATTGCCTTCCTGGCATCGACCACACTCACCTGCGCGCCATGCGCCACATAGACCCGTTTCGTCTTTGCATCGAAAACGACATAGTCCCAGCGATCCGGGGATCCCAGGTTGACGGTGGCTGTCACTTTATATTTCGGTGCAGTCTCAGCGGCAAAAAGGGACGGCGATGCAATCAATCCAGCCGAAACCAGAGTGCAAGCAATACAAAGAGAGCGGATCATCATGAATTTCCCAATTGTTGTTTCGATTCCGAAAACATCCTTGCCTAAAAAAGAACGCATTGCAGCGGCCTTCGCCGATATTGGCAAAAAGTATAATGTGCCAGACGCGCGCCTGGGCAAATGTTTTGAAGGTGATGCATATTGGATCTAAAGACGGCGTATCGTATTGCCCATGCCGTTTTGTCATTCACTGCCTTGGAAAATTTGATTTGATCACTCTCGATCGTAAAAAGACTGTCTGCCGTTGGTATTTTGCAATCCTCCTGCTGTTGGCCGGGCCCGCATGCGCCGGGCCGCCATACGTCACAGATGACGCGGAACCCACCGATTACCAACATTTCGAAATTTACACGTTCTGGGACGGGGCAAACACCAACCATGGAGATTCCGGCGACACCGGCATCGATTTTAACTACGGCGCCACGCCGGATCTGCAACTCACAGCGGTCGTACCGCTATCTTATGACGATACAACCCCGGGCCAGCGGCTGAGCGGTTTGGGCAATATTGAAATCGCCGCCAAATACCGATTCCTCCATCAGAGCAGCACCGGCTGGGATGTAAGCCTGTTTCCGCGCGTATTCTTGCAGAGTTTCTCCAGCGAGATCGGCGAGCATCATGACTCGCTTCTGCTTCCTATCTGGGTTGAGCACGATTGGGACAAATGGACGACGTTTGGCGGTGGCGGGTGCGAGATCAATCGCGGCGGCAGTTCAAAGGATTTCTGCCTGTTCGGCTGGGCTCTGACGCGGCAAGTCCTGCCCAATCTGCAACTGGGCGCCGAGATCTATCATCAGAGCGCGGATACCAAAGATCGCCGCGCATCGACAGGAATTGGCGCGGGGCTGCGCTATGATATTTCGGACACGTATCATGTGCTGGCCTCGTTTGGCCCAAACATTCAGAATGCCGCGGAGACAAACCGTTACATCTGGTACAGCGCGTTGCTCTTTACGTTCTAACGCGTTGCCAAAAAATGTTCTGCACAATCCGAATCTGCAAAGAGGTTCACGACATGAATGCGAACTCGCTGATGAACAAGGTGCCCGCTGTGACGCTGGCATTCTGGATCATCAAGATCAGCGCTACGACTTTGGGCGAGACCGGCGGAGACGCACTCTCCATGACGCTCAATCTGGGTTATCTGGTCAGCACGTTCATCTTCTTCGGCTTTCTTGTCGTCGTTCTGGCCGGCCAGATCGCGGCCAAGACGTTTCATCCCTTTCTCTATTGGGCGGTGATCGTGGCGACGACGACGGTGGGGACGACCCTGTCGGACTATCTGGATCGCACGGTCGGTCTCGGTTATCCGCTGTCGTCCTCTATTCTGTTTGGGTGTGTCGTGATTTGCCTGGTGGCGTGGCGGCTGACCACAGGTTCGGTTTCCGTCAGCAATATCAATACGCGAACCGCGGAAATCTTCTATTGGGTGACGATTCTGTTTTCCAACACGCTGGGCACCGCGCTTGGCGATTTCGTGGCGACGTCATCGGGCTTCGGCTTCGATGGTGGTGCGCTGATATTCGGCGCAGCCCTCGCATTGATCGCCGCGGCGTACTTTTTCCTACGCGTCGATCATTCCTGGCTGTTCTGGTCCGCCTTCGTCCTCACAAGGCCGCTCGGCGCCACGCTGGGTGATATGTTGACCAAGCCGCACGCAGAAGGCGGCCTTTTCCTTAGCCGCATCAGCTCTTCGCTGGTGCTGGCGGCCTTCATGATCGCCTGCATCCTGCTGACGGAACGGCGCAGCGAACAGCCGCCGGTAAGCGAGTCAAATTCCTAGAGGCGACTGCGTTCGCGGACCTGCAAGTTCAATTCGCAGCCTGAAGCTGGCTGACATGCAATGCCTGCTTTTCGGTGCTTCCCAACAGACGGTCAAAATCGCGCTTGGTGACGGCATAGCATTCGCAGGCGCGCTTTCGCAGATCGTCAAGCTCCAGGATTGTAATTTCGCCGCGTTTGTAACGGATGATTCCGCGGCGTTGGAGTTCGCGCGCGGCCACGGTGACGCCAGCGCGCCGCACGCCCAGCATCATAGCCAGAAATTCGTGCGTCAAAAGAAAGACATTCGAGTCCATCCTGTCATACGTCATCATGAGCCAACGCGCGCAGCGCTGATCGAGCGAATGATGATGATTGCAGGCGGCGGACTGGGCAACCTGATTAAAAAAGGCATGGGCATAATGGGACATGGCGGTGCGCAACGATGCGCTCTTTGCCAGCGCTTCCTCAAAGACATCGACTTCTATGCGAAAACCTTCGCCCGGTACCTGCATGTAAACGCCCGTGGGTGCCATCTTGTCGGCCAGCAGGATTGGTAGTCCCACGAAACCTTCGTTGCCGATCGTTCCGATTTCGGATGCATCGCCATTGCGCATCGTGCTGACCAGAGATGCGACACCGTTCTCGAGAAAATGAGCGAACGCAATGTTCTTGTTGGCCGGATAGAGTAAGTGGCGATAAGGCAGCTGGACGGCTTCGAGATGGGGACGCAGCAGGTCATAATCCTCGAGTGCCAGCGAAGCCAGCAACCGGTTTGCGATTCCGTCCGGAAACTTTTTCCTCAGCAAACTCGAATTTCCAATCGCTACGTGTAAAACTTGTAAAACTTAACGCCACGCGCTCCGCAAAGTTCCGGTTGCACCGCAGCAATGCATCAAAATGCGCCTCGCACGAATGATCAGTGGTTGAGGCACTGCCAGAATCTTGGAGCGGACGGCGGGAATCGAACCCGCGTATGAAGCTTGGGAAGCTTCCGTTCTACCATTGAACTACGCCCGCGTGCGGCATCCATAGCATGCGCGGCGCATTTGCGAACAGGCCGTTGGTCTAATTTTGAAGGCCTAGCGCTCAACAACCCAGCGTGTCACGGCCTGATAGTAGTTCAGCGCACCGGGCACCGTCATGTGAGTCTTTAAATATTTGAAGCCGGCCTTCTGCAAGGTGCGATTGGGCGCGACGTTGAAGGCATTCGGTTCGCAGAACAGACGCTTCAGCCGCAGCGCCTCAAAGTAAATGTCCACGCTTTGCCGCACGCATGGGGCGCCTGCGCCGCTGTTTCGGCGGCCGGAATCGATCATTTGCAGATGCATGTTGGCCCGCTCGCCGAACACGATCTTGTCGGTGGTCGAATATCCAATGGGCCGATCGTCTTCAAGCCAGATCGTCTGGAAGGCCGCCCGTTGTTCGATCGGCATCGCAAAATCCCGCTGAAACCGTTCTCGCCACGCCGAAGCTGTCGGGAGGCGCGTCGGATCCACACCCATCAATTCGAGATGTTCGGACGTCGAGCCGTGAAAATATTCGATGATGAGATCGGTCTCCGGCAACGTCATCGGCCGCACGGTCAGATTCATGGCTCGACCCCAACCTCTTTCGCTGCGCAGCGATGAACCGACACTCTGTTCAGATAACGCGCCTATAGCATGCACGGCGCATTTGTGAACAGAACCACTGGCTAATTTTTCCAGTTGCTACCGTCGCTCAAGGTGTCCACTCGATCGCGGCGTAGTAATCAAGCTCGTTCGTGGTCTTGCGGTTTTGCAGTCCAGTACCAACCGAACCGACAAGGTGCCAGCGGTCACTCAAATCGTAGAGTGCGCCGAGATTTGTCCCCGTGCTGTCTCTGCCGGAAATCGAATCGCGGGTCTGATGGAAGACTTCCAGCCCAAGCGCGAAATTCGAAGTTACTTGGCGCTGCAGCGTCCAGCCTGCGAACCAGTAGTCCCTGTCGCCACGCCCCGGATTGAGCCAATAGCCGCCGCCGCCAAATGTTGTCCACGGCCCGCAGCTTTTCTGAAGCCAGAGCGGGAGAAATGCGCGCGCATGCCCGCCGCCGATGCCGACTGGACGGTCCGTGTCGCCAATCGGGATTTCCACGGACGGATAAACGCTGACTTGCGGCCGCCAGCCGTCATCGTCTTCCTGTATGAAGCGGTATTTCGCGCCCAATTCCGTCGCGCCATAACTGTAAAGCGTGCTGTGTTGAGCACCTTTGTCGTAAGCAAGTGGTACGGCAATGTTGATCTGCAAATTGGGTGCCGCACCGTAATTGATTTCTATGCCGGGCAGCGCGCCCGATGTGTCGGTGGCATTGTGCGTGCCTTCGGAATAAAAATAGATTTCGAAATGACCATAGGCCGTCGGCTCCGGATCGTCGGTCGCGAAGGGCGGACCGGCGAGCGCCGAACTGTTTACCAGCGCAAACGCTGTCGCAAGATATCCCAGCGCCATGACGCGATAGGAATTCCACTCACGCAATGGAATTTTTCCGCGTGCGAAATACGGCGCTTTCAGCGGCGCCATGAACGGTGCCGTTCTCGCGGCCACCGGCCATGGGAAAACGGATCTGGATCTTGAGTCCGGGTTTATTGTCGAGAACGGCAATGGTGGCGCTGTGAAGTCCTGCAACGGCGGCAACTAGGCTGAGGCCCAAGCCATTGCCAGGCGTGGTGCGGCTGCTTTCGCAGCGATAGAAACGCTCGAATATGCGCTCGCGCTCGGCTGGCGAAACGCCTTCGCCATTGTCGGAAATTTCCAGAACCGCCTCGCCGTCGCCCGCAAAAAAGCTGACCGAAATACGCGTGCCCTTGGGCGTGTGATGAAAGGCATTGTCGATCAGATTGACGATAAGCTGAATGATCAGTTCGCGGTCGCCATCGATTTCGACATTCGGGTCGATATGCACGACCAGTGCCCGCCCCTGATCTTCCGCCGTGGGCGCGAATGTCTGCACCACGCTTGCCACGGTATCGCTCATTCCGACACGGCGGAATCCCGCGCGGCGGCTACCGGATTCGATCTGCGCGATCCGCAGGATGGCCGCGAAGGTGTCGAGCAAGCCGTCCGCTTCCGAGATCGCGCGGCTCACCGCCGCGTGATATTCAGCGGTGCTCGTTGCATGGCGGCTGGCTTCATCTAGAACCTGCCGCAAATGCCCCAGTGGCGTGCGCAAGTCATGCGCAATGTCCGTGGAAACGTGACGGAGCGTATCCATCAGCAGGCCGATGCGATCCAGCATGCGATTCAGTGTTGCAGCCAAACGATCCAGATCGTCACCGGCCCCGCCCAGGACGATGCGCTGCTCGACATCGCCTTCGATGATCGCTTCAGCCGTGCGCGTAATATTGTCGATCCGCTGCAGGAATGTGCGGCTGACGGCGACGCCACCGCCGATCGCAATCGTCAGCGTGAAAAGAAGACCAAGCCCGAATATCTGCAGAAGGTCGGCGCTAAGATCGCGCATGCGTCCGATATCGTCGCCCACAACCAACCACAAATCGGGCGAGAGCTGCTGGCGATACACGAGCAGCTGTTCCAGCTGGCCGGGGGGTTCATCGCCGTCCGGCGGACCCGTCAGATGCTTAAATCCCGCTTTCAGGAGCAATTTCGGCATGTTTCCGAAAAGCCGTTCGCCATTAGATTTGAAAAGCGTGTAATTCTGGCCACCCGCGATCTTGTTGTGCTGCCGTTGGTGGATGGCGTCCATCAGATCGCTCATGCCGCCGCTATCAAATTCGCCCTTCAGCGCAAGCGCATCGGATTGAACGCGCGCGAGCTCCTGACGATTCAAGGTGGATTTCACGTTGATATAGACAAACGCGCCGATGGCGATGGCGGATACACCGAAAATCAGCGCGAAGAGCGCCGCCAGTTTGAAACTGGTCGTTCTAAGCAGTCTTGGTAGTCGCACGAAGGCTATATCCCGATCCACGGATGGTCTGAATCAGTTCAGGGTCGCCGGCACGATTGATCTTGGAACGCAGGCGGCTGATGTGCGTCTCCACGATGTTGGTCTTGGGATCGAAATGAAAGTCCCAAACACCTTCCAGCAACATCGTCCTCGTCACCACATGATCGGCATGGCGCAACAGATATTCCAGCAATTGAAATTCGCGGGGCTGAAGATCAATCGAAGCGCCGCCACGCGCCACCGTTCGCTTCAGCAGATCCATTTCCAGATCGGCGAACCGCAAAATCGTAACCTGGTTGGAGATTGGCGGGCGGCGCGCCAGCGCATTCACGCGCGCGTTTAACTCGGAGAACGCATAGGGCTTGACCAGATAATCGTCGCCGCCCGCTTCAAGACCTTCCACGCGATCGTCGATTCCGCTCATGGTCGTCAGAAACAATACCGGAGTGAGAATCTGCGCGCTCCGCAACGACTTCACCAGCGAAAGACCATCCATAACCGGCAGCATGCGGTCGATGATGAGAACGTCGTATTTGCTCTCAGTCGCCAGATACAGCCCGTCGCGGCCGTTCAAGGCCTGATCGACGGTGTGGCCGTGTTCGCGAAAGCCCCTTAACGCAAAGGCCGCGTTCTCAACATCGTCTTCGACCAGCAGCAGCTTCATTTGTGAACCTGGTTCAATGCCGATTTGCGTTGCCCATTGTGCTGAAAGCCGCAACCCGCTCCAATCGAACTATACGGCTTCGTATACAAAGCAAAGACCATCAAAGCGATTCCGACGAATTTTCAATATTGAGCGCATCGCTGCGCAATATGTACGCGCGCATGATGTCTGCGCTAGCGTCGCGATGCCGATCGGGCGCTCCCTGGAGCGAAATATGAAATTCCAGACCGTCCGCGCGCGGCCGATCGCTGGCGCACAGTCCGTTGCGCCTGCGCTCTCCGTGATCATACCAACCTATAATGAAAGCGGTAACCTTGTTTCGCTTGTCGCCAAGCTTGACGCTGCATTGGCGGAAATTTCCTGGGAAGTTATTTTCGCCGACGACAATTCCCCGGATGGAACACACCAGATCGCAAAGCAGCTGGCGTCCGCCGACCCGCGCGTGCGCTGCCTGAGGCGTGTCGGGCGGCGCGGCTTGGCCGGCGCCTGTATCGACGGGATCCTGTCCTCCAGCGCAGATTACGTCGCTGTCATGGATGGCGACCTGCAACACGACGAAGCTGTGCTTATGCGCATGCTTCATACCCTCAAAGACAGCGAGGCCGACCTTGTTGTAGGAACACGCTATAGCGAAGGTGGATCAGCTCTTGGATTAACAGGGCGCCGAAGCACGATCAGCCGAACCGCGACGGCGTTGACGCAAAAATTTCTCGGGATTTCGATCAGCGATCCGATGAGCGGTTTTTTCATGGTGCGGCGCGAGCGCTTCGAAGAGATCGCGCCGGAACTCTCGCATGACGGGTTCAAGATATTGATGGATCTGCTGACGACCGCCAATGGCCGGCTGCGGATTGTGGAAGAGCCCTACGCCTTTCGCGACCGCCAGCATGGCGAAAGCAAGTTCGACATGCGCACGGGCCTGGAATTTATCGCATTGCTGGCGGCAAAGTTGACCGGCGATCTGATCGAACCGCGTTTCGTGCCTTATGCCCTTGTCGGCGGCTTCGGACTTCTGGTTCATCTCGTCGCCCTGCAGACGGCGTTTCAAATCATGGGCCTGACCTTCGGTACGAGCCAGATGGCGGCCACGTGCTGCGCCCTGATCGCGAATTTTTTCTTCAACAACATGCTTACCTACAAAGATATGCGCCTGCGCGGCTTTGCCATCCTCAAGGGCATTCTCGTTTTCAGCGCGATCGGCGCTACCGGCTTCGTGGCCAATATCGGTGTCGCGTCCTGGCTTTATGGTCAACGACCGGTCTGGTGGATCGCGGGCGCCGCCGGGGCATTGATCGGCGCGGTTTGGAACTACGCGATGTCCAGCCGGCTTGTCTGGCGCCTGCACTGAAACATCTTTCGCAGATATGAGCAGCGTTCAGGAAGCCGGACAAACGGCGTGGATGTTATCTCCGCGTGCCGCAAACAGGAGGGCGCTCGCCCTCGTCGCCGCGTTCACGCTCCTGCATCTGCTCATTTGTCCGTTTGTGGGGCTGGGTACGAACGAAGCTTACGCCATTGCCAGCGGAAGGCTGATGAGCCTTTCCTACTTCGATCATCCGCCGCTGCATTTCTGGCTCGCGCATCTTGGCGAATTGATCTTCGGCGATACGCGCTTCGCACGCATTCCATTCATCGTGCTGGGCGCGGGGACATCCTGGCTGATGTTCCTGCTGACGAGGCAATTGTTTGGCGAACGCGCGGGCCTATGGACCGTGCTAGTCCTCAATGTGTCGCTCTTCTTCGACCTGGTTTCCGGTAACTGGATTCTTCCCGACGGGCCGCTCAATTTCTTCGTTCTGGCGACCGCGTTGACTCTTGCGCCTTTGGCGTTAGGTCGCGAGACGCTTTCCGTTCAGCGGTGGCTACTGGCGGGCGTGTTTCTTGGTCTCGCGGCACTGTCCAAATACCACGCCTTCGTCTTCGCGGCGGCCTTCTTCCTGTTTCTCCTGACCTCTACATCCGGGCGGCGAATCTTGCGCACGCCGCAGCCTTGGCTTGCCGCGCTGACCGCGCTGCTCATATTCACACCCGTTCTCTATTGGAACAGCCAACACGATTGGATCTCGTTCCGCTTTCAGGGCGGGCGCGCGGGCGTGGCGCATCACATTGGAATAGCACCGTTTTTCTCTCTACTGGTCGCGCAAATTTTTCTTCTTTCGCTGTGGATCGCACCCTTGCTGTTTCAGGCAGTGGTGCGAGCGTTACGCGATAAACCGAATGAGCAGATACAGTTTCTGCTTTGGCTGGGGCTGCCACTGACGTTGTTCTTCGTGCTCGTTCCGCTGTGGAGCGACGGCGGCATGGTGCAATGGGCAATGCCGGGATGGCTTGTGCTGCTTCCCTTGTTGGGAGCGCACCTTGCAAGGCAGGAACTGCGAAGCCGCTGGCCCAAACGATGGGCCATTGCCTCGGGTATCGCGTTTCTTCTGTTCGTCGTTCTGGCTTGCGCCGAAATTCAAACAGGCTGGCTCGGGCAGACATTTCCGCGCCTGTTTCGCAATGGCGATCCGACAATCGAATATGTCGAGTGGACGCCGCTGGCCGCCGTTACGCGCCAAATTTCGCATGGTCAGAGATGGTTCGCGCTAGCGTCCAGTTGGCGTGATGCCGCGAAGATTGATCAGGCACTTAAAGGAACGCTGCCGGTACTGGTTGCATCCGAGGACCCGCGCAACTTCGCGCTTCTCGCCAACGCGCGGTCATTGCAAGGCTGGAACGCGCTGATTGTGGTGCGTTCGTCGCCATTCCAGTTAGTCACAGCTGGATCGGCCAATTGTTTCTCTTCCACGCGTCCGCTATCCAAATTTGTGATCCAGCGTGGCAGTACGCCCGAAATGACGCTCGATGTTGCGGTGGGCCTCCACTACATGTCTTCGCGATGCAGTGGGCCGCCGCTTTCAAAACCTCACGCCGGAAACCACCGGCTGCCTTGAAAGACGCACTTCGCGTGAACATCTCCATTGATGCCCGCGCCTTACCGGCGCTCATGCAGGGAGAGTTCGAATGAGAAAAATCATTGCCGGGCTCAGCGTTGCGCTTGGCCTGTCGGCCCTGTCCGGCGCACCAGCTGAGGCCCATGGCTGCCTGAAGGGCGCGGCGGTCGGTGCTTTCGCCGGCCACTATGCGCATCATCACGCCGTTCTCGGCGCCATCGGCGGCTGCATCATCGGCCGGCACATGGCCAACGAAAAAGCGCGCCAGGAGCAGGCCGCGAAGACGCACCCGCACGGTTCGCACTAACGAAGCGGCGGCGCGCTATTTTCTTGCCGCCAGCAGGTTGTCCAGCAGAGCGGGCGTGTTCGGAATGCGTTCGAGTTGCGGATAGCGCAATCCGCCGCGGTAGTTGAGCGTCACCGTGCGGTAATCCTTATCGCGCTTGATCAGCAATTGCAGCGGGCCTCCGGCTTTCGCATCCGTGATCGCGTCCTTGAGATCGTCGGCATCATAGGCCGCGCCGTTGATAGCCGTGATCTCGCTTCCGACCGTGATGCCCGCCTTCGCCGCCGGCCCGTCCCACGCCACATCGGTGACCGCGCCTTTGTGGTCCACGATCAGACCGATGGAATAGGTAAGATCGTCCTGCTTGCGATTGGTGTCGTTCGACCTGCCGAATTCGGACTGCTTGTCGGTAAAGACCAGTCTGTAGCCGCCTTGGGTGAGGCCACCCACCGGTGATGTGCCGGTCTTGTCGAGCCGCATCCGCAGGAAACCCGCCCAGTCATAAGGCACCACAGCGTTCAACGCCTTTACGACGTCGTCGAACGTATAGGTGACCGTAACGAAGCTTCCATCGTTGATGCCGAAGAAGGCATGCGCGAAATCGTCCAGCGATTTGCGGCCATTCGTTTTCTGGCGGATCAGCGTGTCGGCATCGAGCCAGATAAGCAGGCCTTCGCCGTAATAATCCTCGCTGCGCTGCCAGCTGCGCCACGGAATCGGGCGGCGCTGCGCGATAATCGGATCGTTGGTCGTATCTTGCACCGGACGCCACTGGCGGCCCGCGCGCGTAGCATAGGTCGCGGCATCCGCGGCGAAGGCGTCGAGGCCCTGCTGCTTCGTCCACAAGCCGGAGCGCGCCGCGAGTACGAAGCCCCAATATTGCGTCTGGCCTTCATAGACCCAGAGCAGACTGTCGCGCATCGGCACATTGAAATTCGGCGTCCACAGATCGGCGGGCCGGCGAAATTTGCCGTTCCAGGAATGGGTGAATTCGTGGCTCAGAAGATCGCGCGATGCGATCGTCTTGTCCCAATGGGTGAAATATTTGGGCGTGGTGCCGTCTTCGCTCGACTGATGATGCTCAAGCCCGTTTCCGCCCATGCGGTCGGAGAGGCTGAACAGAAAATCATAGTGATTGTAATGATGCGAGCCGAACAGCTTGTATGCTTGCTGCACGAGATTGCGTTGCGCCTGAATCTCCTCCGGTGACATCTTGAGTTCGCTCGGGCGGTCCGCGATCACGTCAAGATTGACGTGCGTCTTGGCGTTCGGATCGAGATCGACGCGGGTGAAATAATGTCCGGCGATCATCGGCGAATCGACCAGTGTGTTGAACTGCACCGTTTTGAACGTGGCGCCGGTTACGCCGATTTCGGGCTCAAGCGCGGTCGCGAAATGCCAGCCGGCGGGAAACTTCACGCTCGGCGAAACCATGATGCGGCGCGAGAAATAACCGGCCGGATAAAGCGCGAGCGAATTCCACTGCAGGCTCGCCATGTCGGGCGTCATCATCACGCGTCCTTCTTTTGTCTCCACCGCGGAGAGGAACTGGAAGTCCGCATCGATAGAAGCCGCGCCCTTCGGCACGGCGACGTGGAATGCGTATACATTCACCACATCGCGCGTCCATGGCAGCACCGCACCGCCCGCGTGGATCACCAGACCCGCAAATTTGTCGATCGTGCCGGAGGGCGAATGATTGCCGGGCAGCCATTGCGGATAGAGCAGGACGATATCGCCCGCGCTTGTCACCGGGATGATTTCGTGCACACGGAAAATGCCGTGCGCCGTGTCCGTCGCATCGACCGCAAGCTTGATCGTGCCGGGATAGGCGGTGTCCTGCGGCGCCGGGATCGCCGCCGGCATTGGAAGCGGATTGGGGCCATCCTGCTGCGCAAAAGCGGCGCCGAACGCGCCCATCAAAGCGGCCGATGCGATAAGCAAGGATTTCAGAGTTGGACGTTTCATGGATTTCGCATCCTGACGTTGCGAGCGCCCCGAAACGCCCTGATGACAAAGCTTAGCAATTCCAGCGATCACAGGAAGGCAAAAAACGGCTATTCTGACGATACAAATCGGGTCGAGGCCTAATATGTCCACTCCATTCGTGCTGTTCGGCCCCGGTCATCTGGCCGTGCTGGCGCTGACTTTCATTTTACCTTTCATGTTGGCAATGATGACGCGAGTGACGCTCGCGCGGGCGGTGGACCGTGTCTTTCGCACCGCTTTCGCCGTCTGGCTGCTCGCGACTTGGATCGTCTGGTTCTGGCTGATTTTCGACCGTGGCTGGCAATCGGCGCAGACACTGTTGCCGATGCATCTGTGCGACTGGGCCTGCATCGCGGTCATCATCACGATGCTTGTGCCGAACCAGAGAAGCTATGAGCTGGCCTATTTCTGGGCGCTGGCCGGAACGCTGCAAGGATTGCTGACGCCGGATCTCGCCATTGGCTTTCCGGATTTGCGCTTTCTGGTTTTCTTTGCGTTCCACGGCGGCGTTATCGGCGGTGTTCTGTATCTGACGTTCGGATCGCGGATGCGGCCCTATCCGTCTTCGATCCCGCGCCTTATCGTTGCTACGCTGATCTATGCAGCCGTTGCCGCTTGCGTGGATTGGACCTACAAGGTCAATTTTGGCTATCTGCGCGCCAAGCCATCACAAGCATCCGTTCTCGATTTTCTCGCGCCCTGGCCCTGGTACATCGCGGAACTTATGGCGATCGGCGCGATCTCGATTTTCGTGTTCTACGCGCCGTTTTTTATCGCCGACCGGATGCGGATGAAAAACAGTTGATCAGCTGCGCAACCCGGCCTGGACCTGCATTCCCGTATTTTGCGGCGTGGCGGTGATCTCGCGATAGGCGAATGCCGAAGCACCATAGGCGAGGCCATAGCCGATCGTCTCGGTGATCAGACCCGCCAGGGCCGAATAAGGCCAAACGCGCAACGCCTGTTCGCGCATCTGTCCGGATATGGCATCCAAGCGCTGCTGGATGACTTCTTCCTTCGCCTGATGCAGTCCGAGCTGTATGATATCCAGCATGCCGACAAAGAACCCCGTGCCATAGGCGAATACAAAAATAACACCGCTGATAAAAATCATCGGGATGAATACGGCGAGACCAATGATGAAGATGCGCCAGAAATTTCCTTTCGTAAGCTGCCAGCCGCGCGCCAAATCGATCTTTTGTTCCGCCACGACCACTGGGGGAAGCAGAAAAGTCAGGCGCACGGCGATGTAGATAATGGCAGCGTAGAAGGCGAGCAAAAATAGAAACAGCGCGATAGCGCCCACCCCTGCTGCGGCCACGCTGCCATGCGCGAGCGCGGCAAACGCGACGCCGCCGACCGTGAACCCAATCGCCAAGGCGATGCACAGGCCAATAATGAGAACCACCATCACCAGCAACACCAGCAGCCAAGCACCGACAAAGCGCCAAACTCCCAGACCGACGGAAAAATAGACGAATGTCGCGCCCGGCCGATCGCCCAATGCCAAGCCGGTAACACCGTTGGCAATCATGGCGCGAATAAACAGCGCGATGATCAGTGAGAACGGCAACAAGCGAAGACTTTGCCGTACGATTTCCTGCTTGTCGTTCAGGGGAATTGTGTTGCCCAAAAATCCCGGCGTGATCATCAAACTGTAAGCGATCAGGACGACGAGCGGCGCCCAGGTGATGCCAAGCAACCGAAGGAAATGACCGAACGCAAAATTATACGAATGCGCGATGGTCTCACCGACCGGAATCTTCACCATGAACCTTCCCCCAACGCTAGCCGGCCCGATACTAGCGCACCAGACCGTAAATCGCACAATCGCGTCCGACGCCTTCGCGCAAGACATGCGCGCGCAGCGTTCCTTCATGGGAAAAGCCAAGCCGTTCCAGCAAACGGCGCGAAGCTTCGTTCCTGGTATGGAACCGCGCCCAAAGCCGCCTCAGTTCCAGCCGGTCGAAGGCGCGGGCGACAATCGCCGCCATCGCCTCGCTCGCATACCCATTGCCCCAATGATCGCGGCTGAAGAGAAATCCAACTTCGGCGCGGCGATGATGACGGTCGATCTCGGAAAAATCGCAGGAGCCGATGGCAGGACCATCGGGCGATAGCGCCACGGCCCAGTAGAGCGCGCCGCCCTCGCGCATGTCCGCGATTTGCGCCGCGACGATTTCGGCGACGGTTTCACGCTCCGTGAAGGCCGGCTAATCCCAAAAGCGCATGGTTTGCGGATCGGACATCATCGTAAAGATCGCGTCTGTGTCGCTTGGCGCCAGCGGGCGCAGCGTGAGGCGCTCCGTCGTGATCGTCATGCCGCCTCTCCCCCGGCATGAATCCGGCGTGCCAGAAAGCCTTTCCTGCCTGCATCTTGTGCCATGCAAGAACCGCCGATCAAAGCCGCGATCCTGCCCGTCACGCCCTATCAGCAGAATTGCTCGCTGGTCTGGTGCACGGCGACGAAGCGCGCGGCCGTGGTCGATCCTGGCGGCGAAGTTGCGAAGCTGAAACACATCATCGCGGCGCAGGGTTTGACACTGGAGAAGGTGCTGCTCACCCATGGCCATCTAGACCATGCCAGCGGCGCCACCAAACTCGCACGCGAGATGGGCGTGAAGATCGAGGGACCGCACAAGGACGATCTGTTCCTGCTCGAACAGCTGGGCGAGAACGCGCGGCGCCCCGGTTTCGCCGACGCGGAGAATTGCCTGCCAGATCGCTGGCTGGAAGACGGTGACACCGTCACGCTGGGCGAACAGACATTCGGCGTGCGCCATTGCCCAGGCCACACGCCCGGCCATGTCGTTCTTTATCATGAGGGCGTGAAGCTCGCCTTCGTGGGCGATGTGCTGTTCAAGGGCTCGGTCGGCCGCAGCGATTTTCCACGCGGCAATCACGCCGATCTGGTGCGCTCCATCACCGAACGGCTATGGCCGTTGGGCGACGACTTCACCTTCGTGCCCGGTCACGGTCAGACATCCACCTTCGGCTGGGAGCGCAAGACCAATCCCTACGTCTGCGATCTGGCGCTGGGGCGAGTTTGAAAGATTGTATTGGCGGGATATCTAGAGGAATTCTTCGATCGCGCCTCGACCGACAATCTTCCAACCCTCACGCAATTCAAACTTCATTCCTGCCACTACAGGAACACCCAGACCTTCTGGATGAAGCAAAAACGCCTCCACATCACCACTCTCTCCGGGCGCCATCTGCTCTGCTCCCACAATCTTTTGAATCATGAAGCTGGTGCAATATTCTGAAGCAGCGATATGGAATTGTGGTCTGTAACCGCTCGTGAAAGGTGTCTTCCGACCGCCCTCCTCGGTTGGCACAACATGTAATTTTGCTCGAAACAATCGATCAGTCATTGCGAGTACCGCCGCGAAAATAGCGTCGCATCGCTGGTATTGTCGTGGCGCGTCAGATCCTCGGGCGCGAAGTCATCAACGGCGATCACAGCTGAAACGGAATCATCGACCATCTTCAGCCCATCGGCTTCTGCCTGACTGATTGCACCTTTCGCCAACCCTTCCTGCCATGAATGGACATGCGCCGCGCGCAGCTTGGCAGCAATGGGTTCCGCGACGACGACCGCTTTCCAGGCGCGTTCCAGCACCAAGATGGAATCTTCGCCGCGGCCATGAAACAGGCCGGGCGTCAGACGCTCGCGCGTGGGCGACGGCTCGAGCAGCAATCGCGCGCAGGCGCGCATCAATCCGTCGGACGGTCCGCGATGTCCCGATGGCAGCGTGATGAACCGCAGCAATCCCGCGACAAACCGATTGGGCAGATTGGCCAGAAGCGCATCCAGCCGCTGATCCAGCGTGGCAAAACCTTTGGCCATGCAATAGGCGACGAGCGGGAAATCCGCATCCTGCCGTCCTTCGTCATCCCAGCGCTTGAGCACAGCGGAGAGCAGATAGAGTTCGGAAAGAATATCGCCGAAACGTGCCGACAACATCTCCTTGCGCTTGAGCGCACCGCCAAGCGTCAGCAGCGCGAAGTCGGCGGTGAGCGCAAAGGCCGAGGCATAGCGCCCGAGAGCGCGATAATAGGGCGCCGCTTTCGCGGCATCCGGCGCGGGCGCAAGGCCGGTCCACGCGCGCCACCAGGCGCGGCCCGCATTGGCGATGCTGTGACCGACATGCTTCCAGAAAGCCTTATCGAAAGCGTCGAGACCCTTCGCCTTGTCGGCGTCGTTGAGCGCGTTGATCTCGGCCAGCAGATAAGGATGGCTGCGGATCGAACCTTGACCAAACTGAATCAGGGCGCGCGTCAGAATGTTCGCGCCCTCGACCGTGATGCCGACCGGCACGGAGCGATAAAGGCTGCCCATATAGTTGCGCGGGCCTTCCATGATCGCCTTGCCGCCGTGAATATCCATTGCGTCATTGACGGCAACGCGCATGCGCTCGGTCGCCTGCTCTTTCATGATCGCAGTGATGACGGCGGGCTTGTAACCCTGATCGAGCGCGGCACAGGTCATGCGCCGCGCCGCGTCGAGGAGATAGGCGGTGCCCGCGATGCGCGCGAGCTTTTCCTCGACCGCTTCGAACTCGCCAATCGGAACGCCGAACTGTTTGCGGATGCGCGCATAAGCGCCGGTGACATGCGCACAATAGGAAGCGCCCGCCGCAGATAGAGATGGCAACGAAATTCCGCGCCCTGCTGCCAGCGCGCTCATCAGCATCTTCCAGCCTTTGCCGGCCTGCCCCACACCGCCGATGATATTGTCCAGCGGCACGAACACATCGCGGCCCCAGTTCGGCCCATTCTGGAAAACATGAAACGCCGGCAGATGCCGCCGCCCGATTTCGATGCCCGGCAGATTGGTGGGAATAAGCGCGACGGTGATGCCGAGATCTTCTTCCGTGCCGATCAGATGATCCGGATCGTGCAATTTGAATGCGAGGCCCAGCACCGTCGCGACCGGCGCCAGGGTAATATAGCGCTTATGCCAGTTGAGTTTGATGCCAAGCGTTTCTTGACCCACCCACACTCCCTTGCAAACAACGCCGCTGTCGATCATCGACGCTGCATCCGACCCGGCTTCCGGGCTGGTCAGTCCGAAACAGGGAATCTCACGCCCATCCGCCAGACGCGGCAGCCAATAATCCTGCTGCGCTTTCGTGCCGAAATGCAGTAGCAATTCGCCGGGGCCGAGCGAGTTCGGCACCATCGCCACCACGGCGGCGCTCACCGAGCGCGTGGAAATCTTGCGCACCACTTCGCTATGCGCGAACGCCGAGAAGCCGAGGCCGCCATAATCTTTCGGCAGGATCATCGCGAAGAAGCGCTTCTCTTTCAGATAGACCCACGCTTGCGGCGGCAGATCGCGCAGCTCCCAAGTGATCTTCCAATCATCGAGCATGGCGCAGAATTCCTCGACCGGACCGTCGAGGAACGCCTGCTCTTCCGCGGACAGTTTCGCCTGTGGCGTGGCGAGCAATTTCTTCCAGTCGGGATTGCCGGTGAACAGATCGGCGTCCCACCAGGTATCGCCCGCTTCGATGGCCTCGCGTTCCGTAGCGGAAAGGGCAGGTAGCGCCGTTTGCGCCCAGGCAAAGATCGGCTTGGTCAGCAGGTCGCGGCGCAGGCCCATAGTGTCATTCTCCATCGCGCCCCATGCATGATTGCTGCGGCCCGGCTGCGGGCGCAAGCCGCGACATACCGTTCTTTCGGTAGTGTCCTTTTGTGGACGGCCCCTGCATTGCAAGGATTTTCTTTGACGATCTGGAAGCTTGGTCGGGTGCAGTCTTTTGTCCGGCCTATCTGTTGCGGCCGATAAGACCGCTGGCCTTGATGTAGTCCGCGGA
>Ga0209483_1000991_pt1 | contig 22829 bp, 20 predicted proteins | sample NGEPerA_FD_184508 | JGI IMG/M metagenome (GOLD analysis project Ga0209483, IMG submission 184508) | Arctic peat soil microbial communities from the Barrow Environmental Observatory site, Barrow, Alaska, USA - NGEE PermafrostL2-A... | ecosystem: Environmental > Terrestrial > Soil > Wetlands >... | reverse complement strand
GGGCCGGGGCATGCCGACGGGAGGCATCTCGCCCGCGCGCAGCTTGTGCAGGACCTTCTCTAGCGTCTCCGCATGAGACGCTAGATCGCTGCCGACATTCGTCAAAGTAACGCCGCCGGTCTTCAAGCGGTCGTTGTGGCAGCCTACGCAGTAGCGAGACGTGGTGCTTTCGAGCAGCGACTGCCCTGACAAAACGAACCCAGCCAAAAACAGGCCGGCGAGCGCTAACCACCTTGAATACAGCAGGTTCCCAGGCACCGCAACCGGAGTATATCATGGGGGAGTTCATGCGAACGGCACCCGCGCTCGTTGTGGTGGCACTGCTTGCGGCGGTCACGCGGATTCCCGCAGCCGATCTCAAGCTTTTTGAAGCATTTCAGAAGCGCGATCAGCAGGCCGTGCTCGATCTGATCAAGAGTGGATCGGACGTGAACGCTCCGCGATCCGACGGATCGACGCCGCTGATCTGGGCCGCCAGCCGCGACGATGCCGAGATCGTAACAGCCCTGCTGCGTGCCGGAGCAAAGGTCAACGTCGCGGATGAGAACGGCGAAACGCCGTTGCTGGGAGCGTGCACGAACGGGAACCTTGCCGTCGCGCGGGTGCTGATCGAGGCTAAGGCGGATCCTAACGGCGGTCTCAATGCTGCACGATGGAACGGCGAAACGCCGCTGTTGATGGCCGTCAATGCCCAGAACCTCGACCTGGTCAAGCTGCTGCTGGATCGCGGCGCGCGAGTGGACGTCGCGGAAACCCGCATGGGACAAACGCCGCTGATGTGGGCCGTCGAAGCGGGCCGGCCGCAGATCGCCAGGCTATTGATCGAGCGGGGCGCGAACGTCAACGCGATTTCCAGGAACGGTTTCAGTCCGCTGTTGTTCGCGGCGCAACGCGGCGATGTGGATAGCGCCAAAGCGTTACTGGCTGCGAAGGCCGATCCGCAATTCAAAGCGAAGGACGGGAGCACGGCGTTTCTGATCGCGCTGGCGCGAGGAAAGGAAGGCGTCGCCCGTTTGATGCTCGATTACGTCACCGACGTCAACGTTCCCGACGCGAGCGGCAACATGCCGCTGCATGAGGCGATCCGGCAAGGCAGAACCGAACTGGTGAAGGATCTGGTGGCTCGCGGCGCGGACGTGAATGCCCGCACGCAAGGCGGAGGACGCGGCCCTGGCGGTGGCAGAGGCCCCAGGGGCGGCATGACCGCGTTCCTGGTGGCGGCGCAAACCGGGGACGTCGCGATGATTCAGGAACTCCTCAAGCTGGGCGCAGAGCCCAAAGCGAAACTGCCTGACGGCACCGGGGGAGTTCTCCTGGCGGCCGGCAGCAAGAAGCTGGATGCCGTGAAGCTGATGGTGGAGTTGGGGCTGGATGTGAATGCCGGACCCAAGGGCCGTCCCACAGCGCTCCATACCGCGATCAAGCAGGGAGCCAGCGACATCGTGCAATACCTGGCCGATCACGGCGCGGACTTCGCCGCCAAGGATAATTTCGGGCGGACGCCCCTCCAGGAGGCCGAGTTCGAAGCCCCGGCCCCCACGATCGACTTGATGCGCAAACTCACTGCCGAGCGTGCGCAAGCGTCGGTGCCTAAGCCGTAACGAAGCCCTACTTGCCGACCAGGCGGTCCACGTCCACGTTGAATTCGTTGCAGACGTACTCGTGGATTTCCCAGGTGGTGCTGAGAATGTGGGTGCGTTTGAAGGTGTGGGGCTTGGTGAAGGCGCCGGGATCCTCCATGGTGATCTCGACGTCCAGATGCCCCAGATCCGGCCGTGAGTAGCGTTCGATGACGTGCAGCTTGTCAGTGTGCGGCGCGCCGCGGCCATTGAGCCAGGTCTTGTCGTTGAAGTTCACGGTGTCGACCACCAGCGTGTCGCCCTGCCAGGACGCGATGGAATCGCCCATCCAGGAAGGGTCCAGGTCTTTGTCGTGTTCGCGTTTGAGGAGGAACTGCCGGAAGCTGTGGACGTTGCCTTCAAACAGCATCACGATCACCTCGGGGGACTGCACGATCTTGAAGGGATACGGCGTGATGCGCGGCACTCCGGCGGGCAGGCATTTGGCTTCCGGATCCTCGCGGCCTCGGGTCGCCTGGCGATCTTGCATGAGCTTCTGAGCCCAGGGCTGCAAGGGCAGGGGTCCGCCCATGTTGGCGAAGCTGTAGTTCCCGGAAAGCCAGACGCCGGAGAGGTTGGGTTTCCCATCGGCCTCGCGAGGCGTGGGACCGGCGGGCGGGGTCGGCAGGTTTTCGTCACGTACTCCGTTGACCGCGATGACGCCGCCAGGTCCTCCGAGATTTTTCCCTTTGGTGTTTCCTTTTTCGGTGGACTGGGCGATGATGCGCAGCGGCGCGAGCGAAAGCATCGCGGCTAGGGCGGCTGCCGCGGCCAGGGACGCTAGGAACGGCCGGGTCACTTGGTCGGGCCTCCATCGTCGGCCGAGGTTCCCGCAAAGACGGTCTTGCCGGTGGCCAGCGTGACCATGCGGGCGTTTCCGTGAAGCGATCCATCGGTCAGCGGCCGGGGATCCTTGGCGAGATAGCCGTCCACGGTAACCTGGTCGCCTTCCTTGAGCGAATCGCGCTTCCATCCGCGGCGCAGCAGCGCATTGGGACTGCTGGTTTCAAACGCGTACCGGGTGACTTTCCCGCTGGCGTCCTTGGAATCGACGTAGATATAGGCGTGCGGATTCACCCAGGCCAGCTTGGCCACGACTCCCTTCACGTTGACGGGTTTGTTGGCGTCGTATTCGGCGGAGAAGGAGTGGTGGGCGAAGGCGGGAAGGGCGATCAGCAGCACCAAAATGGCGAAACGTTTCATCGAAGCTACCTCCTTAGGTGGAGTGATAAACTCTTCGGGAAGGATACCACCCTATGAGACTCGCGTTTAAAGTAGCGTCCTTTCTGGCTTTCATCGCATCGATAACGGCATCGATCCCCACTGCCCGTGCGGCGAATTGCGACCGCGAATGCCTGCGAGGCGTCATCACCCAATACCTGAACGCGATGGTTGCCCATAATCCGGGCGCTCTCAAGGTGTATGGCGGCCAGATCCATGCCGTGGAAGCCTTCATGCGGGTGATGCCGGCGAACTTGGGCTCGGGCTGGGACTAGCCACCCGCGTGTCATGAATCCGAAGAGATCAGCAGCGCGATCTCGCCGCAAGCCGCGGCCCTCACGGGGCTCAAGGCCGGCACTCCGGTCGCCGGCGGCGGTGGCGATCAGGCGGCGAGCGCGGTGGGCAATGGAATCGTCGAGCCGGGCGTGGTTTCGTGCACGCTGGGAACGTCGGGCGTGGTGTTCGCGCACATGGAGAAGGTCGCGTACGATCCGCAGGGCCGCGTACACACGTTCTGCCACGCGGTTCGCGACAAGTGGCACGTGATGGGCGTAACGCAAGGCGCGGGATTAAGTCTGCAATGGCTCCGCAACCAGCTGGCGCCGGGGGCGACGTACGATGCGCTCACGGAGGAGGCCGCAACCGCGCCCGCAGGATCGCAAGGACTGTTCTGGCTGCCGTATCTGATGGGTGAGCGCACGCCGCATCTGGATCCACAGGCGCGAGGCGGCTGGGTCGGTCTCACGGCCAAACACACGCGCGCCGATCTGATCCGGTCCGTGATCGAAGGCGTCTCCTACAGCCAGAAAGACTGTCTCGACGTGATCGAGCCGCTGGGCGTCGCGATCTCGTCGGTGCGTGCTTCGGGAGGAGGCGCGCGCAGCCTGTTCTGGCGGCAGATTCTGGCCGATATTTTCGGCAAAACGGTCGCGCGTCTGGAAACGCAGGAAGGCTCGGCTTATGGAGCGGCTCTGCTGGCGATGGTCGGGACCGGTGAATATGCTTCTGTTCCCGAAGCCTGCGCGGCGACCATTCGGGAAGCAGATTCGGTAGAGCCTCGCGCGACCGAGTCCGCACTGTATGCGCGGGCGCACGAGGTATATCGCGAGTTGCATCCTGCGCTGCGGCCGCTCTACGGACGAATGGCATGAAGTCCGGATACCGCCGGCTAGCTATCGGCCGGTTTTTGCCGATAACCGGAACAGGTCAGAACCGGCAGACGAGGGTACTTGGCAAAGCGCGAATCCGTCGCGGATAAGCGACATAAATAGAAGATGCTTCCGCGGTCGGAGCGAATGAGTCGCGCATGCTGGCAATCGGCGCAGAGGCCGGCCGATTCTGAGTTTTGATTCGAGAACGTGGTCAGGCCGCTTGCTGATTGCTCTTTCGGGACGCCCATCGCTTACGCTGCGATTCCGCCATGCGTTTGCGGGTCGCCGCGCTGAATTTGCGTCTTTTCCGGGGCGAAACCGCCTTGGGTGCCGGTGACGGAGGCGCATCCGCTTTTATACTCGCCATCCACTTGGGAGGGCGGCCGCGGCGTTTCGCGAGGCTGCCGACGGCAAGGCGTTCAATGGTCAGGATCGCCTCCTCAAGGCGTTCCTTCTCAGAGCGGAGATCCGCAAGAATGCTATGAATGTCCATGAGAAACCAGTATTACACGATTTATCCCGCGGCCGAGGCGGCCCGAACGCGGCGTCGGGATATGCCAACATTGTCTGGGGCTGCCATGAAGAACAGATCATTCCGGTTGTCGACGATCGCCGCCAGCGCGGTTCTGGTCCAGACGTGCTTTGCGCAAACCATGCCGCAAGCGGAAACGGGGCGCGCTCTTTTCCAGGCTCGCTGCGCGAGTTGTCATGCGACGGATTTGGGAGGCGGCGAAGGCCCTCAGCTCGCCGGATCGAACTTCATCACGGGATGGGGAACGCGCACGGCACGCGAGCTGGTCAACATCATCCGCACCACCATGCCTCCCGGAAATCCGGGCAGCCTGGACGACGCAGCCTCCATCAACCTGGCGGCGTTCATACTGGCCGCGAACGGAGCCACGCCGGGCGATCAGGAGCTGACAGCCGCCTCGGCATTTCCGATTCGCTCAGTGGCAACCGGGCGCCCGGCCATCGCGCTCGAAGCCGGGGGAGCCATTCCATCGGCCTCCGCCTCCGGGCCACGGGGGCTGACGATGACCGGCGAAGTCAAGAACTATGTTCCCGTGACGGACGCGATGCTGCGCGATCCAGATCCGGGCGACTGGCTGATGATTCGCCGCAATTACCAGGCCTGGAGCAACAGCCCGCTTACGCAGATCAACACCACGAACGTCAAGCAGCTGCAACTGGTGTGGTCGTGGGCGATGAACGACAGCACCGCCGCGAACGAAACGACGCCCATCGTCCACAACGGAATCATGTTCCTGGCAAACCCAGGGAACATCGTCCAGGCGCTGGATGCGCGCACCGGCGAGCTGATCTGGGAAAACCGCATCGGTCCGGATCTATCGAACGGACTGGGCGCGATCCGCAGCCTCGCGCTGTATCGGGACAAGGTATACCTCGCGACCACCGACGTGCGGCTGCTGGCGCTGGACGCGCGCACCGGCAAGATCGTCTGGGAAACGCGCATCGCCGATCCGGCGAAAGGCTACGGCAACACCAGCGGTCCGCTGATCGTCCAAGGCAAAGTCATCCAAGGCATGGGCGGCTGCGACCGCTACAAGGAAACCGGCTGCTTCATCAGCGCCTACGATGCGCAAACCGGCAAGCAGCTCTGGAAATTCGAAACGGTGGCGCGCGAGGGAACTCCGGGCGGCGACACCTGGGGCAAGCTTCCTAACCTGCTGCGGGCCGGCGGCGATACCTGGATCACGGGCAGCTACGATCCGGTGCTCAACCTCCTGTATTGGGGCGTGGCGCAGCCCAAGCCGTGGATGCGCGCCATCCGCAACACGAATGGCAACGCGCTCTACACCAGCTCGACGCTGGCGCTGCGGCCGGGCGATGGATCGCTCGAGTGGTATTTCCAGCACGTCCCCGGCGAGTCGCTGGATCTGGATACCGTTTATGAGCGGGTGTTGGTGGATGCCACGGGCGGACAAAATCTGGTGTTCACCATCGGCAAGGATGGAATCCTGTGGAAGCTGGACCGCAAGACGGGGAAGTTCCTCGACTATAAGGAGACCGTTTACCAGAACGTCTTCGACAGTATCGATAAGAAGACCGGCGCGGTTCACTATCGCAACGATATTGTCGAGCAGAGTCCGGAAACGTGGGTGCAATCGTGTCCCTCCACCGAAGGCGGCCACAACTGGCAGGCCATGAGTTATCACCCGGGAACGGCTGAGCTCATTATTCCCCTCAGCCAGACTTGCATGGAAATGTTCGGGCGCAAGACGGAATTCGAGGCCGGTGCGGGCGGGACCTCGGCCAACCGGCGCTTCTTCGAGATGCCCGGGTCGGGCGGCAACATCGGCAAGCTCGCTGCGTACGACGTCAACACCATGAAGGAGGTGTGGAAGGTGACCCAACGAGCTCCGTTTCTTACGGCGGTGCTGTCAACGGGAGGCGGTGTGGCCTTCGTGGGCGATCTGGACCGTGTGTTCCACGCGGTCGATGTGAAGACTGGAAAGGAATTGTGGCGGACTCGCCTGCCGACCTCGGTGCAAGGCTTCCCGGTGTCGTTCACGGCTGGCGGCAAGCAGTACATCGCTGTTACCACTGGATTGAATGGCGGCAGTCCGCGGCAGGTGCCGGCGGCGGTCGCTCCGGATATTCACCACCCGGCCAACGGGAATGCGCTGTACGTTTTCGCGCTGCCCGACGCAAGGTAACCCCGCTCTACTGGCGCTCAAAGACGAGGGTGATCGGCTTGTGCTCCGGCCGGTCGACGCTGACCTTCATGGTGCCATCCGCCGCAAGTGTATAGCTTTCGAGAGTCACGGCGCCGGATTGCGTGGTGGTCACCTTCAGGACGTCGTGATCCCACTTGGTCTTGGTCTTGAGGTCCTTGCCGCTATGAATCGTAGGACTGTACTTGCTGTTGCCGGTGCTGTCGTTATAGAAGAAGGTCTCGGTGGCGCCTTCATATTTGAAACTGCGAGAGACTACGATGACGCCCTGCCGGTCGCTGATCGTCACAGTGCCGGTTTGAACCACAGGCTGGCCGGCGAAGTCGCTCTTGGCGGGCACGAGCGTCCAGGTACCGTTCAGAGCGCCGTGATCGCCGGCGAAGGCGGAGAACGCGAAGAGGAGGGTCGTCAAGACGGCTCCTGCAATCCTAATGGTGGAACATGTTCGCATGATTTCCCTCCACGGTCGGGAAGGTTAGAGCACGCGCGTCGCCATCCGGGGCGAAATCCTCAGTGTTTGTCGGTGTCTTCTCCGCGAGGACGGTGCAGGAAGTCGGGCAAGAACTCCCGGACGACATTGAGTGCGGCGGTGGTGCCGAAAGAAATGCCGGCATTCTCCGCGATATTGTTGAAACCCTGCCAACTTCTCGGCCCCCAGATGCTGGCGATCCCGCTGGCGCCGATCACCCCGCCGGTGCTTGAAAACGAAAAGCTCTGCCGGCCATCGGGATGCCGGGCGGTAAACGTGCTGAGGAGCGCGTAACCGGTCCGCCGCCAGACTCCGTGCTTCCCTGAGGCGAAATACCGGTTGTCTTCGTGAAGGGCGACCGAGGCTCCGTACGCGATGGTTTGCCGAATTCCGTTGTAAGCGAGATTGCTTCCGTAGCGCTCGCCGAATGCACCCCATCCCTGGCCCCATTCGGGAGGAGTATCGTGCCATTGACTAATACCCGCGCCGAAAGCTTCCCCCAGCAACGGCACAGGCCCTGCGGTACTCACCAAATACAACTGAAAACGGGCCTTTTCCGTCAAATGCGTGGGTTCGGACGGCCCCACCATGCCCAAAACTTTATCGATGAGATCCATCTTTTCGGGTGTGCCGGCACCCGGTTTGACGGCTGCGGGAGCCGCGGGATTGACAAAGGTATCGGCGGCTTGCGAAAACGCGGCCGGCGACCACGCAAGCGCAAAGAAGACCAGCCATAACCGCTGCGATCGGTACAGCATATTCCTCCGTGCGGGCGTATTCACCACTCTTTCCAGATGCACCCAGCGGGCCAACTGTTTCAGCGCCGGATTGAGCCAGGAACCGTCCACTGCCTGCTCTCCTTGACTCAGCTTACCAACTGTATGTGGTCATGGTGACCGCATAACGTCAAGGGATATACTGGGAAGCCATGAAGACCAGAAACTCTGTTGAAAATCGCGCACAACGCAGCCGGGCGCGAGCTTCCCTTAGTTCCAGCGAGCGCGTCCGGCGCTGTGCGCTCAGAATTATCGCCGTGGTGGTCTGTCTGGGAGCCGCCTGGGTCGCGTTGCCGCAGACGGCCGACGACCCCCTAGATTCCGTGGTGGCCTGCAAGGACACGCAGCACCTGATTCTCGAAAACCAATTCGTACGCGTGATCGACGATCAGATTCCGGTGGGTGGCGCCGAGCCGCTGCATCGGCATCGCCACGGCGTGGCCGTATACGTGAACAGCTATACCAACGAACAAATAACGCAGGATGGCAAGAAAACCATCGGCCAGCACAAGGCGGGCACGGCCTCTTGGGTGGAGGCAACCGTGCACACCGTCAAGAACACCGGCACCACTCCTTCGCACTCCATCCGGATTGAACTGAAGTACTGACATGAGACCGGTCACGATTGCAGCGATTGTGTCGATCCTTTCTGCGACGGCGTTTGGAGTCGAAGCCCAAACCTATCCCGTCATCCAAGGCAAGACTTACAAGTTCGAAAAAGTCGCCGAGGGCGTTTACTACGTCACGGGAGGATTCGGCAGCAACAATGTCGTGATCGTGAACGACCTGGACGTGCTGGTGGTGGACGATGGCACCACGCCCGCCGCCGCGCGTGCCTTCCTGGAGGACATCAAGAAAATCACCAAAAAGCCGGTCCGGTACGTGGTCAATACGCATTTTCACTACGACCATACCGGCGGGAATTCGGTTTTCGGGCCGGAGGTGCAGATCATTGCCCACGAATACGTCCGGACCGCCATCACGACGTTTAATGTGCTCAATCGCGAGCCGTTCGTAACGTCTCAAAGGACGGCCGTGCCGGCTCGCATCGAAAGGCTAGCGAAGCAGTTCGGCGCGGAGCAGGATCCTGCAAAGAGGGCGGCGCTGCAGAGAGACTTGACCGCGGCTCAAATCACCTGGAGTCAGCTGCAGGAGATCCGGCCGACTCCGCCGAACGTCACGTACTCTTCAAAGCTGGTGCTGTTTCGAGGGGCACGCGAGATCCAGCTTCTTTTTCTGGGCCGCGGCCACACGGCGGGCGACACCGTGGTGTTCCTGCCGGCCGAACCGATCGTTTGCACCGGCGATCTGATGGAGAGCCAGCTCGCCTATATGGGCGATGGGTTTTTCGACGAATGGGTAACCACGCTAGACGCGCTCAAGAAACTGGACTTCGCTTTGGTGCTGCCCGGGCACGGCGCGCCTTTTAGCGACAAAGGCCGGATCACCGCGTTTCAGAGCTATCTCACCGATATCACGAAGAAGGTCGCCGAACTGCGCGCTCAGGGATTGACCGCGGACCAAGCGGCCAGCCGCGTCGACCTCACGTCCCACGCGAAGGATTTCCCGCAGATCACGGGCCCGGGCGCCGACGTGCGAGGCATTCGCCGGATTTACGCGTGGATGGACGAACGGGCTCGTAAATAAGATCTACGGGAAGCGGCTACTTGGTGCTCACTTTGAGCACTTCGAAGGTCAGGGTCTTGGGGACCAGCATCTGGTGCGGAATCTTGGCGGGAATGTGAATGACGTCGCCGGCTGCCATCTTCTTGCTGACGCCTCCCGTGATCGACTTCCCGCGAATTTCGCCGGGCCCAGTGGTGCGAGGCTCCACCACGGTTCCGCCGAGAATGAGCGTGCCTTCGCCCGATCTGACGAAGACGACGTCCACTTGGGTATCGTGCACTTCGGCCTCGCCATCGCCGTCGCGGCGGATCGCCAGCAGGGAGTGATTGCCCCAACTCCCCACGCGGTTCATCCGGACCTTGTGGTCATCGGGCTTGGCGGCGTCCACGCGAGCTTTCAGATCCGCACTGGAGTACATGGCGAACCCGTCGGGGTCGGCGGCGACCAGTGCCATCGCGAGCAGCAGTATCATGGCGGAGAGACCGGACAAAAGTTTCATAACGGGATCTTATCAAGAATGGTGAGGCAAACGCCAGGGAGGGCACAGTGGATCGACGACGCTTTATGAAGGGAAGTACGGTACTGGGTTTGGCGATGGGCGCGGCGAAGGCGCAAGCGCCCGGGCAAGGCTCCGGAAAAGCTCCTGCGCGCGCGGAGAAGAAAGATGCCAAGAGCGGTTTCTGGCCGGGCGGAGCTCGTCTGGTGATCTCGCTATCCTTGCAAATGGAAGCCGGCGCGCAGCCCGAGCGAGGAGCCGCTGGACCGTGGGGCGTGCTGGATACCAAGTATCCGGATTTGCCGACGGAGAAATGGTACGAGTACGGAGTCAAGGAAGGAATTCCCCGCCTGTTAGACATGTATGACCGGCGAAAGGTCAAGGTGACCTCTCACATGGTCGGCATGGCGGTGGAGAAGCACCCGGCGCTGGCGAAGGAAATCGTCCAGCGGGGGCACGAGGCCGCGGCGCATGGCTATACCTGGGAACCGCAATACGCGAAGTCGCCCGCCGAGGAAAGAACCTCGTACGAAGCCAATGTGAAGGCGATTGAATCCGCCACGGGGAAACGGCCCATCGGCTTCAACGCGCCCGGAATGCGGGCCACGCCGGCGACCTTCGGAATCCTGCAGGATCTGGGGTTCCTGTATCACACCGACGATCTGAGCCGGGACGAGCCATTCGTGATCGCGGTGAATCGCAAGCCCTTCGTGGTGGTGCCCTATACATTCCAGCTCAACGATTTTCAAAATTTCGAGAATCGCTGGCGGACGTGCAGCGACTTCGCCGGCGAGCTCAAAGCCGAGTTCGACGCGCTTTATGAGGAATCCGCGCGCAAGCGCCGCATGATCTCGGTCAGCGCCCATGATCGCGTCGCGGGACGGGCTTCGCGCATGCGGGTGATCGAGGACTTCATCGTCTATGCCCAGCGCCACCCCGGTGTCGTGTTCCTGCGGAAAGATGAAATCGCCAGATTTGCGCTGACTAGCCCACTGACGATCCGGGAGGCAGAGACGGCTTAATTTCTAGCCTGGGGTTCACCCAGCTTTGAACTCCATCTCCGAAGTATACGGGACCCCAGGGAGTCTGGCTCGTGCGCTGGCCGGGGTAGTCAGCGGAACATCGCCAACCATGCTCGGCGAGCAGTCGCCGGAGACCCACTTCGACCTCGTCCGAATGCGTTGCAATGAACAAGCGTGCCACTTTTCGATCGAGCGCGTCGATCGCCGCCGAGACAACCTTTAGCTCCTTACCTTGGATGTCCAGGTCAATTAAATCGATGCGGTCCGTTTCGGGCAAAATCTCCGTTAGCAAGTAAGAACGTATCTTAACCGCCGTAAAGCCGCTCTTCAGTCTGAAAACATTGTGGCATTCATAACTGTCGGGTAGCGATTCATCCAGTGCCTCATATTCTTGGATGATGGATTGTCCGTACCATGCCGCGGGTTTGACTTCGGATGAGTTTCCGACGTAGAAAAGCACGTCTTTGCGATTCTCGCCGACTACGCCGTGAATGAGTGTACAGGCCTCAGGAGGGATATGATTGTCGGACATATTCTGCCGAAGCCAGCGATAATGGCTCGGTTCGCCTTCTACGGCAACAAGATGGAACGGGAGGTTGCGTAACTGCCGCAGCGCGGCCGCGGCACGAACGGACCATCGTCCGTAGCCGGCACCCAGTTCCATCATCGTGTATTGGTTCTGGGCGGCGAAAATGGATTCAAACAAGCAAATCCATTCAAAATACTCCTCATTTGGGGGATCAGGCGTACCCGGCATCCCCGAGGAAACCGTACCTTCGAATTCCAAGCGCGTCTTTATCCCGAGAAAATCGATTGAGAACCCAGGTTGCGGCCCTCCTGTGTACGGCAAGAGAAGATCAAAAGCCGGATGAAACTACGGCATGATGCTCCGGGCAGGATCCTGGATTTTTGCGTCTTCCGGCACCGAAACGAGCGGACCATTATGCTTGGGGGCCAGGGTCGCGGCGAGTGTCTCCTGGAAGCCGACATTGGAAAGACCCCAGTCCTCGTGATTGAAGATCATGGGCGAGTTCAGCCGCCGCATCCAGGCGCCCCATTGGAGGACGTCCTCGTTATCGAGAATCGGGATACCCTTGGCGGCGATCCGGTCAAACAGACTTTTTTGACCCTCTGGAGTCCAGCCGGACCCACTGCCGTGCTCAATGTGATAGATCCGCATGGGGTCCGCAAGCACCTCTTCGAGAGCCCCGCCGTAGTGCGCGGCGAAGCAGAACACCGAATCGATGTTCATCGAGAAGATATCGAGCTCGGGGTATCCGCGCAGGTCGATCCAGCGCTCGCGGGCGAGGAGAGTGAAATCTCCGCAGCCATTGGTGTGGAGAAAGTCGGGGCAACGGGCCGGCAACGGCGGGGGTGTCCGCAGGGGCGAGGTCGTCTCGGGTTCTGGGACGGGTTCAACTGCCGGAAGTCTTTTCCGGCCTCGCAGCATGCCGATGAAGCCGCCACGATCCACATAATACTTCAGGATGCGGTGAAGTTTGGGAGACATCGGGATCGTGAGGGAAACAAGCGGCCCGTCATTGGCGAGCTTACGGATGAGGTACTGCAGATTTCGCCACAACACCAGCATGCGGCTGCTTGTTGAAGGCGTTTCCAGTGTTGGCTGCGAGTTGATTGGGACCTCACCCGATCCCCACTCCACCCGGAACACGCGAAAACACAGCGTGCGCGGATTTGCATTCGGAGAGGTAAAGTTCCCCACGGCGCGGAACACCAAACGGGACGGAGATGGAGCAGGGAGCGTCAGATGCATCGTGGCGCGGGTGTCGATCGTCACGCGCACCACTGATTTTCCGTCGCCGGTGAGGACTTCCAGATCCAGAGGGCGGCCGCCGGTAGCCGGACCGGGCTCCAGGTCCACGGTTAGCCGGACCGTTGAATCGGACGAGGGCTCCAGCAGGATCTCGGCTTGCTCCTGCGCCCAGCGGAAGGATCCCACCGGTCCGAAGCCTTCGGGAGAGAACCAGCCCGGGCCGAAAAGAATGCCCGATCCGGGGGAGGCTGCGTCGTAAGAACTCAGGACAGGGCCGCCCTCGGGAGTGACTTCAAAAGTGCCCTCGCGCCGGTTCACGCGAATGAGATGACTGCGGCAGTAGGCGAGTTGTTCTTCGATCGGCGCTCGGGGGGGGACGGCGCTCATGGCGTCATGGCGATCAATGCGGTACATCCGGTCGGTCTTGAGCTGCTGCGAACCCAGGAAGGCGGCCAGTTCGTCTGAAAACAGGATGTCGATGTTGGTCGCCAGAATGAATCGGCCTCGAGCGCGGCGGATGCCCACGTTCTTGCCGATCATCTGGTACAGCGGCAGATTCGCACCGTGCTCGTAGCGACTGTGAATCTCGGGAGGGACGGTGATGAAACGAACCTCGCAGGGCCCGAAGTCTGTGGGCCACTGCAACGCCTCGGCCAGCGGAGGACGGTCCCCGGGCGGGTTCCATTCCACGATGATCAACTCGGACGGAATATCATGCCGCCGCGCCTGGGCCAGCCAGCCGTCCACGAAGATCTGCATGCGGCCGAGAAGGTTTCCGCCGTGGTCATCGTTGCGGGCGGTGACCACCAGGGAAAGGTAGGGTTCCGGCACTATTTTGGAGTCGCGGTCAAGCACAGGTGCCAACCGAACATGCGTTCCAGCGATCTGAAGAGAGGCTTCGGCATCCAGCGGAAATACCAGACCTGCTTGTATTGATACTTCACGTATTCCGGGATGCTGTAAGAGAAGATGTGATCTACTTCCGTCTTGGTCACGCGGAACCCGTGATCTTCGAGCAGACGCCGGCCCGCGGCTCGCGAATAACTATACGTGACGGGGCAGCCGTTCTGCGCTTCCGAGCTGTCGGCAATCAGACGATCGATTTTCCAGAACTGGCCTTTGCCGTAAACGAAGAGGATCCACAGCACTTTCCAGGACCAGCGGTTGTACACCATGATCTTGACCGTGCTGGTGGGAGTTACATACTTGCGAATCTGGTCCATGACGCGCTCCGGGTGCGGGGTGTGGTGAATGACCCCAAAGGAATAGACCAGATCGTATTTTTCAACCGGCACGTAATCGCTAAGACGCTCAGCGTCCGCCTGGAAAAACCGGACTCTATCCTCCATTCCAGAAGCTGCCACGCGCTGGCGCGCGACATCGAGCGACTTCTCGGTCAAATCCACGCCGGTGACTTGCGCGCCACAGCGGGCGAAAGAGATGGTCGCGGTGCCGATGCCGCATCCGATTTCGAGCACCTTCTTGCCCTTCCATCGTTCGAACTCGGCAAAACCGGGGATATGAGGCTCGACAAAATACTTCCGGGCTTCGACTTCGTCCGAGTATTCCTTGGTGCCGACCGGTTTGGTCGAATGCCGGATGTTGCAGGGACGCGAATTCCAATACTCGCTGACCTTCTGAATCGAGGTGTCCTGAAAAGACATGAGTCCCTGAATTTATCCTTGCGTGTTCTGCCTTAGTCCGTGGCAGCCGAAAACAGCCTCGCCGCGCGGCTCAAGTCGGGAGCATCGATCCCGATACCCGCCGCTTTGGCCTGATCCTCGGTACCGGTCGCCAAGCCTCCGTATCCCAGCCTCAAGTAGTCAGTTAGATTCGCGAACAGATCTGCCGGTAAGACACGCCAGCAATCGATAATCGCCGGGCGCGGTGCGCCGGATTTTAGATCCGTGGGAGTGAGCTTCTTGAATTCCGGCCACGCGGTGGTGATCACGAGCACGTCGGCTTGACGCGCGCACTCCGCAGCGGATGCGGCATACGTCGCGGCGGCGCCGATCTGCCTCTTGGCATTTTCCATTGCGGCCGGATCGTAGACCACTACCTTGAATCCGGTCGACGCCAGATACTTTGCCAGCTCCAGACCCTGCGATTCCTCGATCACCTCAGTATCGGGTTTGTAGGAGAGTCCGAGGACGCCCACGGTTCCGCCCTTGGGCAGACGCGCGCGGACGATCTCGGCCAGGCGCGGGACCTGTCTGCGATTCAGTTGGTCCGTCGCTTCCGCCAGCAGTGCCGGCGCTCCCGTGGCGCGCGCCAGAGCGGAAAACGCAACGTTATCGCGCGGGAAACAAGGACCGCCATAGCCCAGTGCGCCTTTCAGATACTTCGACCCGATGCGGCTATCGCAACCAATTGCGGAACAGACGACATCGGCGTCCGCTCCCGGCAGGCGCTCGCACACCTGCGCCAGCATGTTCGCGTAGGAGATCTTGGTGGTCACGAAGGTGTTCACGGAAAGCTTGGTGAGCTCGGCGTTCACGTAGTTCATGCGCTGGATGCGCGGATTGCTGTCGCAGACCCCTTTGTACAGCTCTTCGAGAAGCTCGCCCGAACGCGGGTCCGATTCGCCGATCAGGATCATGTCCGGATTCAGCATGTCCCGGATCACGCTGCCGAGTGCGATGAACTCGGGGTTGTAACACAGGCCGAAATCCTGGCCGCATTTCTTGCCCGAATGGGCTTCGAGCGTCGGCAAGAGCGTCCCGCCCGTGGATCCGGGCATCACGGTGCTCGAAAGCACCACCAGATGCCAGCCCGGTTTGTTCCGCAGGGCCGCGCCGATCTGCTCGGCCGCGCTCAGGACGTACTTCATGGAGAATCCGCCGTCGGATTCGGAAGGCGTCGGCACCATGATGAACGTCGCGTCGGTATCGAGCACCGCGGCGGTGCAATCGCCCGTTGCGGAAAGACGCTCGCGGTTCGCCGTGATCATCGCGGCCAGGCCGGGTTCGTTGACGGGCGGCCTTCCTTCTTGAATCGCGGCGACATAGGCCGGATTGGCGTCGACACCCAGGACGGTGTGTCCCTTGTGAACCATCACCGCCGCCATGGGCGACCCAAGTTTTCCTAATCCGATAATCGAGATTTTCATCCGTTTTGTTCGCTTCTCTTTATTCCCCGCGGGCAATTGGCATTCGCCACCCGGTCCCGAAAGCGCGGGATGTCACCTTCAGCACCGGCGCAGCCTGTTTCCTCTTAAACTCCGCATTCCGAACCAGCCGGAGGACCTTGCGGACGGTCTCTTCGTCAAAACTTTGCGCGACGATTTCCTCCGCGGATTGGCATCCTTCGATATGCAATTCCAAAATCCGGTCGAGCACGTCGTACGGCGGCAAACTGTCCTGATCGGTTTGATCCGGCCGCAGCTCGGCCGAAGGAGCCTTGGTCAATGTCGATTCCGGGATGTCCGCTTTTCGCTGGTTCCGGTATCGCGAGACCCGGTACACCATCATCTTGGGCAGGTCCGCGATCACCGCCAGTCCGCCGTTCATATCTCCGTACAGCGTACAATATCCGACGGCCAGTTCGGACTTGTTCCCGGTGGTGAGCAGCAACGCGCCATATTTGTTGGATAGCGCCATCAGCAGGTTTCCGCGAATCCGGGATTGGATGTTTTCTTCCGTGACGTCGGGATTGAAACCTTGAAAGGCCCCCGCGAGGGTTGTTTCGTAGGTTTCCATGATGGGTGAAATCGGCAGTTGCAAAACCTGGATGCCCAGATTGCGCGCCAGTTCCGCGGAATCGTCCACGCTGCCCTGGCTCGAATAGAGCGATGGCATCATGACCCCAAGTACGTTCTCCGGACCGAGTGCGTCGACCGCAATCGCCGCGGTGAGTGCAGAGTCGATGCCCCCGGAAAGTCCCAGCAACACCTTCTTGAAGTGAGTTTTACGCGCGTAATCCTTGACTCCCAGGACCAGCGCATTCCAAATTTCAGATTCCGGTGTGAAATCGTCCGCGGCGATGCTGCCCGTTTCGGACGAGAGATCCACTACCAGCAAATCCTCGGCAAAACCCCTGGCCCGCGCGAACAGCTCGCCCTGCTTGCTGAATGCACCGCTGCGTCCGTCGAAAATGAGGTCGTCATTGCCGCCCACCTGGTTCACCCACGCCATGGGAAGACCGTACTTGCGGGTCATTTGTCCCAACATCTTTTCGCGCAGCTGCTCCTTGCCCACGGTGAACGGCGAGGCGGAAAGATTGACGATGGCTTGCGCGCCCGCCTTGGCCAGCGCTTCGATGGGATCCTGATGGTAACGTCGGCGCTTCCAGAAGTCCCGGTCGTTCCACACGTCCTCGCAGATGCTGATGCCGATGCGGAAACCGTTCAGATCCAGGATTCCCGGCGCGCGACCCGGCTCGAAGTAGCGATCTTCGTCGAAGACATCGTAGGTGGGCAAAAGAGTCTTGTGAAATACCGGCCCCGTGGTCCCACCCTTCAGAAGGATTGCGCTGTTGAACAGCGGGCGCCCGATGTCGGCGGGGTTCGGCGTCGCTGCGCCCACCAGGACCGCCGGAGCGTCTTTTAGCTCCGAGGCCAGGCACGAAAGCATCTGGCAGCTGCGTTGCACAAAGCCACTGCTCATCAGGAGATCGCGCGGAAGGTAGCCCATCAGCGCGAGTTCCGGGGTTACCACGAGATCGACGCCAAGAGCTTGCGCCGATCGGACGCCACGAGTGATCTGCGAGGCGTTCCCTTTCAGGTCCCCGGCGATCGGATTTATCTGGAGAAGAGCTACTCGCAATCGGATGAACCCACCCCAACCTGACTTAGATAATTACTTAGTCTAGCAGTCATCTGAGTGGTTCCAGTCAATGGGAAAGCCGAATGTTTTCGCAGGCAGGCATTGTTTACGGCAGTTCGGGTTTGGCGAGGGCGGCTGTCGCCGGCGCCCCGCGATTGGTCCCTCAGGCTACGACGACCTGACGAGCACGGGCAATTTCAAGTTTCGGGCGCTGCGGCCTGGCCGCTGCTCCAGCCACGGCGCGGAGGAGGCTCTCCTCCGATCCGAGAAGCTTCGCCATTTCCACTTCAGCCACGGGCGGAGACGTGAGATACCCCTGAATGTGGTCGCAGTGTTCGGCCGTCAGGAACTCGAGTTGCCGGATGCTCTCCACCTGTTCCGCAGTGACGCTGAGTCCCAGTCCATGGGCCAAGGAAATGAGCCCTTTGGTCAACGCCGCCGTCCGGGGATCATGGAGAATACTCCGGACGAAGGATCCGTCGATTTTCAGCGTCGTCAGAGGAAACTTGGCGAGGTAACCCAGGTTGGAGTAGCCGGTGCCGAAGTCGTCGACAGCCAATCCCACGCCCAGGTCCGCGACGGCCCGCAGGTTGGCGCACACGGTGTCGGTATCATACATGAACGCCGTCTCCGTGAGTTCCAGTTGAAGCCAGTGCGGATCGACGCCTTCATCCCGCAAGATCTTTTCCACGATCCGATGGAAACCAGGCACCCGCAACTGGTGAGCGGAGACGTTTACGGACATGGGGATCGCTCGAAGCCCCCGGCGCTGCCAATCCGCCAGATCGGAACAGGCTTGTTTCAGGACCCACCGGCCGATCTCCGTAATGGCGCCGGTCTTTTCCGCGGCTACGATCAACTCGCCTGTGTTGGTCCGGGTTGCCAGGGCGCTGTTGCAGCGGAACAGAGCCTCGGCGCCGCAGATGCGCCCGTCGCCGATCGAGACAATCGGCTGGTAGTGCAACAGGCATTCTTCCCGCTCCACGACGTCGCGCACCACGTTGTACAAATCCCACGACTGGCGCGCTCGCCCTTGCATTTCGGAATTGAATACGCCGACCTGGCCTTTTCCTCTGCCCTTGGCTTCGTACATGGCGATGTCGGCGTTTCTCAGTAGTTCGTCGGCCTGCCAGACGGCGGGCTGATTGACGGCAACCCCAACGCAGGCGGTCACCTTTAACAGATTTCCGTTGACGTCGATCGGATGGGACAGCGCTTCCCGAACTCGCCGGCCAATTTCTTCCGCCTCGGAAATGTCCCGAACATTGTCGAGAAGAAGAACGAACTCATCGCCTCCGTACCGGGACAGCATGTCGGTGGGGCGCACGCACCCTCGCAGCATCTGCGCCACCTCCGCCAGAAGCCGATCGCCCACCAGATGCCCCAGATTATCGTTCACCAGCTTGAAGTCGTCGAGGTCGATGAAGACCAGCGCGATCAGCTTGCGCGACTCGCCCGATCGCTCCGTGGCCTTCGCCAGTTCGATCATCAGGGCATGGCGGTTCCAAAGGCCCGTCAGTTTATCCTGCAGGGCATCGTTGACCAACTGCTCCTCAATTTCCACGACATGAGTGATGTCGGTCATCGATCCAGCGATGCTGATGGGAGATCCCCGATCGCTATAGCTGACCAGCCCCCGTGTCAGAACCCAGATGCACGAGCCGTCTTTTCTCCAGATCCGGTGCTTGTATTCCAACTGCGTGGACTCGCCCTGCACATGAGCCTCCACCGCGGCCTTGAGTCCTTCCAGGTGATATCCGTCGATGGTCCCCCACCATTCCTCGGGCGTCAGACTGGAAGCTGCGTTCGGCCAACCCGCCATCTGCGACCATCGCGCGGAAACCGAGATCTTTCCTCCATCCAGATCCCAGAACCACAGCCCGTCGTTTGCGCCTCGCACCGCCGATTCGTAACGGCCTTGAATTTCATGGAGGAATTCCTTATTCCTGGCAGCCAGAGTCTGCTCGCAAAAGCGAATTCGGTAAGAACGCAGGCGTCGATGATGAAGGAAAAGCGCCGCAAGCGAAGCCACGGCAAGGGCGGAACCCAAAGCCAGTGACGCTGAATGTTCCGCCGGAGTGAACACCAGCCAATCCGCCAGGCTCCAGACCCCCATGGCAGTCCCAACGGTAAGGATGAGCCAGCGCCAGGAAAGCATGATCGATGAAATGCCGACCACCAGCAGAAGCAAATGAACCGTCGGCATGGTCGGCGCGGTTTTCAAGAAGCGTATCCCGGCTTCGATCACCACAGCTCCCGCCGCACAGGCCAATGCGGTGTGGCTCCATCGACTCCGGAAAGCCGAGTGCTGGAATATGCCGCCAATCACCAAAACGATGAAGCCGGAGAGACACGTGATCGAAACGACCAATCGGCTGGCTGGAGCGGCTCTGCTGAACGCCTCAAAGATTCCGGCGAGAATGAAAAATAATCCGACGCCCGGAAGGACTTTCTGAGCGATTTCAGTGACCTTTGCGTTCAGCGCCGACTCGATCTCGGACGCCAAGACGATGCTGGATTGTCCGCCAGCCAGACTTCCAAATTCTGGTTGGTGGATCGGTCGAGCGTCTAGTGGGGCGCGCATGGGCTGCGACCTCCGTGAGCTCCCGGATTTAAGTTCCCGCAGTTTGTGGGATTACCAACCGGCAGTACCTGGTTGACGTTCATCAGAACGGTAGTGACGCGTTCTACCAGGGGCGGTAATGCGAGCGCGGCTACCAGCGCTACCAGGCCTACAAAGACCGCATACTCGACCATTTCCTGGCCGCGTGTGTCGCAGAAAAGCCCACGAAGCCACTTCGTGCAGCGCCGCCTTGCTCGCCGGAGCCACGTGGTCCCATCGCGCCCAGGTTCGGTCTGACCTAACATCCTGTCTAGTATTTTGGGTTTATTGCCGAGGTCTTACAATGGGAGAAAAGTTGGAATAAGGGGTAGCACTTTGGTCTCAAATGCCTTAAGAGGAAGGCCTTACAAGCCGGAACGGCCCGGCGCTGAACTTGTCCGGGCTTACCGTTGCGAAACCACCGGTAATTGCGCGGCCTCCCACGCAGCCAGCCCGCCGGCCATCTCGATCAGACGCGTTATCCCATATTGATGCAGGATGCTGGCGGCGATCGAAGAGCGGTAGCCGCCCGCGCAATGGATGGCAATGCGGCAGTCGCGGGGAATTTCGCCGATGCGCTCTTGCAAATGGTTCAGCGGAATATTCACACTGCCGTCAATGTGCTTGGCCGCCCACTCGCGCGGATTCCGGATATCCAGCACGATGGGCGGATCCGCGCCCGCCAGTTCCTCCGCCACCATCGGGGCGCTGTTGCGCTCGGTCGGCCACACCAGGTCCGGACGGCCGGCCAGCGCTTCCATTCCTCCCCGCAGGTATCCCGTGACGTGATCGAAACCGATACGGCCCAGCCGTAAAGCGGCTTCCTGTTCGCGTCCCGGCTCGGCAACGATCACGATCGGTTTATCGCGGTGGAGCAGCGTGCCCGCCCAGGTGGCATATTGCCCGCCCAGCCCGATATTGAGGCTGCCGGCCAAGTGACCCTTGGCGTACTCGGCGGCATCGCGCACGTCGAGGATCTGGGCGCCCGCGTCCCCCATCCGAAGAACCTCGTCCAGATCGATGGGATGAAGAACTTGTTCCAGATTCTCGTCCAGCGTGGCGCGCTCGCGAGTGTTGAGGATCGCGTCGTAGGTGAAATACGCCGGAGCGTCGGGCTGGTCGGCCGTCACCAGAGCAATGAATTGTTCCTTCGACATGGGCTGCAGGGCGTAATTCAAACGCCGTTGATCTCCCAGCGAAGAGACGGTATCGGAGGAAAGCTGCTTTCCGCACAGCGAGCCGGCGCCATGAGCCGGATAGACCAGCGTCTCGTCGGGAAGCGGAAGGAGCTTATTGTGCAGCGAGTTGTAGAGGCGTGCACCGAGGTCCTCGGCGGACCACCCGATCGAAGCTCGCAGGTCGGGGCGGCCGACGTCTCCGATAAACAGCGTGTCTCCCGTGAGAACGGCGTACGGTTTGGTGGGATCCTTCTGAAGATCGAAGACCAGGATCGAAATAGACTCGATAGTGTGGCCGGGAGTTTCGAGCACTTGGAGGCGCAGACCAGGAAAGTCCAACGTATCGCCGTCCTTCATCGCCACGAACGCATATTCGGCTTGAGCGCGGGAGCCGAGATGGATCTTCGCGCCGCAACGGTCCCGCAGTTCCAGATGGCCGGCCACGAAATCGGCGTGAAAGTGAGTCAGAAAGACGTGGCGGATCTGGAGGCAAGCTTCCTCGGCGTCGGCCAGGTACTGATGGATATCGCGTTGGGGGGCGACGATGATGGCGGTCGCGCTGGCCTCGTCTCCGATCAGATAAGAAGCGTGCGCCAGGCAACCCAGATAGTACTGTTTCAGGATCATGGATCTCTATCTTATTTTCCGCGGCTGCGCGGTCACGGCACAAATCAATGCGGGAGCCGCGGCCTCAACAGCGCATACAGCCAGGTCCCCGCCAGTGCGCTGGCGATGGCGACGATCATCACGGTCACGCCATTGCCCACCAGCGCGAACAGCGGACCGGGACAAGCTCCCGTGAGCGCCCAGCCCAGGCCGAAGATCGTGCCGCCCGCCGCGTAGCGAACGCCGAGGCCCATGCTTTTTGGCGGAATCGTGATCGGCTCGCCCGAGATGGTCTTCACCCCCAGCCTCCGGATCAACGCCAGGGAGACGGCGGCAACCACAATGGCGGATACGATGATCTGGTACATCCGGGGCGATTGAAACCGGAACATCTCCTGGATGCGGAACCAGGAGAGCACTTCAGACTTCGTCAGGGTGATCCCGAAAAGCACACCGAGAACAAGATAGGCTGTCCAGGTGACGCCGGCCGGGCCTTGGGGTTTGTCGTTCTCTTTTTTTGTTGGCGCGGTCAACATGAGTCCTTACAACACCATCCTCACAACACGAGGGGAAGAATAAAAAAGGTCGCGATCAGACCACCGGCGAAGAAGCCCAGCACGGCGATCAACGAGGGTAGCTGAAGATCCGCCAGGCCCGAGATCGCATGGCCGGACGTGCATCCTCCGGCATAGGCCGTGCCGAAGCCGACCAGAAAACCGCCCACCACCACCGAGACGAATCCTTTAAACGTCAACAACGCGGACCACGTGAATAGCTCGCGCGGCGCCAGCCCGGAGAAATCGTGGATGCCCAGATTTGTCAGAGCGAGC
>Ga0209483_1000990_pt1 | contig 22833 bp, 22 predicted proteins | sample NGEPerA_FD_184508 | JGI IMG/M metagenome (GOLD analysis project Ga0209483, IMG submission 184508) | Arctic peat soil microbial communities from the Barrow Environmental Observatory site, Barrow, Alaska, USA - NGEE PermafrostL2-A... | ecosystem: Environmental > Terrestrial > Soil > Wetlands >... | reverse complement strand
GGACTTGGCGGCCTGCACACGCTGGAGGATTTTGCCGGCCATACCACCGAGACCACCGCGCCGATCGGCACGCTCTATCAGGGCCATGACGTCTGGCAGTGCCCGCCGAATGGCCCGGGCATCACCATGCTGGTGATGCTCAATATCCTGTCGCGCTTCGACCTCAGGAAATTTCCGGCGATGAGCGTCGAGCGTTTCCATCTCGAGGCCGAAGCGGCGCGTGTCGCCTACATGATGCGCGAGCAGCACATCGGAGATCCCGCCCACGTCAATGTCGATGTCGCCAGGATCCTGACCGAGGAGTTCGCCGAGGAATATGGCAGCCAGATCCGGATGGACCGGATGCTCGATCTGCCGGTCGTAACGCCGCCGATGAATCCGTCGACGGTCTACATCACCGTGGTCGACAGCGACCGCAACGTCTGCTCGTTCATCAATTCGATCGCACATGCCTTCGGCTCGGCGATCATCTCCAACAAGTCAGGCATCCTGTTGCAGAACCGCGCCGGCGGATTCCGCGTCCAGCCCGGCCACCCCAATTGCATCGCGCCGGGAAAACGGCCGCTGCACACCATCATCCCCGCGCTCGTCACCAAGGGCGGGCGCGCACAAATGCCGTTCGGCGTGATGGGCGGCCAGTATCAGCCGGTCGGCCAGTGTCATGTGCTGACCAACATGTTCGACTATGGCTGCGACGTGCAGGAGGCGATCGATATGCCGCGCGGCCTGCATTACGAAGGCGTCTATCAGCTCGAGGATGGCGTTCCCGCCGATATCGTCGAGGGGCTGCAGAAGCTCGGGCACAAGACCACCTCTCTGGTCGGGCCGCTCGGCGGCGCCCAGGCGATCTGGATCGACTGGGACAAGGGCACGCTGACCGGCGGTTCCGATCCGCGCAAGGACGGCTGCGCGCTCGGCTATTGAAGGTTCCGTAAATCGAACCTGGTCAAGCCCGGCCATGATAAAGCAATGTCCGGGAACGCGCGCCGCCTCCACGCATTGACTTGCGAGAGGAGGAGCGCAATGCCGATTTTTCGTTTTGATATTGCAGACGGCGTTCGGCTCGAGGATCCCGTTGGGCTCGATTGCAAGAGCGAAGGTGACGCCAGGAAAACCGCGGATTTGATCGCCCGCCAGATCGCCATCGATCTCGACACCGATCGCGAAGACCGCGCCGTGGTCGTCGTCGATGAGAACGGCGCGGAAATCTACACGGCGCCGGTCAAGCACTGACGCCGCTGGGCACTTTTGTGCGGGTTGACGGGCTGGCAACGCCAGCCCCGTTGCGCTAGACAGCTTCCGATCCGAAACGGAAGGTCCCGAGATGCGACGACACAAGCGTGCAACGATCCCGATGCTGGCCGCGATCGCGATGGCGATTCCCGCGCCAGCGGTGATGGGTTTGCCTTCCACAGCAGCGGCCCAGACCGCAGGAAAACCCATGACCACAGCAGCAGGCTTGCAGATCATCGATACCACCGTGGGCACCGGGGCGTCGCCAAAGCCCGGCCAGATCTGCGTTATGCATTATACCGGCTGGCTGTATGAAGACCGCAAGAAGGGCAAGAAATTCGACTCCTCGGTCGACCGCAACGAGCCGTTCGAGTTTCCGATCGGCCAGCACCGCGTGATCGCCGGCTGGGATGAGGGCGTCGCGACCATGAAGGTCGGCGGCAAACGCACGCTGATCATCCCGCCCGCGCTCGGCTACGGCGCCCGCGGCGCCGGCGGCGTGATCCCGCCGAACGCGACGCTGATGTTCGACGTCGAATTGCTGGCGGTGAAGTAGCGAACGGGATCGCAGGGGAGGGCCGGTGAAAATTTCCATCCTCGACGATTATTTCGATACCGTGCGGACGCTGAAATGCTTCGGCAAGCTCGCCGGCCACGACATCACGATCTGGAACGATCATGTCCAGGACGTCGGCGCGCTGGTGGAGCGGCTGGGCGACACCGAGGCATTGGTGTTGATCCGCGAGCGGACGCAGATTCGCGCACCGCTTCTGGAGCGGTTGCCCAAGCTGAAACTGATCAGCCAGCGCAGCGTCTATCCGCATATCGATATCGACGCCTGCACAAAACTCGGCATCGTGGTGTCGTCGAGCCAGCACGCCGATACGCCTTCCTATGCGACAGCCGAATTCACGTGGGGGCTGATACTGGCCGCGGCGCGCGCGATTCCGCAGCAGATGGCGGCGCTGAAGGCGGGCCAATGGCAGATCGGCGTCGGCCAGACGCTGCGCGGCAAGACGCTCGGCATCTATGGCTACGGCCGGATCGGCGCCGTCGTTGCCGGCTACGGCAAGGCGTTCGGCATGAAGGTGCTGGTGTGGGCGCGGGAGCCCGCGATAGCGAAGGCGCGTGCCGACGGCTACGAGACCGCCGCCAGCAAGGCGGACTTCTTCGAACGTTGCGACGTGCTCTCGCTGCATATGCGCCTGGTCGATGCGACCCGCGGCATCGTCACGTCGGAGGATCTGGCGCGCATGAAGCCGACCGCAATCCTGGTCAACACCAGTCGCGCGCCGCTGATCGAGCCGAACGCGCTGGTGAGTGCGCTGCGCACCGGACGGCCTGGCATGGCGGCGGTGGATGTCTACGAGAAGGAGCCGTTGCGCGACGTCAACGATCCCTTGCTGACCATGGGCAATGTGATTGCCACCCCGCATATCGGCTACGTCACGCGCGACGAATACGAACTGCAGTTCGCCGATATCTTCGATCAGATTCTCAGCTATGCGGCGGGCGCGCCGATCAATGTCGTCAACCCGGATGTGACGGGCAAGCGGCGATGAGCTGTTGCTCCTTCGCCCCGCTCCTCGCGGGGAGAGGTTAAAGAAAAAGACCGGCCCCATCGGACCGGTCCTTTCCATTGTAGATCGACCTTCGCCGATCAGAGATTCTTGTTCGCCGCGTCGGCTGCATTATTGACGGCGTCCTTGGTGGCTTCCTTGGTGTCGCCAACGGCCTTCTGGCCCTTGCCCTTGATTTCCTGCACCGCGCCTTCGCCCTGCAGGCGGTCGGAGCCCGTGGCTTCGCCGACGCCCTGCTTGGCCTTGCCGATGGCCTCGTTGGTTGTGCCTTTGATCTTGTCTGTCGTTGCACCCATGGGAACTCTCCTTTGATGATCTTCGGAGAGACAAGTCTCGTATGCATCGAAAGTTCCTTGATTCGGCTGGTCTGCGATCACGGTTTTATGTACCGTTCTCGGAACAAAATGAGCGAAAGTGCGACATGTCGGGTTCTCACGATCACACCCATTCCCACGCCGGTCATTCTCATTCCCACGATCACGACGAACGCTGGAAGCATGACGGCGTCCGCGTCATTCCCGGCAATCAGCTCGATCCCAACGTGCCCTCGACGCCGGGCATGGATCGCGCGGCCGCGATCAATTTCGCCCGTGTCGGGGCGCAGAAATTGTGGGCCGGCACTGTGACCATCAGGCCCGACGCCAAGACCGGCGCGCATCATCACGGCCATCTCGAAAGCATCATCTATGTGGTGAAGGGAAGAGCGCGGATGCGCTGGGGCGAGCATCTGCAGTTCACTGCGGAAGCTGGCCCCGGCGATTTCATCTTCATTCCGCCCTATGTGCCGCACCAGGAGATCAACGCCAGCCGCGACGAAGTCCTGGAATGCGTGCTGGTGCGCAGCGACGGCCAGGCGGTCGCGATCAATCTCGACATCGAGCCGGTGGAGAAGCCGGAGACGGTGCTATGGGTCGATCCCGTGCATCGCGATCCGGCGGAGAACAAATAACTATTGTCATTCCGGGTTCGATGCTTCGCATCGTCCCGGAATGACAAGGGGAGAGAACCATGACGAATCTCGATCACCCGCTGCCGCGCCGCGCGGTCATCAAGAGCGCGGGCCTCGGCCTCTTGGCCGGCGCGCTCTCCACGCAGAGCGCCGCCGCGCAAACCTCCGAAGGCGGCGAGATCTGGAGCAGCGAATATTGGGCCAAGAAGGGCGACATTCCCCTGTGGATGTACCGCAAGCGGCTCGGTGCGCCGAAGGCCGGCGAGCCGCCGCGACCGGTGATCTTCTTCGTGCACGGCTCGTCGGTCTCCTCGCGGGTGTTCGATCTCAACGTACCGGGCAAGGGCGAATATTCGGTCATGAACGAATTCGCCCGCCACGGGTTTGATTGCTGGACCATGGATCATGAGAATTACGGCAAGTCGGGCCGCACCTCCGGCAATGCCGATATCGCCAGCGGCGTCGAGGATCTCAAGGTCGCAGTCGAGATCGTGGCCCGCGAGACCGGCCGGCAGAAATATCATTTCCTCGGCGAATCCTCCGGCGCGCTGCGCGCCGGCGCCTATGCGATGGCGGCGCCGGAACGCGCCGACCGGCTGGTGTTCGCCGCCTTCACCTACAAGGGCGAGGGATCGCCGACGCTGACCAAGCGCGCCGAGCAGCTCGCTTATTATCGTTCCCACAACATGCGCAAGCGCGACCGCGACATGATCCGCTCGATCGCCACCCGCGACAAGCCCGGAACCAGCGATCCCGCCGCGGTCGAGGCGCTGGCGAACGCCGAGATGCAGTTCGGCGACCAGGTGCCGACCGGAACCTATCTCGACATGACCGCCAATTTGCCGGTGGTGAAACCGGACAAGGTGCTTTCACCAGTGCTGCTGGTGCGCGGCGATTATGACGGGATTGCCACCGTCGCCGACCTCGAGGAGTTCTTCAATGGGCTTCCGAACGGCGACCGCCAGTTCGTCATTTTGCCCGGCACCGCGCATTCGGTCACGCTCGCCACCAACCGGCAATTGTTTTGGCACGTGACGCGCGCGTTTCTCAGCATGCCGGCGCCGATCGCGACGTGATGTAGGTCCTTCGTCATCAATGCCCGGGCTTGTCCCGGGCATCCACGCCTTTCTTTCTTTCTTTCACAAAGACGTGGATGGCCGGGACGAGCCCGGCCATGACGAAAGGATACGACTTCGCCGTCATTGCGAGGAGCGAAGCGACGAAGCAATCCATACTTCCTTTGCTACACGATGGATTGTTTCGCTACACTTGCAATGACGGAGCAAAAAAATCGTAACCGCCTGTCGGATCGGCGCCGTCCCGTTCGTCCTCCGGTGGAACTCATCCAAAGGAACGCAACCAAATGTCCAAAATTTCCCCCTGCCTATGGTTCGACGGCGAGGCCGAGCAAGCCGCTAAACTCTATGTTTCGCTGCTGCCGGATTCCCGGATCGAGATGGTGCAGAAAAACCTTGTCGACAGTCCCGGCGGCAAGGCCGGCACCGTGCTGGTGGTGGAATTTACCCTGGCCGGCCAGCGCTTCATGGCGCTCAATGGCGGCAGGCGGTTCGAATACACCCATGCGGTCTCGTTCAAGATCGACTGCGCCGACCAGGCCGAGGTCGATCATCTCTGGGATGGGCTGACCGCCAATGGCGGGCAGGCCGAGCAATGCGGCTGGCTGAAAGATCGCTTCGGCCTCTATTGGCAGATCGTGCCGACGGCGCTGCCGAAATATCTCGGCGGCGCGGACCGCGCCGGCGCGCAACGGACGATGCAGGCGATGCTGGGCATGACCAAGCTCGACATCGAAGGCCTCAGGCGCGCCTATGAGGGCGCCTGAACACCGGGCATTTGCAGCTCAGGGTCTGCCGGTGCGCCAGACACCGGGCGAAAGCATGACGATCAGACAAATCGCGGCATAGGCGGCGAGCGAAGCGGCCACCAGCGCCGCAAGCCCCGCCATGAACCGGCTGCTGACGATCGGTTGGATGTGGATTTTTCGCGAACCCGCCTGCCGCTAGCGGCAAGCGGTCATGTCGTGACTGTCACTTCGACGCGGTCTTGGTGTCCATACTGACGACCTGAACGCGACGGTTGATCGGGTCCATCGGCGCGTTCGCATCGACCGGCTTGGTCTTGCCGTAACCGACAGTGACCAGATCGGAACCCGCAATGCCAAATTTCTCGACGAGGTAGTGCTTGATGGTGTCGGAGCGTCGCTCGGAGAGATCCTGGTTATAGGATTCGCCGCCGATCGCGTCGGTGTGGCCGGCGACCACGAAGGTGGTGCCCTTGAGGCTCGGATTGGAAAGCGCCTTGCCCAGTTCCTGGACGGATGCCATCGAGTTCGGGCTGATCGCGGCCGAATTATATTCGAACTGGATGTTGAGGTCGATCTTCGGCTTGGTGGCCGCGATCTCCGCGATCTCCTCGCGCTCGCCGAGCGAGAGCGAGCGGGTCTTGCGGTTGCGAACCGTGGCGAGGAAGCCGATCTCCTTGGCCTTGACCGCGGGATCGGCCTGCGGTCCGGTGGTCAGGCCACGCGTCAGCGGCTTGGGCTGCAGCGCATGCACGATCTGATCCGCCGAAACATTGTCGCCGGCCATCGCCAGGCCAGCCGTCATCGACAGCGCCGCGGTAATGGTCATCGCCTTGACTACGAAAGACTTATGAAAAGCGGTCATCGTCCTATCCTCGCTGTTACGCCCGTTGGCGTTTTGATGCACGGACCCTAGAACAGGTTCATTGACCTGAATGTGACCTGGGTCACGTTGGCAGGCGGCTGATCTTGCGGACAATTTAGCCACCAGCCGAAACAAGCGTCCAGACAGCAGTGCCGCACGATTTCGCGATGGCCGCGATGCGAGGTCGCGTTTCGGCTTATGGCTTACCGGCAAGATACATTTCGCCGAGCAGCGAGGAATTCGACCACGGCACTTGCTTGCCCTTGGCCGATGACACGACTTCCGCGCGGACGTCAACATTTGTTGGACCCCGAGTCCGGGCGTGCCGAGGTGACTCGCGCAGTCCGCGGCCCGCTGTTGAAGCGTGAAGCTGCCGCCATTTCATTCAAGCGCGGCCCGTCCCGTGTTTCGAGGCCGCCTGCGGGTTCATGTCAGTGCCGCGAATGCGTGACGTACATCACAGTCCGAAGTCCCGGACTCGATCAGATTGCTCCCAACGGATCGGCCGGCGGGCCCAATTTTTGCAGATCGGATCAGGGGAGAATGACCATGCGCTTCTTGATCGCAGCAATCTCGGCAGCAGCACTTCTCGTCAGCGCCAACTCGGCCTTCGCCGACAAGCGCGTCGCCTTCGTGGTCGGCAACGGCGCCTACCGAAACGTGGCGCAGCTTCCCAATCCGGCGGTCGACGCCAAGTCGATAGCCGGACTATTGCGCAATGTCGGGTTCGAGGTGGTCGAGGGCACTAACCTCACCCGGGACAAGATGACCGAAAAACTGCTCGAATTCGGCAAGAAGGCCGAAGGCGCCGACGTCGCCCTGTTCTTCTATGCCGGTCACGGCATCGCGGTGAACGGCACCAACTATCTGCTGCCGGTCGACGCCGACCTCAAATCCGAGATGGACGTCAAGTTAGGGGCAGCCATCAATGTCGACCTGACGCTGGAGCAAACCATGGCGGACGCCCAGGTCAAGCTGGTGTTCCTCGACGCCTGCCGCGACAACCCGTTCGCGGCCCGCATCCGTTCCGCCAGGGCCACCCGCAGCGTTTCCGTGGAAACCGGTCTTGCCGAGATGAAATCGGGCGAGGGCACGCTGATTGCGTTTGCCACCGGTCCCGGACAGACCGCGCTCGACGGCGAGGCCGGCACCAACAGCCCCTTCACCCGCGCGCTGCTCGCCAATATCGCCACTCCCAATGTCGAGATCCAGCAGGCGATGACCAAGGTCCGCGCCCAGGTCAATGAAGAGACCAACAAGAACCAATTGCCCTGGGGCCACACCAACCTGATCGGCACAGTTTACCTCAACCCGGTAGCGGGCGCCGCCGGCGAAGTCGCCGGGGCGCCGAATACGCCGGCCGCCACGACCGGGCCGGCCTCGGAAGTCGAGCTCGAGTTCTGGCGCTCGATCAAGGACTCCAACAGACCGGAAGAACTCAACGCCTATCTGACCAACTATCCGAACGGCACCTTCAAGTCGCTGGCCTTGGCCCGCATCGCCTCGCTGCAGGACGGCCCATCGACCCAGACCCGCAACCTCACCACCGGCATCGATCCCGCAACCTTCACCGAGGAAGCCGACCAGGCTGCCGAAGACCAGATCGGCCTCGACCGGAGCCAGCGCCGTGACGTGCAGCACGCCTCACAGGCCTCGGCTTCGACACCCGCGTCACCGGCAAGTTCGACGACAAGAGCCGCGCCGTGATCACCCGCTGGCAGGCCGCGCGCGGCTATCCCAGGACCGGCTTTCTCAACGCGCTGCAGCTCAAGGCGCTGCAGTCCGAGATCGTCGCCACCCGGGTTGCCTCCAATGACGACTCCTCGTCGGATGACGAGTCGACGCGCCACGCCCGCCATTATGGTGGCGGCGGAGGCGGCGGCCGGCACTATCGCGGCGGCCCCGGCGGCCTCTTCGGCGGCATGATGGGCGGGCTGTTCGGACGGCGGTAAGACTTTCTCGCTATCAAGTGGAACATCCTGGAAAAGGCGGTCCTTGCGGGCTGCCTTTTTCGTCATGATTTCTACGGCGGGCCAGAATGAGGCGTAAGCTCCATCTGTCCCTGTTTTTGCGCATGGCCAAGATGATCCAGCTTCGTAGTGTTCCGGATGCGTTGCATCGTCGGCTCAGGTCTCGTGCGACACGGGCGGGCATGCATGGCGGCGCGGTCCGAATTCAACACGGTCGCAAAGCGGTCGCGCCAGCGCCGGGGTGCGGACAACAAAACGGCCAGATGCCTGTCTAGGAAGGCGGCTCGCGGATAAAACAGAAGAAAAACAAAGACAGCGAAGCGTCAGGTCTTGTTCCAGTCACCGAAACGATACGGCGAGTATCAGGGATATCGTGCGGCTATGCCGGATCGCGCAGCGAGTTCAATGCCGGTCCTGATCGGCGCGGCGATGATCGCGGCGGCAATCCTTTTGTCGACGCTGGTCACGGCCGTCGGCACGCGCTTCATCGGCATGGACAGCCCGAACGACGACAATATGTGGCTGATCGACCGGCTCACCGGCAATGTCTACAAATGCCAGGCCGCCGAACGCGGCAAGGCCTCCTGCGAGCCCGACACCGCGACGGGGAGCATCGGCGCGCAGCCGAAGCACTGAGCGGCTTGGCGTCTCGCCCGATCAGCCTTTCCCACCGGTCCCACATTGCAGCGCAACACACCTGAAATTGTATTCTCGCTGAACGAAAGCGATAGAAATTGCGTATCTTGATTGCCAGCATTCCGCTGGTTTGATTTCTCAGCGAGGTTCAGATGAGACTTTTGATCGCTGCCGCGATGCTTTCGGCTTTGGCCCTTTCGCCCGCATCGGCGGCCATGATGGCGTGCACGGGTGCAAACATGGCCAAATCCGCCGCCATGATGCCGCCCGGCCAATCGGCCGCGAACAAGGAATTGGCGATGGCCAATATGGATATGAGCAAAGGCAAGATGCGCAGCGCCTGCATGCACTACATGCAGGCCCAGAAGATGAGCATGATGAAGCCCAGGATGTGATGTTTCGAAGCCGCTGCGCCGCCTTCCGGGCGGCGCGGCCTTAGGCCTCAGGCGACGGAAGTTTTCCATGATGACGCGCCGGTTGCACCGGTCGGTTCTCGCGATCGGTCTGACATTGGCGCTTCCGGCCCTCGCATTTGCCGGCGACGGCTGGGTGAAATTGCCGACCGAGCCCTACACTCTCAACAACAAGCAGGACGCGATTGCCTTCGCCGATGCCTTGACCGGCTGGTACGGCAATGGCGAGGGGCGCATCTATCGCACCGATGACGGCGGCGAGGCCTGGACCATCATCTGGACCAAGCAAGGCACTTATGTGCGCGCGCTGGAATTCGCCGACGAAAATACCGGCTTTCTCGGCAATGTCGGGCCCGGCTATTTCTCTGATGTAACCGACCGGCAGCCGCTCTATGTCAGCCACGACGGCGGGGTACATTGGGCGGCGGTCAAGTTGGTCCAGGGCCGCCAGATCGCGGGCGTCTGCGCCATCGACATCCTCAAACTCGACGGCAGGGTGTTGGCGGTACGCGCCGGCGGCCGGGTCGGTGGTCCGGCCGGCCTGCTCGAATCCTTCGACGGCGGCCAGACGTTCCGCGCCCGGGACATGAGCGGTGTGACCGGCATGATCCTCGACATTCATTTTGTCGATGCCGCGACCGGCTTCATCGCGGGCGCAAGTGCGGCCGAAGAAGACAAGGCGCATGCGCGAATCCTGAAGACGACGGATGGCGGCAAGTCCTGGCGCGCGGTGTTCGAAAGCGATCGGGCCGGCGATGTCAACTGGAAGCTGGCATTTCCGAGCGCCAGGGTCGGCTATGCCACCATCATCAGCTATCAGGCGCCGGCGGGCGAAGCGCGCGGCTATGTGGTGAAAACCGAGGATGGCGGCGAGCATTGGCGGCAGCTGACAGTGAGCCATGACAGGGACTGGATCCCCTATGGCATCGGCTTCATCGATGAGGCGAGGGGTTGGGTCGGTGGTTCGACCGGTGGCTACGCCACGACTGACGGCGGCAAGACCTGGGCGGCGCAAGCGATGGGGCTTTCCACCAACAAGATCAGGTTCGTGCACCGCGCCGATGGCGGCACATCCGTTTTTGCCATCGGCAAAGACCTCTACAAGCTCGATCTTGCGCGCTGAGGTCTCTGGCCGGGCGCGCGAATCCGGCTAAATTGTCCGGCGATGTCCCGCGCCAAAATCCCCTTTCCCCTGCCCAAGGCTGCGGCCAGGCGCATCTGGCTGCGCGCCCAGCGGCTCGACACGCGGACGCCGTTCGGCGACGGGCCGCAGGCGACGGCGGCGGCCGTCGAACATCTCGGCTATGTCCAGATCGACACCATCAACGTGATCGAGCGCAGCCACCACCACATTCTCTGGAGCCGGATTCCCGATTACCGCCGCGCCGATTTGCGCCAGGCCCAGAGCGTCGACAAGAGCGTGTTCGAATACTGGACCCATGCTTTGTCCTACGTGGCGTCGAAGGATTTGCGCTTCTTCATTCCGGCCATGAGACTGCACCGGCGCGAAGGCCACATCTGGCTGAGTTCGGTCAAACCTGCCGACCTGCGCAAGGTGCTGCGGCTGCTGCGCCGCGACGGTGCGCTGACGATCCGCGATATCGATGACGATGTGCTGGTCGACAAGGAGCATCTGTGGGCGAGCCGCAAGCCGTCGAAGCGGGCGCTGCAGCTCCTGTTCTATCAAGGCGTTGCGACGATTTCCGAACGCAACGGCATGCTCAAGACCTATGAGCTGATCACGCGGCACTTCGGTTGGGAGAAGCCGCCAAAGGGCGCTTCGGCGCGCGAAGTCTCGGGCTATCTGGTCGACCGCGCGCTGCGCGCGCAAGGGCTCGTCTCGCTGGATTCGATCTGCCATCTCGACGCGCCGAGCAAGGCGCAGGTCGCCCGCCTGATCGAGGCGAGGGTGCGGCGCGGTGAGCTCGCGCCGGTCGCCCTCGAAGGCGCGGCCAAAGAGCATTGGACGGCGCCAGCGACGCTGGAGAACGCCGGTGAGGTCGGTTCCGACCTCGTCCACATCCTCTCGCCGTTCGATCCGCTCATCATCCAGCGCAAGCGGACGCATCAGATCTTCGATTACGACCATCGCTTCGAGGCCTATGTCCCGAAGGAAAAGCGCGTGTTCGGCTATTTCGCGTTGCCGGTGTTGGCAGGTGAGGAAATCGTCGCCGCGCTCGACCTCAAGACCGACCGCAAGAACAAGAAGTTGCTGGTGCAGAAGTGGAGCTGGGTCGGCGTGCCAAGAGGCGCGCGGAAGGATATCAAGCGCCGCATCGAGGAGGAGCTGCATCGGTTCGAACGGTTTCAGCTCGCAGATTAAGGCGAGCGATGGAACCGGCAGGTTCCCAGCCGGTTAACGCCCCGAATATCCAACCCTGGGGGCTTCTATGGATAAAGACAAATCGATCCTGGAAAAGATCACCGACACGGTGAAGGACATCGCGACGCTGGCGGCAGATGCCGCGAGCCACGCGTTGCAGGTCGAAGAGCCGCCGTTGAAGGCGGACGAGCGGACAGCCGCCTATATGCCGATGGCGGCGGACGGTTTCGTCGATCCCATGATGGCGCCATCGGCGGCGGCAGCACCCGCCCGGAAGAAAAAACACGCCGCGCCGAGGCAGGCCAAGGCGGCCGGCAACACCGGTGCCAGGAAAGCGGCCAGGAAGAAAGCCACCGCCAAATCTGCGCGCAAGGTTGCGAGAAAGCCCACGGCGAAGAAGGTAGCCAAGGCTTCCAAAAGGACCGCGAAGAAAGCCGTCAGGAAAGCGCCCAAGAAGGTTGCCAAGAAAGCTGCCAAAAAATCGGCCAAGAAGGCGGGGAAGAAAAAGCGCTAGGCGGCCGGTAGCGTCGGTCGTTGCGAGGGCCGATTGCGCCCTATCGCTCTGATCGCCCTCGCGAGGAACAGTGCGATCATGACCATCCGGGTTCGGCGCGTCACCTGGATTCCGGTTGTTGGCCGCAACGACGCCGAGCGCATCGAGAAACAGCGCCAGCGGACGCCGACCGGCCAGCCATGGATCGCGCTCTTCCTGGCGAAGGCGATGACGCGTGATCGAACGGACAAATTTTCGAGCCACCAAGCATTCATAGCAGCCGTCGCGGCAGGCGCGTTCTCGGGAATTGAATGCGGATGATCTTGCCCTTGGCGGCGACCACGCCGGCCAGTTGGCCGCGGGTTTGTGCGGGCCGCTCGGGATTTGCGGATTTTTGTGCGGATGTCGCGCCGGCGAGCAGAGCCAATCCGGAAAGGGTCAATTCGCTTGCGCTGCCCGCAAGGGCGACTAAATTGAGCAAAACCAAAGGGAAAATCACCGTGGACGCAACAAGCCCGAAAGACCTGCACTTCTACGAGCCGAAAGACGGCCACGGCCTGAAGCACGATCCCTTCAACGCCATCATCGCGCCGCGCCCGATCGGCTGGATTTCGTCGCGCGACGCCAAGGGCAACGTCAATCTCGCGCCGTACAGCTTTTTCAACGCGTTCTGTTACACCCCGCCGATCATCGGGTTTTCCTCGACCAACTGGAAGGACAGCGTCGGCAACATCGAGGAGACCAGGGAGTTCGTCTGGAATCTTGCCACCATGGATCTGGCGCAGCAGATGAACGCCACCGCCGCGCATGTCGCCCGCGACGTCAGTGAATTCCAGATCGCCGGACTGACGGCGACCCCGGGCAAGCTCGTCAATGTGCCCCGGGTCGCGGAAAGCCCGGTCACCTTCGAATGCAAACTCTCCCAGATCATCCAGCTGCAGGGCGCCGACGGCAGGAAGGCGCAGTCCTGGCTCACGCTCGGCGAGGTCGTCGCCGTCCACATCGACAAGGCCTTTATCAAGGACGGCGTCTACCAGACCGCGCTGGCCCGCCCGATCGTCCGCGCCGGCCGGCGGGGCGATTATTTCGTCATCGAGCCGGAAAACATGTTCGAGATGGTCCGGCCGGATTGACCTTGACTCCTCGCCCGGTCTTGCGGGGAGAGACGAGTAGCGTTTCGGAACCGTTGCATCCGATCACCATTGTTGTTTCCCCGGGCTTTGGATCAATTTCGCTTTATTTGCGCTGCGAAGTGTTCACCTGAATCGCATGCTTTCGGCTACAATGAGCTGTCTTTTGGCATAAGCGTCCCCGCTACCTCGCGCCGTACCACCGACCACAAGGACATCGCCATGAGCTTTCGCCGCGATTTCATCACCAAGCCGATCTTCTCGTGGGCGCACGGCGTCTTGCCGGCCATGTCCGACACCGAACGCGAGGCGCTGGAGGCCGGCGACGTCTGGTGGGATGCCGACCTGTTCACCGGCAATCCCGATTGGTCGAAATTGCTCGCCAACGCGCCCGCGACCCTGACCCCGGAAGAACACGCCTTTCTCAACGGCCCGGTCGACGAACTCTGCGCCATGCTCGACGATTGGAAGATCAATTGGGAGTGGCGCGACCTGCCGCCGGAGGCTTGGGACTTCATCAAGCTCCACAAATTCTTCGGCATGATCATTCCCAAAGAATTCGGCGGGCTCGGCTTCTCGCCCTATGCGCATTCCGAGGTGGTGCGGAAACTTTCATCGCGCTCGCTCACCGCGGCCGTCACCGTGATGGTGCCGAATTCGCTCGGCCCCGGCGAACTCTTGATGCGGTTCGGGACCAAAGACCAGCAGCAGCAATGGCTGCCGCGGCTCGCCGATGGCCGCGATATCCCCTGCTTCGGTCTGACCAGCCCGGAAGCGGGCTCCGACGCCGCCTCGATGATCGATTCCGGCATCATCTGCAAAGGCAACTTCGAGGGCCGCGAAGTGCTGGGACTGCGGCTCAACTGGCACAAGCGCTACATCACGCTCGGCCCGGTCGCGACGTTATTGGGGCTCGCCTTCAAGGCCTATGATCCGGATCATCTCGTGGGATCGCAGGACGAACTCGGCATCACGGTCGCGCTGATCCCTACCCATCTGCCCGGCGTCTCCATCGGCCATCGCCACCTGCCGGCGATGCAGGTGTTCCAGAACGGTCCGAACTGGGGCCGCGACGTCTTCATCCCGATGGATTACATCATCGGCGGGCAAGAACGTCTTGGCCAGGGCTGGAAAATGCTGATGACGGCGCTTGCCGCCGGCCGCGGCATTTCGCTGCCCTCGCTGTCGGCGGCGGGCGCAGCCTATGCGGCGCGGACCACCGGTGCCTATGCCCGGATCCGCGAGCAATTCAACGTTCCCATCGGCAAATTCGAGGGCATCGAGGAGCCGCTGGCGCGGATTGCCGGCACGGCCTATCTGCTCGATGCGGCGCGGCGGCTCACTTGCGCGGCGCTCAACCAGGGCCATCATCCCGCGGTCATTTCCGGCATCATGAAGCTGCAGGCCACCGAGCGGATGCGGATCGCGATCGACGACGCCATGGACATCCATGGCGGCAAGGCCGTGATCGACGGCCCGCAGAATTATCTCGGCAATCTCTATCGTTCGGTGCCGGTCGGCATCACCGTGGAAGGCGCCAACATCCTGACCCGCAATCTGATCGTGTTCGGGCAGGGCGCGATCCGCGCCCACCCTTATCTTCTGGAAGAAATGAACGCGCTCGGCGACCAGGATCGCGCCAAGGGGCTGGATGCCTTCGACAAGGCGTTCTGGAAACATGTCGGCCACAGTTTTACGACGCTGTTTCGCGCCTGGGGCCGTAGCTGGACCGGTGGCATGTTCGCGCCGGCGCCGGACGCCGCCGAGGCGACCGGGTTCTATCGCCAGCTCTCGCGCCATTCCTCGGCATTCGCGCTCTGCGCCGACATGGCGCTGTTGACACTGGGCGGCGCGCTGAAGCGCAAGGAAATGCTGTCGGCGCGGTTCGGCGACATTCTCTCCGAACTCTATCTGCTCTCGGCGGCGCTGAAGCGCTGGCAGGACGAGGGGCGTCAGGCGGCCGATCTTCCCGCCCTGGAGTGGTGCATGGCGAGCGGGTTCAGGACCATCGAAAACCGCTTCGCGGAAATTCTCGCCAACCTGCCCAATCGCTTTGTCGCGCTTATACTAAAGTTCGTGATCCAGCCGTTCGGCGCCCGCGTGCTCGGTCCTTCCGACCGAGTTGTGCATGAGTGTGCGCAGCTCGTTCTGGAGCCTTCGGCGGCGCGCGACCGGCTGACGCCGGATTTGTCGCATGTCGACGACGACCGCGGCGTGGCGCGGCTGGAAAAGGCGTTTCTGCTGGTCACCGGCGCCGAAGACATCGCCAGACGAATGCGCGCCGCCCACATCCACGATGCGGAGGAGGCGGTGAAGAAGGGCGTCATCACCCAGGCCGAAGGCGACCAGGTTGCAGCGGCGCATCAGGCGGTTGCGAAAGTGGTCGAGGTCGATGACTTCGCGCCCGAAGACCTTTCGCCAATTTACAAAAAGCCTGCCGACGTGCATCAATTCTTTCAAGGGTTGGGTGAGACGAGGGCGGCAAGCTGATGGCGCGACAGGTTTTCATCGTCGACGGCAGCCGGACGCCATTCCTGAAGGCACGCTCCGGCCCCGGCCCGTTCACGCCGGTCGATCTCGCCGTGCAATGCGGCCGGCCGCTGCTGGCCCGGCAACCCTTCGCGCCCACCGCCTTCGATCAGGTCATCCTCGGCTGCGTCAATGTCATCGCAGACGAGATGAATCCGGCCCGTGTCGCAGCACTCCGGCTCGGCATGGGAGAAGCGATGGTCGCCTTCACGGTGCAGATCAATTGCGGCTCCGGCATGCAGTCGATCGACACGGCCTACCGCTACATCCAGCAGGGCACCTCGGACATGATCCTCGCCGGTGGCGCCGAGGCACTGAGCTATGCGCCGCTGGTCTGGCCGCAGCAGGGCGTGCGCTGGTTCGCAGGGTTGGCCGGCGCCAAGGGCATTTTGGCCAAGATCGCCGCACTGGCCAAGGCGCGGCCGGCTTATTTCAAGCCGATCATCGGGCTGGAGCGCGGGCTGACCGATCCGATCACCGAACTCAATATGGGCCAGACCGCCGAAGTGGTCGGTCATCTCTTCGGCGTCACGCGGGCGCAGTCGGACGCCTATGCGGCCGAGAGCCACCAGCGGCTTGCCAATGCGCAGAAGCAGGGTTTTCTGAAGGGCGAGGTCGAAACCGCCTTCGGCCGTGACGGCAAATTCTACGATCACGATGACGGCGTGCGGCCGGATTCGACGCCGGAGACGCTGGCAAAGCTGAAGCCGGTGTTCGAGCGTCCCTGGGGCCAGGTCACCGCCGGCAATTCCTCGCAGATCACCGACGGCGCCTGCTGGACCATTCTCGCTTCCGAAGAGGCCGTCAAAAAGCACGGGCTGACACCGAAAGCCGTGATTGTCGACAGCCAATGGTCGGCGCTCGATCCCTCGATCATGGGCCTGGGTCCGGTGCTGTCATCGACCGAACTGTTGAAGCGCAACAAGATGACGCTCGCCGACGTCGAGACCTGGGAATTGAACGAAGCCTTTGCCGCGCAAGTGCTGGGTTGCCTCGCTGCCTGGAACGACGAGAAATTCTGCCGCGATGTCCTGAACCTCGAGGGCGCCGCCGGCGAGATCGACCGCGCCAGGCTCAATGTCGATGGTGGCGCCATCAGCCTCGGCCATCCCGTCGGCTGCAGCGGCAACCGCATCGTGCTGCATCTCGTCAATGCGATGAAGCGGCTCGGCACCAGGCGCGGCATCGCCACCGAATGCATCGGCGGCGGCCAGGGTGGCGCCATGCTGATCGAGATGGTGTAATGATGGAGAGCCATGTCCTCGACGTTCTCGCAGATCGCGTGCTCGAATTAGGGCCCACGCCCGACGCAAGTGGTCTGTATCGCAATTTCAAGCTGACGCGGGATGCCGATGGCATCGCCTGGCTGTTGTTCGATCGCGCCGGCAGCAGCGCCAACACGCTGTCGGCCGAAGTCATCGAGGAACTCGACGCGGTCGTGACCGCGCTCGAAGGCCAGCGGCCGGCCGGGCTCGTCATCCGCTCGGCGAAGAAATCCGGTTTCATTGCGGGCGCCGACGTCAACGAATTCCGTGGTGCCAGCGACGTCGGCGCGGTCGAGGTCCCGATGGCCCGCGCCCATGCGGTGGTCGATCGCCTCGAAGGCCTGAAGATCCCGAGCGTCGCGGTGATCCACGGTTTCTGCCTCGGCGGCGGTCTCGAAATCGCGCTCGCCTGCCAGTCGCGGATCGCGATCGAGGGCGCGCGCTTTGGCTTCCCGGAAGTGATGCTCGGCCTGCATCCGGGCCTCGGCGGCACTGCGCGGTTCACGGCTCTCGTCAACCCGATGCAGGCGATGACCTTGATGCTGACCGGCAGGACGATCGATGCGCGCCGGGCGAAGTCGCTCGGGCTGGTCGATGCGGTGACGCAGGAGCGGCACGTCCGCAACGCGGTAAAGGACGCGGTGTTTGGCCGGCTGAAACACGCCAGGCCGGGCCTGTTGAACACGATCCTGAATTTTGGGCCGGTGCGCGGTTTCCTTGCCTCGCGCATGCGCAGCGAAGCCGAGAAGGCCGCGCCGCGTGAGCATTATCCCGCGCCTTACGCGCTGATCGATCTCTGGGAAAAGCACGGCGGCGACAAGGCGGCCATGCTGGCCGCCGAAAAAACTTCCTTCGCCCGCCTGATGGTGACGCCGACCGCGCAAAACCTGATCCGGGTGTTCTTCCTGCGCGAGCAGATGAAGAAGGTCGCCGGCTCCGGTAATACCATCGGCCGTGTCCATGTCATCGGCGCCGGCGCCATGGGCGGCGACATCGCGGCGTGGTGCGCCAATCAAGGCATGCATGTCACGCTGGCCGACATGAAGCCGGAACCGATCGCGGGCGCGATGAAGCGCGCGTCCGACCTGTTCGGCAAGATCATGCACAAGAAGACCGACGTCCGCGATGCGCTGGACCGGTTGATGCCCGACCTCGACGGCGAAGGCGTGCGCAATGCCGATCTGATCATCGAGGCGGTGCCGGAAAAGCTGGAGCTGAAGCAGAAGGTTTATGGCGGCCTCGAGCCCAGGATGAAGCCGGGTGCGATCCTTGCCACCAACACCTCGAGCATTCCGCTGCAGGATCTGCGCACCACGCTCGCGAAGCCCGAACGGCTGCTCGGCCTGCATTTCTTCAATCCGGTCTCCCGGCTGCAGCTCGTCGAGGTCGTCAGCCATGACGGCACCGATCCGCAACTGCTGAAGGAAGCGCTGGCCTTTGTCGGCGCCATCGACCGGCTGCCGCTGCCGGTCAAGAGTTCGCCCGGCTTCCTCGTCAATCGCGCGCTGACGCCCTACATGCTCGAAGCGATGCTGATGCTGGACGAGCATATCGACAAGCTCACGATCGATGCCGCCGCGGAGAAATTCGGCATGCCGATGGGCCCGATCGAACTCGCCGACCAGGTCGGCCTCGACATCTGTCTCGACGTCGGCGACATGCTGCGCTCGAAATTCGGCGATTCGCTGCCGCCGACGCCGGCCTGGCTGCGCGACAAGGTGGCCAAGGCCGAACTCGGCCGCAAAACCGGCAAGGGTTTCTACGTCTGGAAGGACGGCAAGGCGGTCAAGACGGCGTCCTCGCCCTCGACCGCGCAACCCAGCCCGGAAATGATCGACCGGCTGATCCTACCGATGTCGAACGTCTGCGTCGCGGCCTTGCGCGAGGGCATCGTCGACGACGCGGACATGGTCGATGGCGCCATGATCTTCGGCACCGGCTACGCGCCGTTCCGCGGCGGCCCGCTGAACTACGCCCGCACGCGCGGCCCTTCGAACGTTGCGGAGACATTGCGATCGCTGGCCGCGAAATTCGGCGGCCGGTTCACGCCGGATGCCGGCTGGGAGACCTTCAAGTGACCGACACGACAGCCGTCCATGCCCCGGTGAATAACGAGACCGAGCCCTGCGGCGATCTCTGCACCCGCACGCTGGCGATGCCGGCCGACACCAACCAGAACGGCGACATCTTCGGCGGTTGGCTGCTCAGCCAGATGGATATCGGCGGCGGAATCTTCGCCTCCAAGATCGCGAAATCCCGCACCGTGACGGTCGCGATCGAGGCGATGAATTTCCGCAAGCCCGTGTTTGTCGGCGACCTCGTTTCCGTGCATGCCAACCTGGTCAAGACCGGCAAGACGTCGGTCACCGTCCATCTCGAGGCCTGGGTGCTGCGTCGCAAGGAGATGCATTCGATCCTGGTGACCGACGGCAATTTCACCTATGTCTCGATCGACGAGTCCGGCCGTCCGCAGGTGATCCAGCAGGGTCCGCCGCCGATTCCGGCCTGACCGCGCCGGTCGACCGATCCATGGGTTACGAAACGAAGAACTTCCTGAATTTGTCGTAGATCTCATCGGGCATGTCCTCGGCCATGTAGTGGCCGCAGTCCATGGCCTCGCCATATTCGAGGTTTTTGGCGAATTTCTTCCAGACGTCGAGAAATTGCTTCGCCCGGGCAGGAGAATGTCCGCGCGCGCCCCACAACACGATCGCGGGCATCTCGATCTGCCGGTCCTTGTCGGCGGTGTCCATCTCGAGGTCGCAGGTCGCGGTAGCGCGATAATCGCGGCATGAGCCGGTGATGGTTTTCAGCGTGTAGCATCTGACATATTCGTCGAATACCGCGGGCGTGAGGAAATCGAGGCCATTGCCGCCGCGGATGGTCATCCGGCTCTTCAGGAAAAACTCCGCCGGGACGGCGCTGATCATGCGCTCCGGAAACGGCTCGGGCTGCGCCATGAAGGCCCAGTGCCAGGTGCCGATCACCCAGGCCTTGGTGATGTTCGTCCACACGAAGTAATTGGGCATGATGTCGGCGAGGCAGACCTTGATCACCCGCTCGGGATGATCGAGGCACAGGCGGTGCGAGGTGCGGGCGCCGCGATCGCAGCCGGCGAGGTAGAACCGGCTGTAGCCAAGCTGCTCCATCACCTCGACCATGTCCTGCGCCATGGCGCGAAAACTGTAATTGATGTGGTTCGGCCCCGGCTCGGGCAGCGAACTATCGCCATAGCCGCGCAGGTCCGGCAGCACGACGTGATAGTGCTGGGCAAGCCGTGAGGCGATCTTGTGCCAGGCGACGTGGTTCTGGGGATTGCCGTGCAGCAGCAGCAAGGGCGGTCCGGATCCGCCATGGCGCAATCGAATGACGGCCCCGCTGGTCCGCATGTCCAGATGCTGGAATCCGGGAAACAGCGCGGCGACCTCGGGGCTGCCCCAGCGGGTGGGGTTGAGCCTGTAATCCTCGGCAGAGGCGACGGCCAGCACTGCGCTGGCCTCATGCTTGTTCATTTTCTCCTCCCCGGTCCGCGGCTGCAGTCGTTCCGCCCTTGAAGGCTACATCACTTCCGCGCGTCCGGAAGCGGCCAATTCGATGACCCGATGCCTGTCGGCAGGCAAGGCCGCGGCAGCGCCGAAACCGCCAAGCCGCTCACGGTCGCGTGAGCCGGTTTCGTGGCGGGGCCTGCCAGGAAGCAACGAGGTGATTGAAGAAGCCATTTTGAAGATCCGACGAAGACGACCGGATACATGGCGCGCGCACCATCGCAGCGTCTCAAGGGAGTCTACGCCATGCTTGCCGAAAAATTCATGCTGGTGCTCGAGGCACTCAGGACCCGCACTTACCGGATGGCAACCAGCGCGTCGTCAGCACTTCGTCGCACGTGCCGGTCCAACTGCCCGCCAGCAACGCCAAATAAGCGTCAGGCAAAGGCCGTGTGACGGACTTATTTGTAGATGCAGGCTCAGTCGGGAGCATCGACGAGCCCGGAACTTTTTCCCACCCTTTCCCGTTATCGGCGCGGTGCTGAGTAGCAAGGGTCTGGCAAGGAAATGTCGGAAACATACATCATCGAAGTCGCCTCGCAGGCGGCCGGAATCGTGGTGCGGACCAAAGACGGCTTTTGCTTCTTTGCCGCCACCCGCCGTTTCCATGCGTTGGAAGGCCGGACCTTCCATAACGCCCGAGAGGCCGAGCGGGCCGCGATCCGGCTTGCCGAGGGTGTATTGAAGGGCGCGGCATCGACGCGTCGCGCCATTCGCGACGCGGCCGGAAGCTTGCGCCTTACAGCGGCTGCAGTTCGCCCTTCGCCCAGGATTCACGCAGCTTGAATTTCTGGATCTTGCCCGATCCCGTCAGCGGAAACGCCTCGACCGCGAACCAGTGCCTTGGCGTCTTGTGCGGCGCGAGCGAAGCACGCATGTAATCGGTCAGCTCGTCCTTGTCGACGATGGCGCCGGGCGCGGGGCGGATGAAGGCCGCGACTTCCTCGCCCCATTTCTCATGCGGCACGCCGACGATGGCGACCTCGCCGACCTTGGGATGGCGAAACAGCAACTCCTCGAGCTCGCGCGGATAGATGTTCTCGCCGCCGCGGATGATCATGTCCTTTAGCCTGCCCTCGACGGTGCAATAGCCGCGCGAATCCATCGCGCAGAGATCGCCGGTATGCAGCCAGCCGTCGGCGTCGATCGCGGCGGCGGTCGCCTCCGGCATCTCGAAATAGCCGAGCATGATGTGATAGCCGCGGGTGCAGAACTCGCCGATTTCGCCGATCGCGCAGGTCTTGCCGGTGTCGGGATCGATGATCTTGTTCTCCATGTTGGGCAGCGGCAGGCCGATGGTGCCTGCCTTGTCCTCGATGGTGTCGGTGGTCATGGTCTGGGCCGCGACCGGCGAACATTCGGTCTGTCCGAACACGATGGTGAAGGGCGCCCCCAGCTTCTGCTCGAACAAGGTGACGAGCGCGGCCGGCACTGTCGAGCCGCCCGAGCAGATCGCCTTGACCGAGGACAGGTCGGTCGAGGCAAAGGAAGCATGCTCCAGCATCGCCACCAGCATGGTCGGCACGCCGACCATGGCGTTGCCGCGATAGGTCGCAAACAGTTCGATCACGAGCCCCGGCTCGAACGCCTCCAGCAATACCTGCGTCGCGGCCTGCGATACCGCGCCAAGCACGCAGCAGACGCAGCCGCCGGTGTGGAACAGCGGCATCGTCGTCACGAAGACGTCGCCGGGCCCGAATCCCATGCGGTCGGCGGTGTCGGCGCCGTTGTTGGCAAGCCCGCGATGATGCAGCAGCGCGCCCTTCGGAAAGCCGGTCGTGCCGGAGGTATACTGGATCATCACGGGATCGGTCGGCATGACCAAGGGAAGCGCGATGGTCCTGTCGTCGCCGGCGGCGATGAACGCCGGCCAGTCGTCGAAGCAGATGATCTCGCGCAATTCCGGGCAGCGCGGCGCGACCTCGCGCGCCGTCTCCAGCATCGGATTGCCGCGGAAGGAATTCACGACGAACACGCCGGCCGAGCGCGATTGCTTCAGCACATATTCGACTTCCCGCGCCCTGAAGCCGGGATTGACGGTGACCAGCACGACGCCCGCCATCGCCGCGCTGCCCGGAAT
>Ga0209483_1000988_pt1 | contig 22875 bp, 16 predicted proteins | sample NGEPerA_FD_184508 | JGI IMG/M metagenome (GOLD analysis project Ga0209483, IMG submission 184508) | Arctic peat soil microbial communities from the Barrow Environmental Observatory site, Barrow, Alaska, USA - NGEE PermafrostL2-A... | ecosystem: Environmental > Terrestrial > Soil > Wetlands >... | reverse complement strand
GCTCCATCGCCTCGACGGTCGCGCCCGCGGCGCGCTTCAGTCGGCGATCAGCCCTGGCCGATTTGCGGGTCAATAAGGTTGGACGACGCCGGCATAACGCGCGGATCGCGGCGGCGAATGAAAACATGCTTTGCCTCGGCTGAAGAAAGGAATCCGATCCGCGGCGGAAATACAAGCCGTCGTGATCCTGCCGATGGGGACTGGCGGGATGGGTGGAATGTAACGGCGGGGATTTGGGAATGCAAACACAATTCATAATTCCGGGCGCCGGAAAGCGGTGGCGGAGAGGACGGTGTTTATATGCCGCCTCCCATGAGGCCGGGATCAGCGCCCAGATCGGAAGCCGCGGCGGGCTTCCAGTATGTTTCGGCCATCTGTGCGTTGACGCGATTGACCTCGTCCTCGATTTCTTGGCGGACCGCTTTCACAAGCCGGGTGATATCCGGGCTGTCGAAATTCCGCGGATGGGAAAGCTCGATGCGAAACTCCCGTCGGATGAGCCCCGGCTGGGTGTGCAGCACGATGATCCGATCCGCCAGCCGCACCGCCTCTCCCACCGAATGCGTGACGAACAAAATAGTTTTGCGCGCCTGGCACCACAGCGCCTGCAATTGCTCGTGTAGCATCGTGCGGGTCTGCGCATCAAGAGCGGCGAAGGGTTCGTCCATGAGCAAAACCGCGGGGTCCATCACCAGCGCCCGCGCGATGGCGACGCGCTGCTTCATTCCGCCGGAGAGTTCATGAATCAGCTTGTCGCGCTTGGGCAGAAGATGGACCAGCCGCAAGGCGTTCTCAATTCTCGGTTTGCGTGCCGATCGCGGGATGCCCGCCATCTTCATGCCGAACTCGATGTTTTGCGCGGTGGTCAGCCAGGGGAACAGGCCCGGCTCTTGGAAGACCATGGCCCGATCCGGCCCGGGCCCGGCGACGGGCCTGCCGTCCACCCGAACGGTTCCCGAATCCGCCGCGACCATGCCGGCGGCGATGTTCAGCAACGTGCTTTTTCCGCAACCGCTGGGGCCGACGACCACCACGAATTCGCCGGGTTCGCAGGTGAGGCTGACGTTGCTCAGCGCGTGGCTGGAGGAGTCGCCGAATAGCTTGGTGATATGGTCCAAAACCAGCCGGCCCCTTTGCGCGGGAGCAGCCGGGGATTTCCCGTTGGGGCCGTGAAGCCATGAAGGTGAGGCAATGCGTGGAATATCGACGTTTGCCATGGTGTTCACATGCAATTTACACTATTCCTATGGGAAAACAAGGCAATTGGTTCTCGTGTCCCTTTCGGCGGCATAATGCAGCGCCAATTCACGAGCAGGGCAAGGGCATGCCGCCGTAGGGACGATATGATAAGCGACGTGAATGATCCTGACTGGCAAGCCGATTTGCAGCGTTACCCGAACGGGCCGTTCCGTAAGGAGCAGTCGATCTGGGCGATCGCGGTCTATCGTTTTGGCCGGCGAAATGATCGTCGATCACCCGGTTTGATAAAAACTATCGGCGATCGCGCGTACTGGCTGGCCTATCGGATTATCGAAACGCTCACCGGCATCAGCATTCCAAAGGATGTTCAGATTGGGCCGGGGCTGCGGATCCATCATTTCGGCAACATCTTCGTGCATAGGGATGCGAAGATCGGAGCCCACTGCACCCTGCGCCAGGGCGTGACGATCGGCAATCGCCACGACAATGGGCCGGCCCCCATTCTGGAAGACAACGTGGAGCTTGGCGCCTACGCGCAGGTGCTGGGCGGGATACGCATCGGCAACGGCGCCAAGATCGGCGCGATGAGCGTGGTTCTTTGCGACGTCCCTGCCGGCGCCACCGCGGTTGGAATCCCCGCCCGCCTGATTACCGCGACGGCGGCTACGATGACGGCATGAAAACGAAATTAGCGCGTCTTTCATATAATTGGGGCGGCTTTGCATGGCCACTGAAGTGGCCACGCCGGCCGGGCATACCTTGGTCGATGAGTCTGAGTCGCGATAAGATGATGTTATGATCAACCGCCGCACATTTCTGCAAGCCCTGGCCGCCGTCAGCGGCGGGTTTATTCCGTGTGCGCTCGCGCGGGCGAAATCGGCGCGAGCGGATGAGGGCGAGAAAATCATCCTTACCGCGCCGCTGACCCACTCGGATTGGATGCTCAAGGCGGGGATGGCCTGGGGTGAGGCGGGCGTGCGGCATATGCTCGATGCCTGCAAGGCGTGCGGGTGGTCGCGCATTTACTGGCGCGTGCTGGATGGGGGGCGGGCGATGTACAAGAGCCGGCTCGTAAAGGCGGAGGGAAAGTGGGATGAGGATAGCTTCTGGCGTCCAAAATCGGAGCAGGACCGGCGGCTCATGGAGAAAATCACCGCCGGAATGACCGCGGCCAGGCGCGAAGAGATTCTCGGCAAATTTGAATCGCTCGATTACCAGCATTTCGACCCGCTGGCATCAGCCATCAGGTACGGGCATCAGATCGGGTTGCAGATTCATGCGTGGGTTTCCATCAACGAGGACGATCATGGCTGGGGCCTGCAAAGCGATTTCAGCAAGCGTCATCCGGAGTTCCGGTGGCGCCGCCGCGACGGGCGCGTGTACCATTCGCAGCTCAGCTTCGCATTTCCCGAAGTGCGGGAATACAAGCTGGCGATCCTTGGGGAACTGCTCGACGGCTACGCGATCGATGGCCTGTTCCTGGACTGGATTCGCACCGGCGATGTGCGCGACAATCCGCAAACCGACCCGGCCGGCGTCGCCGACAGCGGCTATGAGCAGCCGCTCATTGACGCCTGCAAGTCGCAACTGGGAGTCGATCCCCGGCAGATTCCCAAAGGCGATGCGCCGTGGATCGCGATCCGGGCGGCGCCGCAGACCACGTTCATGCGCGAGGTTCGCAAGCTCGTTGATGCACGCAAGCCGCGCGTCCCCATCGCGGTATTGGTCGGCCACCCCTGGCACTACCGTGGAATGCTCAACAAGATCGACGGCAACCTCCGCGGGCTGCTGCTGGACGTCGGCGCATGGGCGCGCGAGGCGCTGATGGATGCGGCGGTTGCCGCCGGCTATTACCGCGACGGCGGCACACCCAAACTCGCGTGGAACGCGCTCCGCAAGGAAACCGCCGGCAAGGTGGATGTGTGGACCTATGCCTGGGTGCCTCAAAACGTGGCGGAGTTTGAGGCCAGTTACAAACTGGCCCGCGAACTGGGCGCCGGGCAGATACTATTTTGGGAAGCCGACTACATCGATGATCGCCCAATTCCGCGGAATTGAAAAAGGCGATGGCTGCCAAAGCGCGATGGTAGGATCGCCGGCATCGATTGAAAGCGGCTCGAGGCCCCCACCGCCTTCGACTAACCCCGCGCCGCCGCCTGCCGAACTTCGCATGTGACAGTCCATGCCTTCGACGAGGAAACGATGACGCGTATTACAACCACAATCTGTGCGGCACTATTGCTACTTGTTTGCTCCCAATCAGCACTCGCCGCAAAGCTGCGGGCCGTGATGTACGTGGGCGGGTGCTGCCACGATTACAAGAAGATGCCGGCCATTCTCGCGGACCACATCAGCAAGCTAGCCGACATCCAGTTTGACATCCGGCACATTCCCGATGCCGCACATATGGCCGCCGAATTTAAGAGTCCAACCTTCGGCAAAGACTGCGACGTCATCATCTACGACATCTGCTTTGGTGAAGCTTGGTCCGATGGCGACTACGACGCCGCCCTCAAAGCTGCGGCCGCAGGCAAGCCGGCCGTATTCATTCACTGTTCGATGCACACGTACCGACCGCCGCGAAACAAAAAGGACCCTAAGCTGGCCAAGCGCGAAGCCATTGCCGACGCCAAATGGCACGCGCTGGTGGGAATGGACACGCGCGTGCATGACAAGTACGAGGCTTTTTCAACGGTGAAGGTGGCCGACCACCCCATCACCCGCACGTTTCCCGCCCACTGGAAAACCCCCGGCGATGAGCTGTACAACACCATCAAGATGATGCCCACCGCCACGCCCCTGCTAACCGCCAAAAGCCCCATCACGGGAAAAGTTCACACGGTCGCCTGGATCAACAACTACCACGGCACGCGCGTCTTCTGCACCACGCTCGGCCACGACATGAAAACCGGCGCCGACCCCGCCTATCTGCAATTGCTCACCAACGGCATCCTATGGACCTGCGGCCGTCTGGATGCGAATGGAAATGTCGGGCGATAGTCGTCGCTTCACATCGCCTTGTAATCCCAGCCTGATTCAAAAGCGTGAGCGGAGTCGAATTTGAACGATGATGCCACCCGCGAGATCTCCTGTTCGCGTGATGGCATGTCCTTGATAAAGTCCGCCCACACTATTGACACCATCGCCTTTGCGCCAAAGTGCATAATAATGAATCGTTCTCCATGATTAGACGGATCATTGGAGAGTATGCGGACGTACAGGACGTGACGACGAGAATCATAGACTGCCGGACGGCGCTCCCGGCTGATGCACATCTGGTGAATGACCGCGCCCGGGTCCACCTTCTCCGGCTCGATTATATTTCCCTGAGCGAACAACCCCGCTATTTTTCGCGCCCCCGAGGGCGTGGGTCTCACCTTGAGTGGACAACGGAGCAATTGGAATGGGGATCGAGCCATCGCCGCCTTGGGCGGCCCACGAAGCCAAACCATTGAGAAAACCGCACGTGTCCCGTTGTTTTCGTCCCATTGCCCACGCCCCCGTTTTGTTGCTGGGTTCATCCCCGCGCGCATAGAATGCCGCATGCCGCTCACCTGTAACATCGACGCCAGGGGAAAAGCCGCTCGGCTCATCTACGGCATCATCCTGCTGGCGATTGCCGGTTGGCTTGCCTATTGGTGGGCGATGGGCAGCGACTCAGCCGTTCGCTGGGTAGTGGCGATTGCCTGCGCGATGGCCGGGGCGTTTGGTATTTTTGAGGCGCGCGCCGGGTGGTGCATCGTGCGCGCAATTGGAGTCAAGACGCCGATGTAAACAAGATGCCGCCCTCAACGCCCGCTCCTCAAATTTCACGTGCCCCTGCCTGACCGTTGTCCACTCCCGCTAAGCGATCGTTAGTCCGCCCGGGCATTCGACAGCCCGCATTGGCCGCTCCTGGACATGACGCTAAACGGGCCTCGATCGGTACTTCACTCATCCCTCTGACCATCCAACGTCCACAAGATCGCGTTCTTCATCAGCGCCTGTGAGTACGCCGGTTCAAAGCCGACGATTCCCCATGTGTTGGTGTTGAGGAGGCCGGAGGTGACGTCGAGGGATGTGAACAGGACATGGCCGGCACCGGCGGCAATCTCGGAAAGATGTTGGCCGGGCGTGGAGCCGAGCTTTTCGATGGCGTAGGAATTAAGGCGGGCGCGCGTCAGATCCAGTATTCCATTGTTGCCCGGCTGATAGAGCGGATGAGAGGCGGAAAGAGAATGCGGCGTTCCGGGGGTGCCCGGCCAGGCGACGGACAGCAGGCTGTCGCGAATCGCGGAATCGAAGGCGCCGGTGCCGCCAGTCAGGTCCGTAAACAGAACGCCGCCGGCTTCCACGAACTTTTTGATCGCGGCCACCTCTGCGGCGGTTGGGTTATAAGCGGCGGTGCCCGTGAGGGCGGCGAAGTGATAGGTTTTGGCGTCCAGATCGCGCATGGCCACGGGCTCCACATCCAGTGCGTAACCGGTCTGCTGGTGGAACCAGCGTGCGAAACGCGTCCAGGCGTAAGGCTCGGGATCCCAGTTGCCCGCATATTGTACGCGGGCGATCTTTATGGTGAGACTGGGCGTGCCGGCAATGGGGCCGATATAGTTGGATTCAAGACGATTGCGCAAATCGCGCTTGCCGGCGGCATAGACGAACATGTTGATGCCGAGCTCGAAGGCCGGCTTTCCCATCATTCCGTTCTGCTCGCGAAGCTGCCAGCGTTTTGAGATATCGGTCGGCGAGAACAGCATTAAAATGCGCGAGCCGTTATTCACCATCTTGAGGGCGGGATGGCTCGGAAGGCGGTAGAGCGAGGAGAACAAAGGATTGGGGCGGGGAACATCCGCCAATTCATATTTGGGAAACAGGCGGTGGCCCAGTTCGCGCGCGAAGCCGGTCATGGGAATGGCGTCTCCGTCGGCCTGCACGAACAGCATGCCGCCGGCTTCAACATACTGGCGGATTTTCTGCACGTCGGCGTCACTCAGATTGGGCGGCTTGTGGCTGGCCAAATAGAGAATGGGCGAATCCAGCCAGTCGGTCCAGTCGCGCTTGAGCGGCACCACCTGCCAATTGATCGGGCGCTCGAGTTTTTCGCCGGCCTCCTTGGCCAGGTTGGCCACATCGCGCGGGCGGTTGGCCCAGTAGCCGTCGAAGCGCAGCTTGTTCATCATGATCGGATGGCGGCCGCGCGACAGAAACAGCAGGGCATAAGCCGTATTGACGTTGTCGCCCCAGCTCCCATCGGCATGCTGAGCGGCAAGCACGACACGGGACAATTCCGGGTACCAATTATGGTTTCCAAAGAACTTAAACCCGCTGGCCAACCCGACGCGCTCGATGCCGTAGAGGGCATACCCCCAGTGCCCGCCGATGCTTCGGCTCACGCCTACGCTGTGATCGCCCTGTTCCATCCACTCCAGGCCCCTCTTTAATGGGCCTGAAAATGGATCTCGCCCGACCGATGCGCCGAATTTAGGCCCATCGAGCCAGTCATGGCAGACGAACATGGAGGCGATTCCGGCACAGGTCATGGTGAGCGTACCGCTTCCGCCGTTGCGGGTGCCGTAGCCCCATTGGCCGTTGGGATCCTGGCAAGCGGTCCAATGATTTTCGACGAGCTGCCAGTAGGCATTGGGCACTTCGATGCCGGCTTCCGCGCCCGACCAGACGCCCAGCAGGCCGTACTGGGAGTTGGAGTTGTCGTAGTTGCCGTTGGATTTGACGTAGCTGTATCCGCCGTTCTTCTGCACCTTGAGAAGCCACAACACGTCGGCCGCCAGCGCCTGGTGGTCTTCTTTGCGATCGAAGAGGGCCAGTGCGGTGGCGCGGATTCCCCGGCCATAGGTGGTATAGCCGGACTGCTCGTCCATGGGATAGCGCTTCATGGCTTCGATGCAGCCGGTCATGAAGGTGGCATGGAGGTTGAGGCGCGGATCGCTGACGGCCTGCCCGCACTGAAGCAACGCGTAGACGCACAGGGCATCGGCTCCGTCATGGATTCCGTTGCCCGCGCCGCGCATGCCACGCCGGCGGATGACCGCGCCGTCGTTAAGCTCGAAGGTTCTAGGATCAAACTCGCCAATGAGATGATTCACGCCGGCCTGGATCGCCCGACCGATCTGCGCGTCGCCCAGTTCATCGCTGAACTGCGCCACCAATTGCACCGGCGGGCGGGCGATTCGCGGCGGCCTGTGCCGGGCGACGGAAACCAGGTCGGCATGCAAAGCCGAAGAGGCAGGGACACTTGCCGCCGTATCCGTCGCCGGCAACGAATTGGGGGCAGAATCGGCGCGGGTTGCCGGGCTGATGTTATTCGCGGGGACGCCACTGCGGTCGGGAGATTGCGACGTATCTTTACCGGAGGGGTTTGCAGCACGCGAGGCCGCAACAACTACCAGCCGCGCCTTTGGCTGCGTGGTGGCGGGAGCCGTGGCCGCTAAGGCAGTTAGCGTGGTTTTAGGTCGCAGTCGAGCAGCGCGGGCGGAGGCGGCGGCGCGGGCCACCAACTCCTTGAAGACATGCTCATCATCGGCGCCCGCGCGCTGGCGCAGAATCTTCAGTTGCGGATCATTCGGATGATGGGCGGCCAGAAAATCAGAAAGTTGGCGATATTTGACATGTGCCCTCTCGAAATCCCCCCGGGCCGTCAACACATGGGCATCGGATCGAAGAGTGTCGGCCTGCGCCCGCTCTTCGGCGAGTTGTCCCTTTTGAAGCGTTGTCCAAACTAAAAGCGCAAGCAGACCGGCAACCAATACTCCGCCCACGCCAATGGCGAGCCATCCGACACGCCCGATGCCGTGATGGCTTCCAAAGGCATTCGGCGTCTCAGCATCACGCGAAACATCGGATCCAGTGCCGCCTTTGATGGAAGCATCAGCCGCCGCTAATTCTAAAATCTTGCCCGGGAGGGTGAACGCATTGCCGCAGGCGGCGCAAATGGCGCGATGCCCGGCCTGGGAGTCGGAAAGGCGGGCGCGCTTGCCGCAATCGGGGCATCGGATGTTAATCGCCATCGCACCTTTCCCAGCTTCAAACGTTTCCGCGCTAAAACGCGGAAGGCAGGCGTTTTATTGTTGGCTGCCGGCGGGCGCTGGGCAAGTGCGGAGTACGGACACAAATGATCTCCCAATCCGTCGCTCTACTCGCGTATCCGCTCGCCAGCCAAAAGGGCCAGCAAATACAGGCGCGCTGGCACAGATCCGGCGACATTCGCCCAAGCATGTAGAGCTTCATCGGCGCGGGCGATCAATAACAAAACTTCGCTGCGACCGAATCTTCGCAGCAGATCATAATCCGCCTCGTGCCGCCGTTCTTGAAGGTATCTGAAGGTGTCCGCGACGCGGCGAAGTTCGGGGGGGATGTCGTGCCCCTCCAGGCCGGGCGCAAGTCGATTGGAAAGATTGCCACTGGCGAATGAAGCCGACACCCTTCTCATTGAGCCATGATCGAATGCACGGGCGAGAATCCCTCGCAGCCCTCGCGTTTCGCGCGCTGCTCCCAGAAGAGAGCGACACGCCTGATCGATCAAGAAATGAAAAACAGCGTAATAGATGGTGGATACGGATCGGCGAAGGTGATCCTGACGGGGACGCCCCGTGGCATCCCGCAGTGCCAAATGGCGAGCTTGTTCAAGCAGGTCTTCGGGCAAACCCACAGTATCGCCTCTTGCCGGATCAATCAAATGCCGGATCGTAATTGTAGCGGTCGTCAAAATCCGTTCGATGCATCACTGTGAACATCATGTAACGCGTCTCACCGGCCGACAACAACGCGGTGCGGATGGCTTCGTACACAGGCTCCATCCTCGCCCAACTCATCACCTCATCGGGAACGGCGTCGTCGAAAATTGCGTACACTTCAATAATCGGCTCACCGGTCGAGTCATCGCGCTCCTCGAATTTGATCTCCTTGATCTGCAAGTCGGCTGGCAACGCGAGCTTCGAGACAGACAAAACGACTGCCAACTCTTCCTCACTGAGCATGCGAGTGCTGCGGGGCATTTGGCCGATTGTATCTCGCCGGCCAGTGACGATCAATCCACCTGCCGCACGAATTGCTCATATAACTGCGCGTATTTTCCCTCGCGCGCCAGCAGCTCCTTATGCGTGCCGCGTTCGATGATTCGCCCCTGATCGATCACCAGAATACAGTCGGCTTTCATAATCGTGCTCAGGCGATGGGCGACGATGAACGTGGTGCGGCCTGCCAGTAGTTTCTCCAGCGAGCTTTGCACCAGCAGCTCCGTCGCGGTGTCCACGGCGCTGGTGGCTTCGTCGAGCATGAAGATGCGCGGGTCGGCCAGGAACGCGCGGGCGAAGCAGATAAGTTGGCGCTGGCCCAGGGACATGTTCGCGCCGCGCTCGCCGACTTGCGTTTCGTAGCCGTTCTGAAGCGTCTGGATCATGTCGTGGGCGCCGACGGCGCGGGCGGCGTTCATCACCTCGTCATCCGATGCCCCGGCCTTGGCATAGCGGATGTTCTCCACCACCGTGCCGGTGAACAGGTAATTGACCTGAAGCACCAAACCCATTTGGCGATGGAGTGACTCGCCGGTGACATTGCGGATGTCGTGCCCGTCCACCAGCACGCGCCCCTGTTGCGGCTGATAGAATCTTGCGATCAGTGAGATGATGCTGCTCTTGCCGCTGCCAGTCGCGCCGACCAGCGCGATGGTCTGGCCCGGCGTCGCGTGGAAGCTCACGCCATGCAGAACCGGGCGCTCGGGGTGATAGCCGAACGTCACATTCTCAAACTCCACTCGCCCGATGATTCGTGGCAGCGGTTTGGCATCGGGTTCATCCTGCACATCGGGGCGAAGATCCAGCAGCGAGAAGACGCGCTCGGCTCCGGCCATCGCCTGCATCAACATGTTGTACCACTGCCCGAAGGTAGTGATCGGGTTCATGAACCAGTCCCAATACAAACTGGCGGCAACCACCGCCCCCACCCCCCTGCCCGGCGGGAACTTGCCGCTGACGATTAGAAACGCGCCGTACGCCAGAATGATGATCTTGCCCAGGAAACGGATGAGATCGAGTACCGGCTGATAGACGCCGTTCAGGCGAGCCACCTGCACGTTGTTATTGGTGTTATTGACTTGCAGGAGGTTGAAGACGCCAAGGTTGGGGACCTGGCGGTTGAAGGCGGTGACCACGCGCATGCCGGTGATGTTCTCGGCCATGTTGGTGCTGACGCGCGTCCATCCCTCGCGCGCCCGTTGGAAGAGCACCGTCGCCTTTTGGAAATAGACGTGATTGGCAAGAAGGAGCAAAAGCCCAAGCCACGCGACGGAGAGAAACAGCCGGATATCGGTGGTGGTCGCGAGCATCACGGCGGACACGAGCATCATCAACAGATTCGAGCAGATGACGTGCAGCCCCCACACATTCACTTCGCGCAGGCTGTTCACATCGCTGGTGCATCGACTGATGATGCGGCCCAGTTTTGTCTTGTCGTAATAGCTCATCGAGAGCCGTTGAAGCTGGCCGAAGAGCCGGCGGCGCAGGGTGAATTGCACGCGCTCCCCGGCGCCGGTCATTACCAGGATCGTGAAGCGCTGGAAGATGATGGCCACGCCGATGCACAGCGCCCACATGCCGATCAGAAACAACACATGATGCACGGCGCCCGTTTCGGTGGGCTGCGGATGCAGCGCGCCCTTTTGAAATCCGACGCCAAAATCGATGATCCATTGCATGAACTTGGGCGAGAGCATATCGAGGATGGTCATCGCCACCCCCAGCGAAACGCCCAGCGCGTATTGGCTTTTATATGGCGCGAGCAACCCCAGCTCTCGACCCAGAAGCGCGCGGTCAATCGGCCGATAGCGCTGCTCCTCATCATCCACCAGCGGCGGCGGCGCGGGCAGGCCCGCAGGCACGGCCGGCCCTTTCCTGCGCGAGCGAATGAATGGAATTGCGGTCAACGGCGTTCCTTCCTTGAAGGACGAGTAGTCCCAGGCGAATGTACCGGTCCAAAAAAATGAAGCAAGCAACGAATGTCTGATCCCGCCCTGGCGTGGTCACTTCAGTGACCATGCCGTCAATCATCCCAAACATCGCATCGCATTATCCTCGTCCCCGACGTCCCAGATGATTTTTGCGCCAACGGGACGCCCTCGCAGTCCACACGCGTCCCTCTGGGACACCCGCTGAAGGTGCGCCTCGCGGTTGGCCGCACAAGATTCTTCGTCATCTCATTTCCGTGGCTCGCAGCACCTAATATCTCCCCCATTCCGCAACCCCAACCCCCGCGCAGCAAAAAGCCCCCGGTGCCAACCGAGGTTGGTTCCGGGGGCCTTTAGTATAAATGCTGGCGGTGACCTACTTTCCCGCGGAAGCAGTATCATCGGCCCGGCGGTCTTAACGGCCGTGTTCGGGATGGGAACGGGTGTGACCCCGCCGGTATGGCCACCAGCAATGGCTCCCGACGATCCTTCGACCGGCGGGAGCTTGATAATTCAAGCGAATGATGAGGTTATTTGCGAAAAGTCAGTTGTCAGTGGTCCGTTGTCAGTTGTTCATGCCGGGGCATGCTTTTACTTCCAACGGGCCTGCGATCAGTGACCATTTCTTTTCCGCGACGTTGGATTTACGTCATCGGGCGCACTTTTTGTGCGTTACTGGCCCGTCGTCTTTTGTTTGTGGTTGGTTGTGGGTTGAAGGTTGTAGTTGGAATGCACGCATTCTTTTACAACCCACCACACACAACCCACCACTTACAAGGAAGACGACGATCGATAAAAGTGGCCAAGCTGTCGACCTTTAGTACCGGTAACCTGAAGATCTTTCGATCCGTACAGCTCCGGCCTATCAACCGGGTGGTCTACCCGGGGTCTCTCGCTATAAATAGCACGGAACCCTCGTCTTGGCGTAGGCTTCACGCTTAGATGCTTTCAGCGTTTATCCGTTCCGGACATAGCTACCCAGCCGTGCCGCTAGCGCGACAACTGGTACACCAGGGGTCCGTCCTTCCCAATCCTCTCGTACTAGGGAAGAGGCGCCGTCAAGGTTCCCACGCCCACAGCAGATAGGGACCGACCTGGCTCACGCCGGTCTGAACCCAGCTCGCGTACCGCTTTAATTGGCGAACAGCCAAACCCTTGGGACCGCCTTCAGCCCCAGGATGCGATGGGCCGACATCGAGGTGCCAAACCGCCTCGCCGCTATGGACGCTCGGAGGCGATCAGCCTGTTATCCCCAGCGTACCTTTTATCCGTTGAGCTATGGCCCTTCCACACGGAACCACAGGATCACTAAGGCCGTCTTTCAACTCTGCTCGTGCTGTAGCACTCGCAGTCAAGCAGGCTTATACCTTTACGCTCGACGGGCGATTGCCAACCGCCCTGAGCCTGCCTTTGCACTCCTCCGTTACTCTTTCGGAGGAGACCGCCCCAGTCAAACTGCCCACCTAGCACGGTTCCCTGTCCGGTTTCACGGAAAGCAGGGTGAGACGACGAACGCAAACAGGGTGGTATTTCACATTGCGGCTCCCCCCCGGCCTGAACCGGGGGATCAACGCCTCCCACCTATGCTACGCAGTCCACGCCCGGCGTCAGTACCAGGCTACAGTAAAGGTGCATGGGGTCTTTCCGTCTTGCTGCGGGAAGGCGGTATCTTCACCGCCACTTCAATTTCACCGAGTCTGCGGTTGAGACAGCGCCCAAGTCGTTACGCCGTTCATGCACGTCGGAACTTACCCGACAAGGAACTTCGCTACCTTAGGACCGTCATAGTTACGGCCGCCGTTTACCGGTGCTTCGGTCGTGAGCTTCGGGGCGAACCCCTGACCCACTTCCTTAACATTCCGGCACCGAGCAGGCGTCACTCTGTATACTTCCTCTTGCGAGTTGGCACAGAGCTGTGTTTTTGATAAACAGTCGCCCAGGCTGATTCCTGCGCCCTGGGCTAGAGACTAGATGCTAGAAACTTGAGACTAGAAACCAGAGACAAGTAAATGAATAAAGCCCATGCTTCTTTCCACTTCTTGTTTCCAGTCTCTTGTCTCCAGCGTCTAGTCTCTAGTCTCTAGCCCGAGGGACCCCTTCTCCCGAAGTTACGGGGTTAGATTGCCTAGTTCCTTAACCGCAGTTCTCTCGAGCGCCTTAGGATACTCTCCTCGCCTACCTGTGTCAGTTTTAGTACGGTCAAACGCATCGTCACCTCCGCACTTTTCTCGAATCTTCCGCTCCAGGCTTCAGTAACAAAATGACCTGGGCCCGTGGGCTTGCGACCACGTGCACCCCCACTTCTAGCCGGGGGACCGGGTTTGGAAGACTACATGCGAAGGCTCAACCTTTGCGCCTGGCGCGGGATTATTAACCCGCTGTCCATCGTCTACGCTTTTCAGCCTCGACTTAGGAACCGGCTAACCCTGGGCGGATTTACCTTCCCCAGGAAACCTTAGGCTTTCGGCGTGCAGGATTTTCACCTGCATTATCGTTACTCATACCGGCATTCTCACTTGCACGCGCTCCAGCACTCCTTACGGTATGCCTTCGACGCGGCGTGCAACGCTCGTCTACCGATCAAGAAGCTAGAGTCTCTAGCTTCTTGATCCCGCTGCTTCGGTACACGACTTATTCCCGATCATTTACGGCGCTACCCGGCTCGACCAGTAAGCTATTACGCACTTTTTAAATGGTGGCTGCTTCTAAGCCAACATCCTGGCTGTCACCGCAGGATAACTTCCTACCGAACTGAGTCGTGTTTTGGGACCTTAGCAGGCGATCAGGGTTGTTTCCCTTTTGACCGCGAAGATTATCCCTCGCGGACTCACTCCCGAGATAGTCTCACAAGTATTCGGAGTTTGGTAGGGGCGCGTAGGCGGGTAGCCCCGCGTCCCCTTTCAGTCGCTCTACCCCTTGTGAGTAGTGGCTCGAGGCTGCCCCTAAAGGCATTTCGACGAGAACCAGATATCTCCCCGTTTGATTAGACTTTCACTCCTCCCCACAGGTCATGCCAGAACTTTTCAACGTTCACGGCTTCGGTCCTTCTGTCCCTTTTACGGAACATGCAACCTGCCCATGGGTAGATCACGGGGTTTCGGGCCATTTGCCAACGACTTATCGTGAAGGCTTACGCCTCCACTGTCGCCCATTTCAGACTCGCTTTCGCTACGGCTCCGGAGCTTGACTCCTTAGCCTTGCCGCTGACAAATACTCGCCGGTCCATTATGCAAAAGGTACGCCGTCACACATTCCCCCTCTCGGGGGCATAGTGCTCCGACCGCTTGTAAGTGTACGGTTTCAGGTACTTTTCACTCGGCTCATCGCCGTGCTTTTCATCGTTCAATCGCCCTACTTGTTCACTATCGGTCATCGAGGAGTATTTAGCCTTGGGCGGTGGGCCGCCCAGCTTCACACGAGGTTCCACGAGCCTCGTGCTACTCTGGTACGCCTCTCAACGGGGCCCTATTCCTGTCGCCTACGGGACTCTCACCCTCTGTGGTGAGCCTTTCCAGACTCTTTGGCTGGGAATGGGTTTGTAACCCCTCAAGGCGCCCTCAACCCCGGGACGAATCCCGGTTTGGGCTTTATCCGATTTCGCTCGCCGCTACTCACGGAATCGATGTCTCTTTCTTCTCCTGCGGGTACTGAGATGTTTCAGTTCCCCGCGTTCGCTCTCATCACCCTATGCGTTCAGGTGATAGTGACGGAGGGTTGCTCCGCCGGGTTTCCCCATTCAGAAATCTCCGGATCGATGCTCGTTTGCCAGCTCCCCGGAGCTTTTCGCAGGCTGCCGCGTCTTTCGTCGCCTCTCGATGCCAAGACATCCACCGTACACCCTTAAGAGCTTGACCACATTTATCGATCCTCGTCCGATCTTGTTCGTTGTCAGTTGTCAGTGGTCCGTTGCTGATCGCCGGCCGTTTTCACAACCGACAACCCACAACACACCACCACCAACCAACAACCCACGCGATCCGGCAAGGGCTTGCCAGGACGGATGAGTAAGAACCTTTGCTGCGCCTTACTCAAAACCGATAACGGGCCAGTTCGCCAAAAAGGTGCCCGACGACACCTGCCCGACAAAAAATATCACAAAGCCGTTGTCTCGCGCCTTGCTTTACCTTCTGCCGCAGACGGAAAAGACCGGTGAGTTGTCATTCCTCACCTATTGCCAACCACGGTCGTGGGAACAACCGGATCGGTTAAATGGGCAGGCGTCGCGGATGGTTACACTTGCTTTACTTGCAAATAAACCTTGAACCTCATCATTCACTTGTCAAAGAGCTTTCCGTCGTTTTGAGGCGACGAAAGTCCGCCGAACGCGGGTGAGTCAGCCGATTCATCGGCGGCGGACTCATTCGAGTTCGCAACAGAACCAAACACAATTGCGGCTTTTGATTTCGGGTCACCGGCATGCCGCCGGCAACCCTTCGCAAGGCAGGGGCCGGTCTACAATGGCTCGCAGGTGTGAAATACGAAAATCGCCAAATTTGCCTCTTCGTTCCTTCTCGATTGCCTCTCGCCGGTGCGCCCGTTCTCTGGCGGGCAGAGGGGAAAGTATAGAGATTGTTTTCGGCGCGTCAAGACCTGTCTCGAAAATTTTTCCCTCGGGCGGGAAAAAGTGCTGAGTGCTGAGATTTGAGTGCTGAGAGGGAACGTGAAAGTGCTGAGAGGGGAAGACGGAAACGCTCTTTATCTCAGCACTCAGCACTCAGCACTCAGCACTTCCACACGCCCTCGTATTGGGAAAAAAATGTAAGCTGCCATCGTCTCGAGAGTCTAATCGGCTGTGAGCATGGTCATGATCCAAGGACTGGCCCTGAGCGACATGCAACGAGCGGAGATGCTTTTATCCGAGCGATTTCTGCGCGGCGAGGCGGATGCGTTCGAGCAGTTCGTCGCGTTGCATCAGCCGCGCGTTGCCAGACTGGTGAGCCGGTTGCTCGGATGGAGAGGCGATGTCGAGGACGTTGTGCAGGATGTATTTCTGACGGCCATGACCAAGGCCCACACGTTTGCCGGCCGCTCGACGCTTTGGACATGGTTGACGGCAATCACGCTCAACCGATGCCGCTCGCATCTTCGCCGCCGAGCGTTGTTCGATCGGTTTCGGCTCAGTGTCCGTGCATCGCCCGAACCCCACTCCCCCGCCGCCGATTGCGCGGCGAGCGATGTCGAATTATCACGGCAGGTGCGCCAGGCGGTCGCGGCACTGCCGGCCAGGGAGCGGGAAGTGGTCGTGCTGTATTACCTGGAGCAGCGGCCGATCGCCGAGGTCAGCGCGCTGCTGGGGATTTCGGAAAACGCCGCCCATGTGCGCATGCATCGTGGCCGCCAGAAGTTGAAGTCGGCGTTGGCGCAATATTCCAAGGAGTGAGCCATGAACGATGAACGACTGGATGAACTGCTGCGATGCGCGGACGCCGATGCACCGATGATATTGGTGGCGCCCGGCCTTGCGGCGCGGGTGCGACGAACGGCCCGGCGCCGGTCTCGAATGCGCAAAGCCGCCGGCGCGGCCATTGTGGCGCTGGCGGCGGGCAGCTCGCTTCTGTTGCTGCCGCGACCATCGGTAAAAATTGCGCAACTCGACCGGCACCCCATCGCACCAGCCACCAATATCCCATTGCACCATGCGCCCCTGAATCCCAAGGCTGATTCCGATCCGGCCCGGCTCCGCGAGGAATATGCCATTCTTTGCGCCCAGGCGAAGGACCACGAGCATGCCGCCACGCTCATCATGCAGGCCCGGGCGCGTGCGGAACAGCGGGCGCGGATCATCTCGGCCCTGGCAAAGCCCGATGTATTGCAGGAACTGACCGAACAGCGAAATCGCGCGGCTAAAATCTTGCTGGATTACGGCGACTCGCTGGGAGACGACCCAGCCGGCCGCGCCGCGGCTGCCCAGGCCTATCGCCAAGCGGCCACCCTCTTCCCTGACAGCCCCTGCGGCGCCAATGCCCGTAAGCGCATCGAGCATATGAAAGCATGAGCGATTGCATTTGAACGCATGAGCGAACGCTCACGAACCGTTACGCCGGCATGGTCACTTTCAGTGACCATGTAGTCTCGAAAACAGCGCCCTCGATTGCGAGAAGGCGCGCATCACCCCCTTAACAGGAGTAAGCAATGAAATATCAAAACTGGATCGGAACCGCTTTGATTTGCGCGGCTTCCATGACGTTCAACCCCCTCCCGGCCAAGGCGCAAAATGCGCCTGCTGATTCACATCCATCAGACGCCAAGGCAAATGCCCCCCTGAGCCCGCGAGAACAATACGCGATCCATCGATCGGAAACCTTGCACGCACAGCAAAATTACATCGCCGCCATGAAAGACATGCAAACGCTTCGAGAGCAGTTACAGGCGAACACCGGACGAACCGACGTTTCGCCCGAGGGGCTTGGCAAGGCGATCCGTTGGCTTGAGGAACAGCGCGAGTCGCTGGAATTGGAGGCCGCAGGGTTGGATGCCCGGCGCATTGCACTTGCCGAGGCCGTCCAAGAGGCCAGTCATCGTTCGCGGGAGGCCGCAGCGGTCGATTCGGAGGTTCGAGAACTTACGGAAAGCGTCAAAGCTCAGACAGCGGCGAATGCGCAAGTTGAGCAAATGTATAAGACGGGCGTGACCGGGAAGTCGGATGTCGAGAAAGCACGCGCCACGTTGGCTAACGCGCGGGCATCACTAGAGCAAGCTAGGCGCGAGGCGGCATTAAGGGCGGGAGGGAGTGACTTGGCTCTCTGGAATCGTGAATTGTTGAATTCCACGATTACCCAGCGGGAACAGCAGGCCCGATTGAGGTATATCCAGCAAAAGCTCGAACGGCTTCGGGCGAACATGCAGGAACTGGACGAGCTTGCACATCGGGAGCAAGCCGTCCGGGCCGCGGAGGCCCAGTTGCAAGAAGCGGCCAGGCAGGCCGGGGGCGTTGCGCACTTTGATAGTCCTGCCGAATCCGGCAACAATCATCCCGCGACGCAGCCGGCATCGCGATAATTCAATCGAACAAACACACCAAGCGCCCAGACCCGGCTCGCCGGCTCTGGGCGTTTTTTTGCGCGACCCTTCCGCCGATTGCAGAGCACCAGGGCTCATTGGAAGCAGACCGTTGCCGTATCACGGGCGTCCCGCCCGTGCGGAGGGCGCGGTGGCCGAGGAATCAGGCTAATTCAAATCTCAAAACATCATGCGTTACTTGTTATGCTCCGAAACTTTGCGTCTCTGTGTCTCTGCGCAAAACGATCGGATAGAATGTCGAGCCGGCTTTAACACGGTCTTTTTGGAAATCCGAATGATGCAAAAACCAAAACTCCTCGCCACGGTCGGGCACGTCGCGATACCGATGTCTTTTCTCATCTGCGCGGGTCTTGCGCACGGCGCCGCCCCTGCGTTGTCCAACGATGTCCCCGCTCCAGACGCCCCCAAAGTGCATGAAGCCTCCAGCGAAGGCGAAGACGCCATTGGGCATATCAAGGTGCCCGCCGGGTTGAAGGTCGAGCTATGGGCGGCTGAGCCGTTGCTGGCCAATCCGGTGTGCATCCGGGCGGATGACAAGGATCGCGTGTATTGCGTGGAGACGTTTCGCCACACGTCCAACGTGCTGGACATTCGCGGGCACATGGATTGGCTGGTGGATGATCTGGCTTGCCGCACGGTTGCGGATCGGGTCGCCATGCTGCGCCGGAAGATGGGGCCGAACATCCGCCGCATGACGAGGGATGATGATCGCATCCGCCTTATTCAGGACGACACCGGCTCCGGGAAAGCCGACAAGGCCACCGTCTTTGCAAGCGGGTTTAACAAGATCGAATCGGGACTGGCGGCGGGCGTGCTGCCCGTCAACGGCGGCGTCTACTTCGCCGATATCCCCAGCCTCTATTATCTAAAAGACACCACGGGCGATGGCGCCGCCGACGTGCGCAAGGAACTTTCCACCGGCTACGGCGTTCACATCACCTTCCTGGGCCACGATCTGCACGGCTTGCGCCTGGGGCCGGATCACAAATTGTATTTCTCCATCGGAGATCGCGGCACCAACGCCAAGTCGCTGGTCGATGGCAGCAGCATCTATGCCCCGGATACCGGCGGCGTCTTCCGCTGCAATCTCGACGGTTCTCATCTTGAAATCTTCGCCACCGGCCTGCGCAACCCCCAGCAGCTTTGCTTCGACAACTTCGGCAATCTCTTCACCGGCGACAACAACCCCGACTACGGCGACCCCGCCCGCTGGGTCTACGTCGTCGAGGGCGGCGACAGCGGATGGCGCTCCGGCTACCAGGAAGCCCGTAACCCGCGCGGCGGCGGGCCGTGGATGTGGGAAAGCCTCTGGCAAATTTCCAGCAAACTTAAAGACGCCGCCTATATCGTGCCCTGCGTTTCGCCACTGGGCTCGGGGCCCAGCGGCGTGGCGCATTATCCGGGAACGAGTCTGCCAACGAAATACGATGACCATTTCTTCATGGTCGATTTCCGCGGCGGCTCGGCGCAAAGCAGCGTGCATTCCTTCGCGCTCAAGCAAAAAGGCGCGACCTACGAACTGACCGATCACCGCGATTTCATTCGCGGCTTGCTCGCCACCGACATCGACTTTTCCCCGCGCGGCGGAATGTACGTCAGCGACTGGGTGGAAGGCTGGGACAAGACCGGCAAAGGCCGCATCTACCGCGTCTTCAGCCCGGAGGCGCAGCAAACGCCGATTGTGGAGGAAGTGCGCAAGACGCTGGCCGATGGGTTTGACAAGCGGACCAACGAAGAGTTGGTCAAATTGATTGGGCATATCGACCAGCGCATTCGGCTTGATGCGCAGTTCGCATTGGCCGATCGCGGCGCGGCGGCCATTCCGCTGTTCGATGAAGTCGCGGCGAAGGGCGCAAATCAACTGGCCCGCCTGCACGCGATCTGGGGCCTGGGCGAATTGGGCGAGAAAACGCCGACGGCTTACGAGCATTTGCTCCCGCTCATGTCCGACAAGGATGCCGAGGTGCGCGCGCAAGCCGCAAAGATATTGGGCGAGGGACGCGTACCGTCGGCATTCGATGGATTGGTCAAACTTTTGAGCGATGCCGAGGCGCGGCCCCAGTTTTTCGCGGCCATCGCGCTGGGCCGGTTGGGCCGCCACGAAGCAATCGCGCCGTTGTTTGCGATGCTTAAGGAAAACGCCGACAAGGACCCGTTGCTCCGCCATGCCGGCGTGATGGGGTTGCTGGGCAGCGGCGATTTGAACGCGGTTTTGGCCAGGGCCAACGATCCTTCAACTTCCGTTCGCCTTGGCGTATTGCTGACGCTTCGGCGGCTGGCGCGGCCGGAGATAGCGATGTTCCTGAACGACGCCGACCCGCATCTGGTTTCCGAGGCGGCGCATGCGATCAACGATGTGCCGATCGACGCGGCGATGCCGCAGCTTGCCGGACTGCTCGAACGATCCAAACTCCCGGACACGGTTTTGCTCCGCGCGGTGAACGCGGCGTTTCGGGTGGGCACTCCGCAGACCGCCCGCCTGCTGGCGGCGTTTGCCGGGCGCGAGGGGGCGCCGGATTTCATTCGCGTCGAGGCGCTCAATGACCTTGGCAATTGGGCCCAACCCTATCCGCTCGATCGCATCATGAACCTGTATCGCCCGCTGCCCAATCGCCCCGAGGAAGTGGCGCGAAAAGCCGCGGGGCTGGCCATCTCGCAAATCCTTCATCCTTCCGAAAACAGCGCCAAGGTTCCCGATAAAGTGCGCGTGGCGGCGGTGAACCTGATCAAGAAACTGAAGATCAACGACACGGCGGTGCTGTTCGACCTGGCATCCGGGAGCAATTACGCGCCCGACCTGCGGGCCGAGGCGATTGCCGCGCTGGCGGATCGCAACGATCCCAAGCTCGGACAGGCCGTGAAGATCGGCCTTGCCGACCGTAATCCGATGCTTCGGAACGCCGCCATCCGAGCGCTATCCAAACTTCCTGATTCAACCGCGCAGCTCACGGGGTTTCTCGACAAGGGCACGGTCGGCGAGCAGCAGGCGGCATTGGCCGCGCTGGCCGAGGATCCCGACAAGACCGCCGGGCAAACGCTCTCGCAATCCCTGGATAAAATGCTCGCCGGCCAGTGGAAGCCGGAGTTGCAGTTGGATCTGCTCGATGCCGCCCGGAAGCGCAATGAGCCGGAGCTGTTGACGAAGGTCGAGAAATATGAAGCCGAGCTCCCGAAGAATGATCCGCTGGCCGAATATCGCGTGGCGCTACAAGGCGGCGACGCCGACGCCGGCCGCGCCATTTTCGGCCGCTCCGATGCCTCATGTATTCGCTGCCATACCGTGCATCACGAAGGCGGCCAGGTCGGTCCCGTTCTGGACGGCGTGGGCCTGCGTCAGACCCGCGAATATCTTCTCGAATCGATCGTCTATCCCAACGCCAAGATCGCCCCGGGATTCGAAACCGCGGTCGTCAAACTGAAAGACGGCAAGACTTTGACGGGCATCGTGAAAGAGGAAACCCCCGCGCAACTCACGCTGGTGAACATCGACAACCAGAAAGTAAAAATCGACAAGTCTCAAATCGCCTCCCGCACGCGAGGCCCGTCCGCCATGCCCGAGGGGTTTGGAAAAACCTTGAGCAAACATGATCTGAGGGATCTGGTCGAGTTTTTGGCGGAGATGAAAAAATAATGTGCGTAAGCCGCTCACACGCGTATGTTGGAGAGGCAAACCCTTTGTGTTGCGTGAGGGAGGAACGTCATTGGAATTGATCACCAACTTTGCCTGCGGCCACCCCTCCCAACAGATGGCAATTGCGTCATCGTGCAGGCCGATTGTCTGTCCTGGTTGGCGCAGCTTCCGAATAACAGCCTGCACGCCATTGTGACGGACCCCCCATACGGGGTGAAGGAATACGAAGCGGAACAGATTGATAAGAGATCGACGGGTAACGGAGGCGTCTGGCGGATTCCGCCATCGTTCGATGGCAACGTTCGCGCGCCGCTGCCTCGCTTCACCGCATTGAACGTCAAAGAGCGGAAAGCCGTTAAGGACTTCTTCACGCATTGGACTCATTTAGCGGTTAATGCACTTCGGCCGGGTGGGCATGTTTTCATCGCCACCAATGCGTTTCTTTCGCAAATGGTGTTCGCGTCGTTGATACAAGGCGGATTGGAATTTCGGGGGGAAGTGATTCGTCTGGTTCAGACCCTGCGTGGCGGGGATCGGCCCAAAAACGCCGAGGAGGAGTTTCCCGGCGTTTGCTCCATGCCGCGCGGGTGCTATGAACCGTGGGGATTGTTCCGCAAGCCGATGCCAGATCGTTCACGCGGCATTGCCAATGGGCGTTGGGATTCTCGCCGATCCATTTATGGGCTCGGGCTCGACCATTGCCGCGGCCCAGGCGGTTGGAGTGCGAGCAGTCGGGGTGGAACGCCACATGGAGTATTTCGAGCTTGCGCGGAAAGCGATACCCAGGCTGGCCGCGATCAAACTGGTCGTCTCCCCGACAAATCCGATGCAGGCTCGGGAGGATCCTTCCCAGTCATTGTTCCTGCTCGTCTCCTGACTGGCCGATAAACGCGGCAATAGTTTCGGGCAGCGCAATGGCGGCGCAAAACAAGGACGAGTTTACACTTTGCGACAGATTGTTAATGCCGTTCGGCACGGCGATTGATGGCGGGGCGGCGATCCTAACAAAAGCCGTATTGCGCTGGCGGCGGGTTCGTGGCACGATCCGGGACGATGGAACAGGAACTACAGGACAAGGACGTCCGGG
>Ga0209483_1000986_pt1 | contig 22879 bp, 23 predicted proteins | sample NGEPerA_FD_184508 | JGI IMG/M metagenome (GOLD analysis project Ga0209483, IMG submission 184508) | Arctic peat soil microbial communities from the Barrow Environmental Observatory site, Barrow, Alaska, USA - NGEE PermafrostL2-A... | ecosystem: Environmental > Terrestrial > Soil > Wetlands >... | reverse complement strand
CGCGCGGCGCGCTGCATCCGGCGAACAACTACGACGCGCTCGCCTATCGCACGCCGCGCGTGCTGCACTGGCTGGCCGCCGGGCAATGGCACTGGATGCACACGGAGTTTCAGCGCCTCAACACTCGGACCGCCGGTTTTGAATGGCTCACCGCGCCAATTTTCTTGTTCGCCGGCACGGACCGGCTGGTGTTTTTGCTGAACGTGATTTCCTTCCTGCTGCTGCCGGGGAGATTTTTTGCCCTGCTCACGCGGCTGGGTGTGCGGCCGCGCGCGGCGTGGCACTGGATGTGGCTTTTTCCCAGCGGCTATGGTTATGTGCTACAGGCGGGGAGCGTGGCCAACGACATGTTTGGCGCGGTCATGGCGTTTGCCGCGCTGGAATTTGCCTTGCGCGCCGGCCGCGAAAGAAATCTTGCCCATTTGTGGACCGCCATGCTGGCGGCGGCGCTGATGACCGCAGCCAAGGCATTCAACATTTTGCTGCTGCTGCCGTGGGCGTTGGCCGCGCTGCCCGCGTTGAAGTTGCTGTTGCGCCAGCCCGTCATTTCGTGCGCTTTGATTTTGTTCGCCGCATCCGCGTCCATTGTCCCGACGGCGGTCTTGAACTGGCGTCAGTGTGGTGACTGGACGGGACTGGCGGCGGAACAGCCGACGATTGGCGGCGACGGCAAATCTTACCGTTTTCTGGCCAACGCGGTCGGCCTGCCGCTCGGCAATCTGGTTCCGCCGGTTTTTCCATTGGCGGGGCAATGGGATCATTTGATCGAACGGATCGTGCCGCCACAACTGTCGGCGGAGTTGCATGCAAACATGGAACCCGAACTGGCCAGTTTTCATTTGCCGGAAATGCAGGTCGAAGAATCCGCCGGCCTGGGCGCCGGGCTGACGCTGCTGCTGCTCGCGCTGCTCGCCAGAAAGATTTGGGCCGGCGAAATCCGGCCGCGCAAATGGTTGTCCGTCGAAATGCTGCTGACGCTGGCGGCCTGGGCCGGTGTGGGGGTGTTCATGCTGCAAGTTGGCTCGACCGGCCCCGCGCGATATTTGCTGCCATTTTATCCTTTGCTGGTCGTGCCGATCCTGACCGGCACAACCGCCGCCGATTTTTTCCGAAACCGCCGCTGGCGCGGCGCGGCACTGGCGGCTTTTGGTGTGGCGGCGTTGCTGGTGGTGCTCTCACCAGCGCGACCGTTGTGGCCGGCGATCTGGGTCTTGCGGATGCTGGACGCGGAACATTCCCGCCATCACCTGCTCAACCGCGCGTGGGCTGTCTATACGGCTTACGGCGCGCGGGCCGATGGTTTTGCTTCGGTCATTGCCGCGCTGCCGCCGGACGCGAATCCGCTCGGGTTCCTGGCGTTTGACGAGCCGGAGACAGGCCTGTGGCGGCCATTTGGTTCGCGCCGCATCAAGCATTTCAGTCATGAAGATTCAGCAGCCGACCTCCGGGCGCAGGGTTTCAAATATGCGCTGGTCAGCGAATACACTTTGGCCCACCATTCCGGAATGACTCCTGCCGACTGGTTGGCGCGCGCGCAAGCCGAGCCGCTGCGGCATTTTGAATTAAAATTGCTGGCCCGACAGGAACCGCACGGTTGGCTGCTGGTGCGACTTCGCTGATTTTCGTCATGGCGTTGGTGATCATCTGGATTTTGCTCTCCGCGTGGTTGTGCGCGGCGGGGTGGATTTTGTCCGCCGTGCATACGTTGAACGGCCCGGGATATTTGGTGGCCTTGTCGGTTACGGTGGCCAGCGCGTTAGCGTTCAGAAAAACTTGGTGGCCCAACGGTGGCTTGCCACTGCCAAACTGGCGGAAACAGTGGCTAAGATTTCAACGTCCCGCGCCGCTGATGCTTTTGGCGATTGCGGTTTTGTGTCTCGCGTCCGGTTTGTGCGCTGCGCCGGAAAACGGCGATACCAATGCCTACCGCATTCCCCGGGTGCTGCACTGGCTGAACGCGTCTGGCTGGCACTGGATTCGCACCGAGGATTCGCGCGAGAATATCGCCGGTGTGGGTTACGAATGGCTCTGTGTCCCGCTCATGTTGATCACCCACAGCGACCGATGGATTTTTTTGCCGAACTTGATTTCCTATTCTCTGTTGCCGGTAATTATTTTTAGTTTTCTTCGCCGGATGCAGGTCGTTCCCCGGGCGGCTTGGTGGTGGTCTTGGTTGCTCGCTTCCGGCTGGTGTTATACAATGCAGGCTTGTGGCACCAACAACGATGCCTTGGCTGCCGTTTATGTTTTGGGAGCCATTGATCTGGCTCTCCGGGCGCGCGCCAGCGGACGGATTGGTCATCTGTGGTTTTCCCTCCTGGCGGCCTCGTTGATGACCGCCGTCAAACCCACCAATGTGTTGTTGCTGTTGCCTTGCGCGGTGGCCGTGTTCCCTTCCTGGCGGCTCCTGTTTTCGCGCCCGGTGTTGACCGTGTGGATGATCGGTTTTTGTGTTCTGGCCTCATTTGTGCCGACAGCGGTGCTGAATCTGCATTACACCGGCTCTTGGAAAGGCTATGTGCCGGAACCGGGGCCGGCTATTTGGTGGCATTGGGGCGCGGTTCAGGAATTTCCCTCGCCGTTTTCTTTTTGGGGCATTATCCGCACCCTGGCCAATGGGATTTACTTGCTGATACAAAATCTGCTGCCACCGTTTTTCCCTTGGGCTTCGGTGTGGAATGCGGACATGGATCGGTTTGTCCAAACACCGCTGGGTTCCCATTTTGCCGTGTTTGAGCATTTTGGCCTGTTGCGGCGCGCACCGAATGGTGCCTCGGCGGGGATTGGACTCGGGGTGATGACGGTGGCCTTCGTTTCGTTCGCGGCAACCTTTGGCTGGCATCGTGGGGCATTCGTGCGTCGCACTTTTGACATCCAATTTTTTTTGCGTTGGACTCCCTGGCTGGCGCTTTTGGTTTTCCTGGCCAAGGTGGGCACCATTGAAACCGCCCGGCTGATTGACCCTTTTTATGTGCTTCTGTTCACACCGTTGTTGGTTCGTCCGGGGTTGGGATGGCTGGTTCGGCAACGCTGGTGGTGCCGGCTGGTGCTGCTGGTCATGGCCGCCACACTGGCGTTTATGAGTTTTGACTGCGGCCGCACTTTCGTTCCCTCGTCCGTGTATGCTTGGTTGCAAGCCAGTCATCGTCCCGGCTTCTTGAAGGGGTTGGATGATTATTACCTTACGCGCCTCTCCGTCGCCGCTTACTGGGAATTCACCGCCCGCCACTCGGCCGGCGAAACCGTAGTCGGCTATGCCACGATTTGCGGCGGTCTCGAACCGGGCATGTGGCGGTCTTGGGGACATGGCCGGGCGGAACGCATTCTGCCGGACGACTCCCCGGAATGGGTGCGCTCCCGTGGCATCCGTGGTGTCTTCATTGAAGATGATGCCTTGAAAGTCAAACATCTGACCATCCAACAGTGGCTGGAACAATTCCAGGCCACATTGGTGGATGAAATGAGTTTCACCAAAGATCCGGGAAGTCCGCGCGCCCATTTGTATTTCGTCCGGCTCGACCCGCCCGATAAATCAGCCGAGAATACTCCGCCGACAGTTCAACCTGCCAAATAAAATCCAGCGGCATGTTGGGTGAACCAAATCGCGTTTTTTTTGAATTCCCGGCTGGCTGGTAGTCACCTAATTTGAAATTGTCTGGGCGTTTTTCATTGCCTTACTTTTTATTTGGGGCTGTCCTAGATAACGCAAGGAATGTGTTATTTAAAGCGGCACGAGAAAGGGTCGAATCAGTCAGTTGAGGCAGCTGAAATTGGCGGAACATTTTGTGGCTGGCACGACGGCGCGGACGGCGGCGCGGCGGGTGCGCGTCATGCTAATTCATTTGCTGCCGACTTGATTTCCTTCACCGCTGCATTACTATACTTTCCCTTTGATTATGGAATTGAACAATGAAGAAATCCGCCGTTACTCGCGGCATCTGATTCTGCCCGAAGTCGGTCTGGCAGGCCAAAAGAAAATCAAGGCCGCCAGCGTGCTGTGCATCGGCGCGGGCGGCCTCGGCTCGCCCATCGCCATGTATCTCGCCGCCGCCGGCATCGGCAAAATCGGCATCGTGGATTTCGACACGGTGGATTATTCCAATCTACAACGGCAGATTCTTCACACGGACGCGGACGTGGGTCGCTCGAAAGCCGAGTCGGCGAAGGAAATGATCAATGCGCTAAATCCGCATGTCGAAGTGGTTTTGTATAACACGCGCATCTCGTCCGAAAACGCGCTCGACCTCATCCGCCCTTACGACATCGTCGTGGATGGCACGGATAATTTCCCGACGCGCTACCTCACCAACGACGCGTGCGTGCTGCTCAAAAAACCGAATGTCTATGGCTCGATTTTCCGTTTCGAGGGACAGGCGAGCGTGTTCGCGCCGCATCTCGGCGGACCTTGCTATCGCTGTTTGTATCCCGAACCGCCGCCGCCGGGAATGGTGCCGAGCTGCGCGGAAGGCGGTGTGCTCGGCGTGTTGCCCGGCATCATCGGCTGCATTCAGGCGAATGAGATTTTGAAACTTGCGATTGGCAAAGGAACGACGCTCGTCGGGCGATTATTGTTGTTCAACGCGCTGGACATGAAGTTCCGCGAATTGAAATTACGCCGCGATCCGGCGTGTCCCGTTTGCGGCGATCACCCGACGATCAAGGAATTGATTGATTACGAAGTTTTTTGCGGCATCGAACCGACGCCCGTGGACAATGGCAATCCTGACGAAGTTACCGTGCAGGAAATGAAGCGCGCGCTGGACGATCCAAAGCTCGGCATCAAGGTCGTGGATGTGCGCGAGCCGTTTGAATACGAAATCGCGCGCATTGACGGCGTCCCGTTGCTGCCGATGAGTGAATTGCAGAATCGTTTCACGGAGCTTGATCCGAACACACAGTATTATTTGCTGTGCAAAGTCGGCGCTCGCTCGCATTCGGCTGTGGAATTTTTGCGCGAGCAGGGTTTCAAATACGTCAAGAACGTGAAAGGTGGCACAAATGCCTGGTCGGACGAAATTGACCGCAACGTGCCGAGGTATTGAGAGGCTTTCGATTCGTCTCGCAGTTCAGCGAGTAATTGTGCTAGGTTTCAGCATGAGCCACGAGGTTCAAGATTCAATCAGTTTTGAATTGGCGCAGCGGATTGCGTCCGGCCTGCCGCTGCATCCCGAATGGCTTGAACTTGCCCGCACCAATCTCGAACGCTGGTCGCGTTTGAATTCCAACGCACCGTCGCTGCTTCGTTGTTATGACGAGTGGAAAAAATTGTTGCAACGAAGTGTTTCAGAAATTTGTGCCGCGTTGACTGCTGAAACGGACGAAGGCCAGCGACTCCGCCAAAATTCGCCATTCGCCGGCGTCATTCCTCCGGACGAAGTTTGGGAAATCAAGTCGCGCCACCGTTATGCAACGACCGCAGCTTGAACACATCATTCGCGCCGCCGCCGGAATCACGGGCGCGAAAGAATTTGTCATCATCGGCAGCCAGGCTGTGCTCGGCCAGTTTCCAAATTCGCCTGACGAACTGGTTGTCTCCATCGAAGCCGATCTGTTTTCTCCGCGCAGTCCGAGGGACGCGGACCTGATTGACGGCAGCATCGGCGAAGGCTCGCCGTTTCATCATACCTTCGGCTATTACGCGCATGGTGTCGCGGAAGAAACCGCTGTATTGCCTTTGGGTTGGAAGGAACGACTCATTCCAGTTCAAAATGAAAATACCGGCGGCGGAAAAGGACTGTGTTTGGAAGTTCACGATCTCGCAGTTTCCAAACTTGTCGCTGGCCGGGAAAAGGATTTAGATTTTGTCCAAACTTTGCTTCGTCATCATTTCGCCAAGTCCGAAATTATTCGAAATAGAATAAATGTAACTTCAATCGTTTCGGAGCGACGCGAGCTTTGTCTGGCGCGTCTGCAAAAATTCTCAAACTAAATTTTATTTTCCATGATCGACGATCTGCAAAAACGCATTCAAGCCGCGCTCGCCAATCCGCAAAACATGGGCGAGATGGCGGGCGCGGATTCCATCGGCACGGTCGGCAACGCCGATTGCGGCGAGATGCTGCGGCTGTGGGTGAAGTTCAAGCAGCAGGACGGCAAACGCGTCATTGACCGCGCGACGTTCCAATCCTTCGGCTGCGAAACGGCCATTGCCGTCGCCAGCCTCGCGACGGAATTGATCCGCGGCAAGACCGCCGAGGAAGCGCTCGCGTTAAAAACCGAGGAACTCGCCGGCGAACTCGGCCCGCTGCCGCCGATGAAAATCCACTGCGCCCAGCTCGTCGAAGGCGCGCTGCGTTCCGCGCTGGAACCGCAAAACGCGGAAACGAAAAAAGAAATTTCTCCCGCGCAAAGTTCCGGTTCAAACCTGCTCGACAGTTTTTTCAAGCCGAAAGATGGCGTGAAGCTGACTTTTCTGGATGAAGAAATGTAGGACAGGCGTCGCGCCTGTCTCTGCTTGAAATTTCCGCCGTCAGGCGCGCGGCCTGGTTTGAAAAAAAATATTTTTCAGTCAGAGACAGGCGCGACGCCTGTCCTACTGACGTAATTTCAATTTCCCATGCGAAATCTTTTTGCTACGGTTTTCGCAATTAGAAAAGACCCATATGAAAATACTTCAGGAATTTAAAACATTTGCGTTGCGCGGCAATGTCGTTGACCTCGCGGTCGGCGTGATCATCGGCGCGGCGTTCGGAAAAATTGTCACGGCGGTGGTGGATGACGTGATTATGCCGCCCATCGGCAAGATGGTCGGCAACCTTGATTTCACCAACCTTTACGTTCCGCTTTCGGACAAGATTGTGCAGGCGCAAGCCGCCGCCTCCACGACAAATGCAACCTACATTTTGCCGCTGGCCGATGCTAAAAAACTCGGCCCGGTTTTTGCATGGGGCGATTTTCTGACCGTCTCTCTGAATTTTGTCATCGTTGCCTTCTGCATTTTTCTGATGGTCAAATTGATCAACACACTCAAGCGCCATGAAGACGCGAAACCCGCGCCGCCGCTCGAACCGACCGCGCAGGAAAAACTCCTGGCCGAAATCCGCGACTTACTCAAGAATCGGGCGTCGTAGGACGGGCGTCGCGCCTGTCTCTATTCAAAATTTCCGCCATTAGGCGCGCTGCGGTTTTGAAAACCAATAGGCTTTTAATTGGAGACAGGCGCGACGCCTGTCCTACGGTTCGCGCAATTTTTTCAGCGCCGCCAGGGCCGCCTCGCTCTCGGCGGCCTTTTTGCTTTTGCCGCGACCGCGCGCGAGTTCGACGCTGTCGTGAATCACCACGCATTCAAACATTGGATTATGATCCGGCCCGATGGACGAAATGGTTTGGTATTCCGGCGTGTGACCTGTCTGCGGCTGCAATAATTCCTGCAACTCGCCCTTCGGGTTTTCAATGCCGGACGATTCGGCCAGCGTGCTGAAATCATTTTCAAATTCGCGCAAGATATATTCGCGCGCGGCGTCAAGGCCGCCGTCCAAAAAAATCGCGCCGAGCAGCGATTCAAACGTATCGGCCAAGGCCGAGGCGCGTTCGCGGCCACCGCTCGTTTCTTCGCCACGGCTCAAAATCAGGTGTGCGCCGAGGTCGAGCGCGCGGGCGTGTTCGGCGAGCGTGCTGCGATTGACGAGTTTGGCACGCGCCTTTGTCAGCACGCCTTCATCGAACGCGGGAAATTTTTCGTAGAGTTTTTGCGTGAGGACGAGTTGCAGCACGGCGTCGCCGAGAAATTCCAGCCGCTGATTGTGTTCGCTCGCCACGCCGCTTTCGTGCGCGACGGACGGATGCGTGAGCGCGAGGCGCAGCAGGGCTTCATCGTGGAAATTGTAACCGAGAGCCGGGGGCATTTATGATTGATGATTGATGATTGATGATTTGCCCGACATTTGGAAAATGTAGTCAATATGACAAAGGAAGAACTCAAAGAGCGAACGATGGAATTTGCTGTCCGTATTTTGAAAATGACGGACGCGATGCCAAAAACCGTTTCGGGACGGACCATTGCAAATCAAATTGCGCGCAGCGGCTGTTCGGTGGCGGCGAATTATCGCGCGGCCTTGCGCGGAAAATCGCGTGCGGATTTCATCAATAAAATCACAATCGTTCTTGAAGAAGCGGATGAGACGGCGTTTTGGATTGAATTGACCGAACGCGCCGGATTGCTGCCGCCCAAACGGTTGACCAAACTCCGCGCCGAAGCCGAGGAACTGACTAAAATTTTCAACGCAACCCGCACCACCGCCCGCAATCATAAATCGTAAACCATAAATCATAAATTTACGCCGAAGTTTCAACGGACTCCGCAGTAATTTGTGGCGCAATTTCATTCGCAACTTGCACCACCGGATTCACTCCCTGTTCCAGCAACATCGCCACGTCGCGCTGGACCTCTTCGAGTTGATCCAGGCGCAGGTTCGGGTCGGCGATGGTGAAGATGTCGCCGGTCTTCGGCTGCTCGTAGATGAACACGCGCTGGCCGTCGCGGACGATCTGTTCCTTCACCTTGAGGATGCGTTTGCGTTCGAGCATCACGGCGAGGATGTAACCGGCGGCGGCGTGGCGCAGATCATTTTGCCCGATCAATTTTCGCAACACCGTTTCCGCCGTGTCCTTTTGGATCGCGTCCACCTGCGGTGCGGGTGCTTCGTAAATTCCCTGCCAGTGCGAGATGAAACCCTTGCGTTCGCGCGCGCCGTCGCTGAACTGGTTTTGCCAGCACGTTTCGCAAACGTCCATGCGGCGCAAATCTTCGGCGCGTTCGTCGAAGAGCAGCGTGTGCAGCGGCTGCCGGTCGGCGAACGGCTGGGCGCACGCCTCGCAGGCGTGGGCGCGGGACTGGATGTTCCATTCGTTCATGGGCTGAAAATCTTTACACGAATTTCACGAATTGGCACGAATGAAAATTAGTCCGGGAAAATCCGCAGTCCGCCCGCAAGGTCAAACTTCGCACAGCCCGGTTCCAAAGCCCGGCGCGCCGTTCCAGCATTCATCGTGGACAACCGCTGGAAACAACCGCCCCGCTTTCGTTTTGCACGCTGAAGCGGCGGGAACGTCGCGCTCTGCATCCGCCGCAAATTTGCTGCTCATGGATGCGAGACTCAAGAAGTTCACGGCACGACCAGGTTTGAATTTACCGGCAATAAAATGGCTGGCCGGAATCCGGCCTCGCGGCGGCGGCGGTCCAGCGCGTCCAGTTTTTTCAAAGTGTCCGCGATGCTCGCATGGCGCTTCATCGTCGAACGATGTTTGTTCGTCACAGAAGCCGGCGCGGGCGTTTTGTGCCCGCCAAGAAAATCCGCCAGCGCGGCGCGATAGCCGCCGGCCAGTTCCCCGAACGGCGGCGCGAGCCGGAGTTCGACGAGGGCAAGGTCGCGCAGCTTGGTCCGCAACACCAGCTCCCGCTGCGCCGCTGACAAATCTTGGAGGGCGGCCTGCAATGAAATTTCCGCGTGCGCGGGCAGGGCGTTGGAGGCGCTGCGAAATTCCACCGGCACGCTCAACAGCGCTTCCAGCCGGGCGCGGCTGGCGGCGGCCGTCCAGCGCGGACCGGGATCGCGCGCGGCAAAATTGACGACGCGCAGCGCCCACCATTTTTCCACGTCCAGCGGGCGTTGGAAATCCTCACGGAAGGCGTCCAAGAAAGCGGTCTGCCAGTTGAGATGATCCGGCAACGCCGCCAGCATGGCGCGCAATCTGGCCGGGCCGTTTTTCAATGCCAGCAACTCGTGCAGGAACAATTGCGCGCTGGCGAAATAAGCGCCGCCGTCCGCGCCCGCCTCCTGCGCATCCGTCGGCCAGCTCAACTGGTCGAACGTCAGCGCCGGAAAATTTTGGAGAACCCGCCGCGCGCTGGCGAGCGGATCAAAGCCGCGTTCGGTTTGATCCAGCCGGCTGGCCGGCTGGCCGGCTGTTTTTTTGGCGGGCGCGGACAGGACGACTTTTTCGCCGTCGGCGGCCAGCACCTGTTGCGCCAGCCCGTCCACGAGCCACGCCGGAATTTCCGCCGGGCGGCCATTGGCCGCCGCTGTGCGATTGGCGATTTCCAGCAGCAACACGGCGGACAGGGCGCGGGCGTAACGCGGGCGCGCAAGGACATCGGGCAGTTCCACCCGGTAGTTCCAACGGTTGAGAAACGGATCGGATGCGATGTTCACCGTTTCATCCAAGGAGCGCGCCGGATGCAGAACGAGAAAGATTTTCCCCGACCAAGGCGCGGCAGAATCCAGGCCAAGCTGCCGCCACAAGGAAATTTTGAAACGCTCGGCGGCCACCGCGAGCAACGCCGGTTCCAGCCGGACGATCTGGCGGTTGGTCGCGGCCTGGTCCTGGAAAAACAGCGCGCCGTCTCCCGCGCTGGAAACGATGAACTGCCCGGAGAAACTGTGGGCGGCGTCCTGGCCGGAAAAGGCGGACTGTCCGTGCGCCCCGGCGAGTGAAACCAGCAGGCCGAGCAGCACCGCGTAACCGTGGCGCAAATGGCTCACGTTTAGTGGCACAGGCGTCTCGCCTGTGCCACGGGTGCGGGTCGTCATTTTTTTTCAACCTTGGCCGCCGGCCTGGCTTCCGGTTTGGCTTCCGTTTTTGCCGCCGGCGTGCTGTCGCCGGCCGCTTTTTTGACGGACTGTTTGTAATTGTCGCTGCGGTAATCGGTGATGTAAAAACCGCTGCCCTTGAAAAGCAGGCCCGCTCCGCGGCTGATTTTTTTTTTCACCAAACCCCGGCCCCATTTTTTTTTGGCGCAGAGCGCCGCCGGACAAATTTTCAACGGCGCGGCGGACATGGACTGCGATGCTTCAAACTCATGGCCGCATTTCGCACAGACATATTCGTAGGTGGGCATGGCTTCGGCACGGAAGTTTTTGGCGCAAAATCAGTGTGCGGTGCGGTTGGTCGCGCTGAGGGGCGGGATGACCTTGATGGAGCCGTCGGAGCCGACTTCGACATTGAGGTCGTAATTCGCCGGCGTCGTGCCAGCCGGCGGATTGGTCGCCGGCGGATTGCGCAGCATGAGCAGTTCCGCGCCCTTTTTGCCGCCGTTGTCGTTTTTCATCAATTGCAGGCGGCGGGCGACGAACAATTCATCCTTCATTTTTTTGACCTGCACCCGCAGTTCAACCAGGTCATTGAACTTGTGTTCCAGCTCGGCCTTCTGCGCCAGTTGCTTTTGCAGTTCGCCCTGCAGGAAAACGCCGTTGGTTTCAGCGATGGCCAGTTGGTTCTTCGTGTTCTCGATCTGCGCGGTCAGTTGCGCCAGCGTGTTGCTCAACGTGCTGGCCTGCTGATCCAGCAGCTTGTTCTGGGCTTCGAGATCCGCGATGCGGTTGTTCAGGCTGGTGACCAGTTCCTGCGCTCCGGCCAGCGAGGTCTTGGTGTCGGCGAGCGTGGATTTGGCGGTGGCCAGGCTGTTGGACAACTGCGACAACTGCTCCGCATTCAAAGAAAGCTGCTGCTGGCTGGAGGTCAGGTCATTCGACAACGTCAGGTTGACCTGGCCCAGTTCGTCCAGATGATGGCTCGCGGTCATCACCTGGTTGGAATAGTCATTAATGGCGGTGACATCGGTGGCGCGCTGGTCGTCCGCCTGTTTTTTATTGGCGAAAAGCGCAATGCCCAGCCCGACACAGGCCACGGCCAGAATGACAAGGACAACCTTTAGTTTCATAGCGTGCTAAATGTGAACGCCGGCGGCGTTTTTGGCAAGCCTGGTTACTTGCTGGTTTCGGGCGCCGGCGCTTCGGCGGCGGCGGCGGCGGCGGCGGCGGCCTGGCTTGCCTGGAACTTCGCGTCCTGCGCTTTCAAATCAGGATCAAGAATATCCACCTGTCCTTCGGCGCGCAGCTTTTGGACGTAGGCCGGCGCAAGCTTGGCGATCTTCTGCCGCGCCAGCCCTTCCTTGATGTCGGTCGCCGCCGTGGCGTAATCAATTTCCTTGGCCGGCGTCTTGTCGAGCAGTTTGATCAGGTGATAGCCAAACTGCGTGGTGACCACCTCGCTGACCTGGTTGGTGTTCAGTGCAAAGGCGGCGGATTCAAATTCCGGCACCATTTGGCCGCGCGGAAAGGCCGGCAGTTCGCCGCCGTTTTGCTTCGAGCCGGGGTCTTCCGAAAACTGCGTGGCCAGCGTCGCAAAATCTTCTCCGGCCAGGATGCGTTTGCGCAGATCCTCAATCTGCCGGCGTTTGGCGGCCACGGTGTTGGTCAGCAGCGGCGAATGCGTGGCCGGGTCAATCGTCATCAGCAAAATGTGCCGGACATGCACCATTTCCGGCTGTTCAAAATCCGCCGGATGCTTGTTGTAATAATCCTTCGCGTCGTCATCCGAGATGCTGATGTTCAACTCGCGCTTGAGCGCGGCCTTGGCGACGGCCTCCTGCGTGGCCTTGGCGCGCAGTTCCGCGACCGTCATGCCCACCGCTGTGAGCTGGCGCGCAAACGCCTCCGGCGAGGGAAACCGTTTGGATAGGTTCGTGTATTGCAGGTCGGCCTCGATTTTGCCGGCGGCCTGGTCGGCGGGCGTCGCCTGCTGCAGCAGCAGTTGGATGGTGATCAACTGGTCCAACACGGAAATCTCAAAATCCGGCGGCAACTGCTGGCCGGCGGCGGCGGCATTGGCCTTCGCGCCGGAAACCACCTGGTCCAGGTCGCTGCGCTTGATTTCAAACCCCTTGCCTTTGGCCACCGCCGGATCGCCAAACAAGGCGGTCATCGCCACCTGGGGATTGGCGTTGGTGTCGGCCGTGAGTTGCGCCGCGTTTTGGGTGGCCGCCCGCGCGGCCATCACGCCGGCCATCAGCGCGGCGGAAAGGAACAAGGATAATTTCATTTTGGTCAATTGGACTGCCAGGTTTCGTTTTGGTTCAAACAACCGGATTACAAGCTTACCACTTTCACGTTGCTGATGTCAGTGTCTTTCTTCAATTCATCCAGAACGGCTTGCGGCGGCGCGCTGTCCAGACTCAACACCGTGAGCGCGCTGCCGCCCGCCGTGTCGCGGCCCAGGCTCATGCTGGCGATGTTGACCTTGTGCCTGCCGAGCAGCGTGCCGAGCAGGCCGACGATGCCCGGCTTATCGGCATTGTTCAGCAGCAGCAAGGTTCCCGTGATTGGAATTTCCACCGACTGGCTGAACAATCTCACGATGCGCGGATTGTTCGGCGAACCAAAAAAAGTGCCGCCGGCGGAAATCAATTTCTTGCCGGCGCCAAAAAGCTGGACGTGAACCCATTCGTTGAATGTCACCGGCTCGTCCGATTTCTTTTCCTCGACCGTGATGCCGATGCTCGCCGCCACCGCACGGACATTGACGTTGTTCAAATCCTTCAAATTTTTATTTGCCAAAAATCCTTGCAGCACCGCGCGCGTCACTGGATCAATGTTCGGCAGCAGCCGGGCATTGCCGCCGTAAGTGATGTAAATCCTGTCGGCGGTCGCAGTCGAAAGCTGCGCGAGCAATTTGCCCAGCGCCTCGCCGAGCGGCAGATACGGCTTCACTTGCTCGTAAGTTTTCGCGTCAAGATACGGCAAATTGACTGCGTTGCGGACTTCGCCTGTGAGCAAATATCCGGCAATCACTTCGGCGACTTCGATGCCGCATTTTTCCTGCGCTTCTTCCGTGCTCGCGCCCAAGTGCGGCGTGAGAATCAAATTCGGCTGCTTGCGATACGGATGATCAGCAGGCAAAGGTTCGACCGCAAAAACGTCCAATGCGGCTCCGGCAACTTTTCCAGATTCCAGCGCGGCGATTAAATCCGTTTCCGAAATGATTTCGCCGCGCGCACAGTTCACGATCTTCACGCCGGGTTTCATTTTCGCAAATGCGGCAGCGTTGAGCATTTCTTTCGTTTCTTTCGTCACCGGCATATGGACGGTGATAAAATCCGAATTGAGATAAACGTCATCGAGGCTCGCGGCAAATTCTGCGCCGATGGCCTTTGCGCGCTCTTCCGTCAAATATGGATCGTAAGCGATCACGCGTATTCCGAAAGCGATGGCGCGCTTGGCGACTTCCGTCCCAATCCGTCCCATGCCCAAAACGCCCAAAGTTTTTCCGGCGAGTTCCACGCCCTGAAATAATTTCCGATCCCATTTGCCGGCGACCATCGTCGCATGCGCCTGCGGCACTTTGCGCGCGAGCGAAAGGATCATCGTGAACGTCAACTCCGCCGTCGTCACCGTGTTGCCGCCGGGCGTGTTCATCACGACCGTGCCGTGCTGCGTGGCGGCCTCGATGTCCACGTTGTCCACGCCGACGCCCGCGCGCCCGACGACGCGCAATTTCGGCGCGGCGGCGATGACTTTGGCGGTCACCTTGGTTTCGGAACGCACGACCAGCGCCACGGCGTCGGCCACGAGCGGAATCAGTTCCGTCTCCGAAAGACGTTTCGGCAGGACGACCACTTGAAATTCGGGACGTTGTTGCAATAGCGCGATGCCCTTGGGCGAAATCGGGTCGCAGATGATGATTTTCATGTTCAAAAAGGACGGCGAGTGTAGGTCATGCGCGTGGCGAGGTCAAACAACGAATGTTTTTGGTAGTCACCTAATTTGGATTTTATGGCTTCAAACTCTTTACTTCTGCGCGGTTGGCATGAAATTGCGACATGCGGGTATAGAAAGGCAATTTTAGTTGGTTTGGTTTGTCTCTACGTCGTCGCAGGAGTTGTGAAAGGATGCGGCACTGAGAGTCAAATCAGGGCTTATCAAATAACAGAATTGGCTCCAATGATGTTTCCCAAAAATATCATCATACCAAACCGTGCCAAAAATATAGAGTGGGCCGCCAATTTTGACGCTCTGAAAGACCGACGCTGGTATGGGTTTAGTTCGTGCGAATTGAACCCCGCCGGGTTGATACAAGCCGGAAACGATTCTAGGGTTGGGAATCCCATCTTCTTTTGGAATGGTCTTCATGTCGGTAGTCCAATCCATAACAGCTTCAACTTTTATGGCCGGAGTCTTTCCAGTATTATTAAAGGAAGCTTGGATTACATTCGTTGCATTTGCTTCTGGCAGCAAATTAGTCATGTTAGAAATCGAAATCCATGCCCTCTCGTCAAGTATGCGAGCCTGTTTCGTTTCATTCAATTGCCTCTCGGCGATCACTTGGCTGGCCTGAAATTCGCCTTCCATCGTCTTGCGTTCACTGTCGAAAACTTGCAATTCGCGGAAGTTAATCCAGCAATAAATGCCAAGCCCAACAATTCCGAGAAATTCGAGAATGAGGGTGAGCTTTTCAACCCAATTTGGAACATGGGAAAAATTGGCATCGCCGCCGCATTGGTTAGTATTGGATATGGCTGGTGGAACGTCCGATGGAAATGCCGGTTTAACAATTATAGGTGGATTGATGCAGTCTTTGGTCTGATTTCCATTATCATCGGCTTTATCCTCTTGTTTTGCTCCCTCAACGCCTCGTGGATTGGATGATGTATTCATTTGACATTTTCAAAATGCAGGGCCGGATTTGGCATGATATTTGGAGTTGGAGGGAAAAAACATTAAAAAGTTTTTGGCGGGATATAAATTTCAATAGTGGATTTTTCAAACGGAGTCGGCTGTTCGATTCCAGTCCATTCATTTGTTATTCCCACTTGGGTAAGACACCAAGAAATTGCAGGATAAACCTTTCTTTCATCCGGTTCTACGACAATTGGCCTGACAATACCATCTGTTTTTTCACCACTCCAAACATGCCGAAGTTTGTTTGTGGTGAAATCAACAAAATACACCGGACACGTTTCATTCGTCTTACCAAATGTCCTCAAAATCCCAAAAACAATATGTCTATCGGCATCTGTTTCAATTCCGTTTGGGCTAGAATCTCGAATAAATCCAGCATCATCCAACAACCTTCTAATTTGCGTGGAAAAACTATATGTGTCGTCTCCCCAGAGACTCGCGTGAACAATAATTGGAATTTTCTTTGTGATATTTTCTGTTAAAAATATGAAATTCGTTTCTTGTTTCCACGTTATCATTCTGGGTAGCTGCTTGGCTTTAAGTTCTAAAACGCTTGACTGCAACACCAGGTTGTTTGATTCGGTGTTGGCAGCGCGTTCGTTTGCTTGACCTGCTTCTCTTTCGGCATTGCCGGCGGTTTCTCGCGCATCGCCAGCTTCTTTGTTTAAGCGCGCATCTTCTCGATCTGAAATTCGCTTGGCCGCATGATCACCAAGGAATTCCATTGCCAATCCAGCCACAACGAGAAACCAACCAATTTTCTCAATCTGGAGTTTTCGAGCATTTTCTTTTCTGGGAAATTTTTTGAAGTGTTCAACGCCTTCAATTATCACGCCGATGATTACGATAATGAATCCAATAGCGGCGACTGTTCCCCAAACATTGAGCCATAATGCGTCGGAAGAACTCATGCACAATTGCATTGATCGGCCAACGCCTTCTTGACTTGCGCCGAAGTGTAACGCCCACCGCCCGAACGGAAAACCGCGCGGGATTTTGTTTTACCGTCCGCTTGGCGCACGGTCCGCAAAATCAAATCGGATGCCGCCTTGCCCAGCGAGACATTTTCGTGGTCGGCCTTCGCCTTTGCCACCGCATAGGCGTCATTTTCCAAAGTCAAAGTCGTCCGCATGAAAACAATTTGATGCGATGATGCGATGATGTCAAGTCGCGCTTAAATTTTCTTCAGCAATTCAACCGTGCGCTGGAATGCGGCGTCGCGCGCTTTTTTGTTGGCGGCGTTCACGTTCGGCGCTTCGCCCGCGCGCATGAAGCCGTGGCCTGCGCCGTCGTAAATCACCGGCTCGTAGGTTTTGCCAGCGGCTTTCATTTGCTCCGTCGCTTTCGGAACAGTCGCCGTCACGCGCGCGTCGTTGCCGGCATAATTTCCATAGACCGTGCAATTTATTTTCGCCATGTCGCCGGCATTTGGCGGCGTGCCGTAAAAAACAAACGCGGCCTTCAAATTTTTATTATTCGTCGCAAAACGGAATGATTGGCCGCCACCCCAGCAAAATCCGGCCACGACAACTTTGCCGTTGGCTGCGGGAATGTTCGTCACATAATCCACCGCCGCGTCCAAATCGGCGGTGATCTGCGCGGGCGGGAGCGCCTGAATTGCCTTGCCGACATTGCCGCCGCTCTTGATCAATTCCTCCGTGCCGCCGTTGGTCACGCTGCCGTAAAGCAAATCCGGCGCGATGACGATGTAGCCTTCGGCGGCGAATTCATCGGCCATTTCTTCCGCCCAGTCGGTCAGGCCGAAAATTTCATGGATGAGCACGATGGTCGTGGCCTTGTCCTTCACTTCGGGATAAACGACGAAGCAATTCACCTCGCGGTCGCCGTGCCTGACCTTGACCCATTCCTCATGGCGCGGGGATTTTTCGAGTTTCGCCTTCGCCCAGTCCTGCGCATGAACAGCCAACGACGCGAAGATCAAAATCGCAAGCAATGGTGAAAAATTTTTCATAAATTGAAAGGGCGGAAAAACAAAAAACGCCGAACGGCTGGCAAAGCCGTTCGACGTTGGGGAATTTGTTTTACTCCATTTTTTTCTTCGCGTCGTCCGGCACTTCAATTTTCGTCGTGCCCACGTCCTTGATCTCCGTGGTCGTTGTGCGGTCCACGTCGCGGTCGTTGCCGTTGAAGCTCACGGTGCCGGTGACATGATACTGATATTTCGTCAGCTTGCCGTCCGTAATCCAAAACGTGATGGTGCCTTTCGGATTGGTCACGGTGGGGCCGCCGCCGCCGCCGCGCCGGCGAAAGGTCAGCAGCGATTTCGCGCCGTCGTCGGTCAGGTCGCCGGAAATGCCTTTCTCGCCGGCCTTCAATTCTTTTGTCTGTCCGGCCAGGGCCGCCGCTTCGACTGCGGGCGTGCGATAATTTTGCGCCATGCGGGCGAGGAAGCCGGCGGGATTAAATCCGCCGCCGTTGTCCGCCGTGGCTTCTGCCACCGACTGCCAGCCGGCGTCCGCCTTGACGGCGACGTTCGTGCCTTTGATGACGGCCTGGGAAGTGTTGTCATTGAAGCTCATGGCGACCGTGGTGTAACCGCCCTTTTCCGTCTTGCCATCCGTCGGGCCGGGCTTGAACTGCGAATCGGCGGGAACTTCCACCGTCGTGCGCCAGGTGTAATTGGCTTCGTTACCGAGCGCGGCGGCGGCGGCGGCCACGTCGTCCTTGGGATTGGAATCGGCCGCCAGCAACGGGCCGGCCGCGAGCATCGTCAGACAGCACAAAAGATTTTTATTCATAATTTTATTGGTTGAAGTTGGGGAACGGCGGCAATTTTGCGGCGGCGGCGGCGGAACTGCAATCTAAAAATCACATGTGAAAATCCGCTGTTTCTTTTGGCGAAATCCGTTAACCTCGGCGAAAATGAACAAGCTGCTGTTGATTGATGATGAAGAGGACGTGCGGTATTCCATCCAGCGGATTTTTGGTTCGCCGGAAATCGAGCTGGCCACCGCCGCCAGCGGCGAAGAAGGACTGAAGGTCATTCCCAAGTTCAAGCCCGACCTCGTGCTGATGGACGTGCGCATGACCGGCATGACCGGCCTCGAAACGTTGCGCCGCATCCGCCAGAGCAGTCCCAAGCTGCTTGTCATTTTGATGACCGCCTACGGCACGACGCAAACCGCCATCGAGGCGATGAAGCTCGGTGCCTACGATTATCTGCTCAAGCCGTTCGACATCCCCAGGCTCAAGGAAATCGTCGCCAACGCGCTCAAGGCCGCGAACGATATGAAACAAGTCGTGTCGTATCAGCCGTTGCTCGAATCCGAAGATTACGAACTCGGCATCATTGGTCGCAGCGAACCAATGCAACAGGTGTTCAAGCTCATCGGCCAGGTTGCCGCCAGCGACGCCACCGCGCTCATCACCGGCGAAAGCGGCACGGGCAAGGAACTCGTCGCCCGCGCGATTTATCATCACAGCAACCGCAACGAACAGCCGTTTCTCACGGTGAACTGCGCCGCGATTCCCGAACAGCTTTTGGAAAGCGAATTGTTCGGCCATGAAAAAGGCTCGTTCACCGGCGCGACGAATCAGCGCATCGGCAAGTTCGAGCAATGCAATCACGGCACGATTTTTCTCGATGAAATCGGCGACATGACGCCGCCCACGCAGACGAAAATTTTGCGCGTATTGCAAAACGGCACCTTCGAGCGTGTCGGCGGCAATTCGCCGTTGCAGGTGGACGTGCGCGTCATCGCCGCGACCAACAAGCCGCTCGAAGCCGCCGTCGCCGCGCGCCAGTTCCGCGAAGATTTGTTTTACCGGCTGAATGTTGTGCGGATTCAGATCCCGCCGTTGCGCGACCGGCGCGAGGACGTTCCGCTGCTGGTGAATTATTTTTTGAAAAAAATCGCGCGCGAACACCAGCGCGCCCCGAAATCCGTCGCCGCCAGCGTCATTAAAACTCTGGAAAAATATCATTGGCCCGGCAACGTCCGCGAACTGGAAAACGCCATCCGCCGCGCGCACGTCATGGCCAAGAGCGACGCGATCCTGCTCGCCGACCTGCCGCCGGAAATCTCCGGCAAAAATAGTGGAACAGGCTTCCAGCCTGTTTCCCCGGACACGCAAGGAAGCTCGTCTCACACCGATGCCGCCGCGCTCGCGCGCCAGCTTTTCCAGTGGGCCAAGCGCGATCCGAAATTGAAAATCATCCCCGCCGTCGAACGCGAACTGGTGATTCAGGCGCTCAAGGAAACGAACGACAACCAGGTTCACGCCGCCAAGCTGCTCGGCATCACGCGCGCCACGCTCCGCAAGCGCATCGAAAAATTCAGCATCCAGCGCGAGTTGAATGTAAAATGATTTAGGCCACCATGAAGCGCACCTTGATTCAAGGCGTATCATTGCGGTCTTCGCCGCTCCGTTTTATTTCCAGCCCGGTTCCCGTCCTTGGCGCGGGGATTAGGAAATATAATTTGGCGCGAACACGGGGCCGAGGCTGTGTTTCTGAAGCAGTTCGCTGAACCGGGCGATGGCGCGCTTTTCATCCTCGCCGAGATGGAACTGGATGTGCCACTCAAAATAGTCGCGCCGGAAATCCTCGTCAAATTCCTCGCGCGTCTCGATGATGTTATCCAGCGTCTCCAAGCCAAACCGCTTCGCCGCCTTCAGTTCGCGCCGCAGTTCCCGGTTTTCAATGCCGCGCCGCAGCGCCCAGACGGCATAAACAAAAGGCAGTTGCGTCAGTTCCAGCCAGGCGGCGCCGAGGTCAAAAATTTCGTGCGCGTGCGCGGCGCGCTGGAATTCAATCGCGTGGTCGCCGATGAGCAGGACAAAATCCTTTTCCGCAGCGGCGGCGTAATTTTCCAGCGGCTTGAATTCCGGCTGCAAACCGCGTTCGGCGAGCAGCACTTTCAACAGGTTCACGCTGGTGAGCGAGGCGGGGTCGCAGAAAATTTCCCGCGCCTCGGCCAGCGGTTTTTTGTGCGCGAGCAGCACGCTGAAGACTTCGCCGAGCGAGGCGATGGCGATGCCGTCCAGAATGTCGTAGCGGTCGTGGAGCAAAACCTCGGTGAGGCTGACGAGCGCGGCATCCAGTTCGTCGCGCCGGAGCATTTGGGCGAGCTTGGCGGGCGTGGCGAAAATGATTTCGCTTTCAATGCCGCGCGTGAGCGGCGCGGCATTGAGATAAGGCACCGAGCCGATGCGAAATTTATGTTCCGTCGCGGTTTCCAATTTCGCGGAGCCTACACAATTCCGGCGCGGCAAACCAGCCTGCAAAAATGCAGCCTTGCAAATTAAACAAGGCGCGGAAACATAATTGAAACCTCGGCAAAAGAATTTCGTCCAATATGACGCGTGGAAATGCTTTCCAAAAACAGGGGCCATGCACCGGCCTTCACGTTGATTGAACTGCTCGTGGTCATCGCCATCATTGCGATTCTGGCCGCGCTGCTGCTGCCCGCCTTGTCGAAGGCGAAGCAAAGCGGCTACCGGGCCGTGGACTTGAACAATCTCCGGCAGTTGAACATGGCGGTCAATCTCACGACGGGGGACAACAATGACGTGATGCCCTGGCCCAACTGGCTTTCGGGCGAAGCGGAGACGCATCAGCAGGGCTGGCTGTATGCGCTCGATCCGGGTGCCACGGGCACGGCGCAATATCAGGTTCAAACCGGAAGCTTCTGGCCGGTGCTGGTCAATCAAAAGATGTATTTCTGTCCGAGCGATGACACCAACAGCGCCTTGTTCAAAATGCGGGGCCAGCAGATTTCCAGCTATGTGATGAACGGCGCGGTCTGCGGTTACGGTCGGGGCCTGAATCCGCCGGTGAAGCTGTCGCACTTGTCGCCTGCGGGCGTGGCGTTTTGGGAATGCAACAACGCCACGGAGGAAGATAACAAGACCCTCTTCAATGATGGCGCGAGCAGCCCGGATGAAAACACCAGCGCCCGGCATGGCAAGGTTGCCATCTTCGGCGTTTTTGACGGTTCGGCCAGGTTGATGCAGCTTACGGCTTGGACGGAAAAAATGGAGGAGGCCGGGCCAAACGAATTATGGTGCTTCCCCAACAGCGTGGACGGAAGGTGAAGCAGGAATCCTCTTCATCGGCTCCCAATCTCAAAGGTTTCAATGGTTTGAGGCAAGGGCGGCGATGATTTTGCAAGCCCGCGCTTGAGTCGCCGCGCCGCGCGACATAAATTCTCGCCGCATGAACGCATCGTTGAAAGAGCAAGTCGCTCAAACTTCCGAGTGGATTAAAAAGCTCCGCGAGGAAATTTCCCACGTCATCGTCGGCCAGGAACAACTCGTCGAACGCCTGCTCGTCGGCCTGCTCGCCAACGGACATGTTTTGCTCGAAGGCGTTCCCGGCCTGGCGAAAACACTTTCCGTGCGCACGCTCGCCACGGCGGTGCAGGCGGATTTTCGGCGCATCCAATTCACCCCGGATTTGTTGCCCGCCGATATTCTTGGAACTTTAATTTACAATCCGCAGGACGGAAAATACAAAGTCACGCGCGGCCCGATTTTTGCGAACTTCGTTTTGGCCGACGAAATCAACCGCGCGCCGGCCAAAGTGCAGAGCGCGTTGCTCGAAGCCATGCAGGAACGCCAAGTCACGCTCGGCGGCGAAACCATGAAGCTGCCGTCGCCGTTCCTCGTGCTCGCCACGGAAAACCCGATTGACCAGGAAGGCACCTATCCGCTGCCCGAAGCGCAGGTGGATCGCTTCATGTTCAAGGTGATTTTGGATTATCCAAATGAAGTTGAAGAAAGAAAAATTTTGGATCGCATGGCGTTCACCAGCCCGGAGCAGCCGGTGAAACCCGTTGTCTCGCTCGAAGAAATTTTGGCGACGCGCAAGCTCGTGGATCAGATTCATGTGGACGAAAAAATCCGCGATTACATCGTGAAAATTGTTTTTGCCACGCGCAAGCCGCAGGATTTCAAATTGGACGTGAAACATTTCATCCAGTTCGGCGCGTCGCCGCGCGCGACGATTTTTCTGACGCTCGCCGCCAAGGCGTGGGCGCTGCTGCAAGGCCGCGACTATGTGATTCCCGAGGACGTGAAAAGCATCGGCCCCGACGTGCTGCGCCACCGCATCATCCTGACCTACGAAGCCGAGGCGCAGGCGGTGACGACGGATGCGATCATCAAGAAAGTTTTTAATGCGGTGCCGGTGCCGTGAATCCCGCGCTTGAATCAGCGTCAGAAATCAACTAGAGTGCCGTCATGACAACGGTGGAAGAAATTGAGCAGGCTGCCGAGCAACTCGCTCCGTCGGACTTTGACCGGCTGGCATCGTGGGTCAGTGCGCGTTATCATGACTTTTGGAAACGGCAGATGGACGATGACGCTGCGGCGGGCAAACTGGATTTTCTTTTCAATGAAGCCGCCACCGAACGCGATGCTGCCGTGAAGGGAAAATTGAAAGTTGATTATTTCTTTAAAAG
>Ga0209483_1000985_pt1 | contig 22891 bp, 16 predicted proteins | sample NGEPerA_FD_184508 | JGI IMG/M metagenome (GOLD analysis project Ga0209483, IMG submission 184508) | Arctic peat soil microbial communities from the Barrow Environmental Observatory site, Barrow, Alaska, USA - NGEE PermafrostL2-A... | ecosystem: Environmental > Terrestrial > Soil > Wetlands >... | reverse complement strand
CGTCGCGGGCAGTGCAGACACGATCGAAATGCATATCTTCTTCATGCCGAACTGCCTTGTGACGGTTCATCGAGGCGAGTGCGCCCCACTTGCTGCCGTCTACCGGCGCATCGAACAACACCACGCCATCGACGATGCCACCAAAGAGTTGGCGTTGCTGTACCTGATCGTCGACGGCTTGGTGGACTCGTTCTTCCCGGTGCTCAGCCAATTCGACGATCAGATAGACGAGCTCGAGGATGCAATTCTGAAACAGCCGACCGAAGCACAGCTTGGGCAGCTGTTCGATATGAAACGGGCGCTGATCACGATGCGCAAGGTCGTCACGCCCCAACGCGACATGTTCGCCTCATTGTCGTCCGGCGTCGTACAGCTGCCTGGGCTGACCGACGAGGGTGCGCGTTACTTCCGCGACCTATACGACCACCTGATCCGGATCGCCGATGTCGTGGACGGGTACCGAGATCTGCTCTCGGGTGTGATGGACACCCACGTCTCGACGGTGTCGAATCGGTTGAACGAGGTGATGAAACAGTTGACCATCATCGCGACGATCTTCTTGCCGCTTAGCTACCTCACCGGATTCTTCGGCCAGAACTTCTCGCTGCTCGTCGGCCACATCACGGGACGGGTGCCCTTCTTCGTATTCGGGCTCGGTTTAGAAATAACCGCGGCTCTGATACTCCTGTACTTCTTCCGAAAGCGCGGCTGGCTCGGTGGGCCTACGTCGTAAGACGTTGGCGCAATCAGCGCGGTGACCCAGGGGAGGTCAACTCCCGATCGGATGCGATGAGATCAGGGGTGCTCGTCGAGCGCCATGTCGACCGACAGCCATAAGCGTCGTCGCCCCTTCGCATTCTCTCGAACCTCACTTCCCGAGCCCGACGGACGCGAGGTGCTTGCTGACGCCTCAGTTAGCGCAGCGCGTCGAGGTAGACTCGTCGTAGCGCAGTCACCAGATCGGCCGCGCCGCAAGAGTGCATCGCGAGCTAGGTAGTGGGCGACAGATCATGTCGCTGCGGCCCCGTCGGACCCGAGCCACGGCCCGGATCGCGCGCGATCCGGGCCGATTCGACTCTCGGACCTAATACTTCAGCAGCTGGACATTTGCCCAGTCGTACTTCCCAAATGGGCTGGGAGCGAGATTAAGCACCCTCTTCGACTGATGGACGAACGCCCAGGCCTCACTACGCGGTCTTGGCGCTTCGGCGACGCCCAGTCGCTTGAGCGTCTGGCCTCCCACCGTACTGATCGGCGAAACGCGTGACCATGGACTTTCGCCACCGAGTGTTGTGGTCGACAAGACGTTTTCGATCACGGGTGGCCAATGCCATGAATAGCTCGTCGTGGTGCTGCAACAAGCCTTGAGCTGTCGGATCCGTAGATAGCGACTGGTCGAGGGAGAGCGAGCGATAGACATCAGCCATTCCCCAGTAACGCTTGACCTCATTGACGATAAGGGTCAATGGGGACAGGTCAAAGATGGCGAATTGCAGCGATCTCGCGGCGTCGAGCGTGCCATGGACGTCTTCGGCGACGAGGGTGTCGATCGCTCGACTGGCGATCGCCTTCAAATCAACCATCTCATCTTGGTCCGGCCATCGGATGGTAAGCAGAATCTCGCGCTCAAGCAGCGTCCGCATCAGGTACACCTGCGACATCTCGTGTGGATCGAGCTCGGAAACGAAGTAGCCACGATGGGTGTCGTAGGTCAGCAACCTCTCCGATACGAGCATCTTCATAGCCTCGCGAGTGGGTGCCCTGCTCACACCCAAGCGCTGTGCCCACTCTTCCTGGCGGACGTGCTCGCCAGCAGCGAGAGCTCCATGAGATATGGCGTGCCGAACCGCCGTAGCGACCCGCTCAGCGGTATTGGCAGTCTTGATCAGCGTCCTGGATTCAGCCATTGCTGGCGCGCTCCTAGTCGTCGCGGGCGAGTGAGCCCACGCTTCGGCGATTGAGGATACAGCGCACTACCAGCGCCAATAACTGGCGCCACTTGCTAACCTACCGACGGACTACGAAACACTTGGGGGGGCCTCCGGACAAGCTGTCGCTGCGCCCGGAGGAAAGGCGTGTAGCCAGTAAGCGGAGGCGATGCAGCTATGCAGATCATGGCGATGACCCAGACGGATCGAGATGTCATGGAGGTCCGCGAATACGAACTTCCTCCGGTGCCCATCGACGGGGCGATTCTGAAAATGGAGGCGGCAGGAGTCTGCGGCAGCGACGTGAGTGCGTTCGCGCAGGCTCGCTCCCCTCGAATCCTCGGGCACGAGAATGTGGGCCGCATTTACCAAATCGGAGAGGGGGCCCGGCGGTTGTGGGGCTTGGAGGAAGGTGACCGCGTTGCGCTCGAAGAGTACCTGGCGTGCCATCAGTGCGAGTGGTGTCATCTTGGCGAGTATCGACACTGTCTCTACACCGACCCTCGCTACAACAAGGACTTTCTCCGTTACGGCTCTACAGCGACCGAACGCGCCCCGAGCCTTTGGGGCGGCTTCAGCCAGTACCTGTACATGCCCCACTCAGCGGTATGGCACCGCGTGCCAGAGAACGTCCCCATCGCCGAAGCGTCGCTGCACATCGCACTCGGTAACGGCGTGCAGTGGGCCTGCGTCGCTGGAGCCGTGAAGTCAGGATCCACAGTACTCATCCAGGGCCCTGGTCAGATGGGAACCGCCTGCGTCGTCGCATCGAAGAACGCCGGTGCGGACCTGATCATCGTGAGCGGTCTGGCGAGCGACATCGATCGCTTCGAGATCTGCAAGCAACTTGGCGCCGACGTCGTTATCAATGTCGAGGGTGAGGACGTGCGTGAGCGAGTAATGGAGCTCACCGGCGGTAGCGGCGTGGATTCAGTCATCGACACCACCTCGCATGAGGCGGGGACGGAGCCGACCCTGATTGGGATCGACGTGCTGCGGCGACGCGCAGGCACGCTTGTCGTCCAGGGAGGGTACAACTTCGAGAACTTTCCGATGACGGACCTATCCCAGAAGGACATCTCGCTACGCCAGGCACGCGGTCACAGCTGGCATTCGGTAGAACGCGGGTTGCAGATGATCGCGACCCACCGGTACCCGCTCCATCTGATGCACACCCACGACTTCAGCCTGCAAGAGGCAGACGTAGCGGTACGCGCCACCGGCGGGCAACTTGTTGCGGGATCCCGAGCATTACACGTGTCGGTGTTGCCGTGGTCGTAGCGAATGGCATGTTGTAGAGCCAAAAGCAACGGCTCTAAGAAACATGGTGCCAAACTCGAAGTGGCGCCAATTAGAACGCAATCACGAGACGGACGAGATTCGGATCCGATCCTGCGTTGTCACGGCGGGGGCTCCCGCTGACGATCGAATTGTTCGACGACGCCATCATCGAGAGGAGCACCACTGGCCGCAGAAGTGTCCGGACTGAGCGCGCTGCCGCTAGAGCAGCTGCTCGTACGCGCGGGTGAAGAGGACGACGGCAAACGACGTTCGTTGACAGGAGGAACATGACTCGGTACCAGGTTGCAATAGTGGGTGGCGGACCCGTCGGGATCGCACTGGCAGTGGAACTCGGCCAGCGCGGTGTCACCTGCGCGCTCGTCGAGCGCCACCGCGACGTTGGTAGGATCCCGAAGGGTCAGAATCTGCAGCACCGGACGCTCGAGCACTTCTACTTCTGGCACTGCGTCGACGAGCTGCGAGCCGCCCGCCTCATGCCGAAGGACCACCCGATCGCGGGGGCGAGCGCCTACGGCAGCTTGTCGAGTGACTACCTGCACCTCGGGCGTCCGATGCGCGACACCAGGCTCGGCGAGTTCAGCATCAACGACTTCTTTTTCGAGCTAAACGAGCGGCTCCCGCAGTACCGGACCGAGGAGGTGCTCCGCGCTCGGGCGGCCCAGCTGCCAAGTGTGACGGTCATGTTCGAAAACACCGCGAAGTCGATCGAGCCCGAGGCCGATGGTGTGCGCGTGAACGTCAGCTCGGAGATCTGGCCATATGAAGATCTCGTCATCGAGGCGGACTACGTCGTCGGCTGTGACGGCGCACGCTCGCTTGTTCGGACCGCACTCGGCATCGAACGACACGGCACCGACCTCGGCGACCGTATGGTGTTGGCGGTCTTCTCCTCAGCAGAGCTTTACGAGAAGCTCGAGCGATTCGGACCGCGCTCCACCTACCGGGTCGTCAACCCCGCGAAGAACGGCGCATGGCAGTTTTTCGGCGTCGTCGAGGTGGGCAAGACGTGGTTCTACCACGGACCGGTGAAGCCCGACACCACCCCACAAGAGGTCGACTACATCAAGTCGGAGATGGAAGAGGCCGCAGGCTTCCCCTTCGAGGTGGAGTTCGAGCACATCGGGTTTTGGAATCTGAAAATCGAGGTAGCCGACACCTACGGCGAAGATCGTGTGTGGATAGCGGGTGACGCAGCGCACCTGCACCCGCCCTACGGCGGGCAGGGCTTGAACAACGGCCTCGAGGACGTCACCAATCTGGGTTGGAAACTCGACGCAGTGATCAAGGGGTGGGGCGGGCCAAACCTCCTCGAGTCCTACACCGAGGAGCGCCAGCCTGTGTTCTCCCAGATCGGTGAGGACATGATCGCTGGTGGGATACTTCGAGAGCGCGAGTGGCTCAAGTTGCACAGCCCCGAGCGCGACCTGGCCGACTTCGAAAAGGCATGGGACGACCTCGATCGCACCCAGACACCGTTCGAGTTTGAGCCGAACTTCGAGGGCTCGTCGATAGTCGTCGGCTCCGCACCCGGTGCAAAGCCTGGCATTCACTCCGAGCGCGCCTTCGCCGCTCGACCCGGACACCACCTCGCGCCACAGGTCCTCTCTTCTGGTCGGAACGTCTATGAGGAGTTGGGAGTCGGCTTCACGCTGCTGGCCTTCGGCGCCGACGACGACAGCGTCACGCTTATCGAGCAGTCGGCAGCCGAGGCGGCCGTTCCGTTGAAAACCGTGCGGGACGACCAAGCTGACGGAAGAGCGAAGTTCGAGTCCAAGTTGGTCCTAGTTCGTCCGGACCAGTTCGTCGCCTGGGCGAACGATCGCTGCGAGAGTCCGGATGCGGCCAAGGTCCTGCTCGAGCAGGTGACCGGACATTAGCTACGCCGGGCGAGAACCGCGGACTGACGAGAGAGAAATCGCCAGGGCGCAATCTCTCGTCCGGCACCATTTAACCTGCCAATCTCGCCTGGGGCGGCCAATTGCCGCCGCAGACGGTCGCGTGGCAAGAACTCTCGATGGCCCGCCCTGGCACAGATAGCTATGCGAATCGGCCGCGGCGAATCCGCCGAGAAGTTTGTCCGGATGCGGTGTTCGCTACCACGTGCTGGACCACCTCGAAGGTCTGCGGAGGTGCCGCCGTCGGAACGATGAGTGCCTCGTCGGCGAGTCCTGCGAGATCTCGATCTGCGCGGTGAAGGCCAAGGACGCGCGCGCCTTGGTTTCTCGCATCGCTCACGCGATCGAGGAGATGTTCGCTCGCGTTGTTCGGCGCGATGACCAAGACCGTGTCGCCTCGTCGGACTGCCGCGAGCCGGTCCATAGTGATCGAGAGGTGTGTCCTCGCCCCCGCCGGAGCTGCCCACCTGATCCACGTCGGCATGAGGTCAGGTCGACCGGCCGAGCGAGCCTGATCGGCGAGGTGCGCGACGAAGTGCCATGGTTCGAATTCGGGGGTCCCAACAACTAGCAGCGAGTCGTTCCGACCGGAATCGTCTGTGCCGAGGGCGGCAGCAAACTCTCTAGAGGCCTCGTCCAGACGAAGGTCCCGCAAGAGCCCGCGAAACCTGTGAATCTGATGGTTCTCCATCGAGTCGCTCCTATTGAACCGTGAGGCTATAGGTCCACGTGCCGGTGTCGCCGTAGGCATCGTTGTCGGTACCCGACACGGTGTAGGTACCCGGTGCCAACGTGCCACCTGTCGTGATCGTGCCGATGGAGGAGACACCCAGGCTCGCGTTCGGCATCGTGGTCACAAAGCTCACTGAGCCGTTCTGGCCACTCGTAGCGAGCTGGTCTGTGAACGTGGCTGAGCTCGCCGCTGAGACGGTGTTCGAAGTCGGTACGTCTTGTGTGACCGAGACGGCACTGACCGTGAGGGTGAAGCTCCACGTACCGACCTCGAGCGAGGTATCAGAGTCGGTGCCCGACACGGCGTAATTCCCTGCCGGCAAGGTACCTGTGGTCGTGACCACACCCGAGCTGGATACGTTCAGGTAGGCGTTCGACGTCAATCTGACGAACGTGACGGTCTCCGGATCGTCGGTCGCTAGCTGGGCGGTGAAGGCCGCTGAGCCAGTCGTCGAAACGGTGCCGGTGGTCGGCGCGCCTTGATCAATGGCTGGCCCATGGACGGTGAGGGTGTAGCTCCACGTGCCGGTGTCACCGTAGGGATCGCCGTCGGTGCCCGACACCGTATAGCTCCCTGCCGCCAAGGCGCCGGTGGTCGCGATCGCGCCCGAGGACGACACGCCGAGCGACGCGTTCGGTAACGTCGTGACGAAGCTCACCGGCCCGTTCTGCCCGCTCGTGGCGATTTGGTCCGTGAAGCCGGCCGAGTTCGTCGTCGAGACGCTGCCGGCAGTCGGCGCATCCTGGGCGATCGCCACTGCGGTAACCGTGAGGGTGTAGCTCCACGTGCCGGTGTCGCCATAAGCATCGCTGTCAGTGCCCGACACCGTGTAGCTCCCTGCCGCCAAGGCGCCGGTGGTCGCGATCGCGCCCGAGGAAGAGACGCTGAGATGCGTATTCGACACCGTGGTCACGTAACTCACCGCTCCGGTGGAATCGTTGGTCGCGAGCTGGGCAATGAAGCCGGCCGAGTTCGTCGTCGAGACGCTGCCGGTGATCGGCGCATCCTGGCCGATCGCCACGGCAGTGACCGTGAGGGTGTAACTCCAGGTCCCGGTTCCGTTATAGGCGTCGGAGTCGGAGCCCGACACGGTGTAGGTCCCAGCCGCCAAGATGCCAGTTGTGGCGATCGCGCCCGAGGAGGAGACATGCAAGTGGGCATTTGGCGCCGTGGTCACGAAGGTCGCCGCGCCGTTGGGATCGTTCGTCGCGAGCTGCGCAGTGAAGGCGCCCGAGTTCGTCGTCGAGACGCTGCCGGTGGTCGGCGCGTCCTGATCGATAGTGATGAAGCTGACCGTGAGCGTGAAGCTCCACGTGCCGGTGTCGCCGTAGGCATCGCTGTCGGTGCCCGACACGGTGTAACTTCCCTGCCCCAGGACTCCGGTCGTCGTGATCGCGCCCGAGGAGGAGACGGCGAGATTCGCGTTCGGCGATGTCGTGACGAACGTGACCGATCCGTTCTGGCCACTTGTCACGAGCTGGGAGGTGAAGTTCGGCGAAAACAACTGCCAGAACAGACCCCAGGACTGTGATGCCCCATACGGTGCGCTCTGGCTGATCGCGACGGCGGTGACCGTGAGGGTGTAGCTCCACGTGCCGCTGTCGCCGTAGGCATCGCTGTCGGTGCCCGACACCGTGTAGGTCCCCGCGTCCAAGAGGCCACCGGCGGTCGTGACCGCGCCGGCGGCAGAGACAAGAAGGTGCGAGTTCGGCGATGTCGTGACGAAGCTCGCCGCGCCGTTCTGGCCGCTCGTCGCGAGCTGGACAGTGAAGCCGGCCGAGTTAGTCGTCGAGACGCTGCCCGTGGTCGGGGCACCTTGGCCGATGGCGACGGCACTGACGGTAAGGGTGTAGCTCCACGTACCGCTGTCGCCGTAGGCATCGCTGTCGGTGCCCGACACCGTGTAGCTCCCTGCGTCCAAGATGCCACCGGCGGTCGTGATCGCGCCTGAAGGTGAGACGACGAGATGCGCATTCGGCGACGTGGTGATGGAGGTGACCGATCCGTTCTGTCCAGTCGTCGCCAGCTGAGCGGTAAATCCGGTCGAGTTAGTTGTCGAGACAGTTCCCGTGGTCGGAGCACCTTGGCTGATCACTACGGCCTGGACGGTGAGCGTGTACGTCCACGCGCCGCTGTCACCGTAGGCATCGCTGTCGGTGCCTGACACTGGGTAGGTGCCCGCCGCCAAGGTGCCGGCAGTCGTGATCGCGCCCGAGGAGGAGACGACGAGATGGGCGTTCGCCGATGTTGTGACGAATGTCACCGCTCCGTTCTGACCGCTCGTCGCCAGCTGGTCGGTGAAGCCGGCCGAGTTCGTCGTCGTTACGTTGCCGGTCGTCGGCGCAGATTGGCCGATGGCGACGGCACTGACGGTGAGGGTGTAGCTCCACGTGCCGGTGTCGCTGTAAGCATCGCTGTCGGTGCCCGACACCGTGTAGCTCCCTGCCACAAGGGTCCCACTGGTCGTAATCGCCCCGGAGGAGGAGATATTCAGGTGCGTGTTCGCCGATGTGGTGACGAAGCTCACCGCACCGTTCTGACCGCTCGTCGCGAGCTGGTCGGTGAAGCCGGCCGAGTTCGTCGTCGTGGCATTACCGGTCGTAGGTGCAGATTGACCGATCGCGACGGCGCTAACCGTGAGCGTGTAGCTCCACGTGCCGCTGTCGCCATAGGCATCGGAATCATTGCCCGACGCCGTGTAGCTACCCGCTGCCAAGGTCCCGGTGGTCGTGATCGCCCCCGAGGAGGAGACGCTCACGCCGGCGTTCGTCGACGTGGTGAGGAAGCTCACCGCTCCGTTCTGGCCGCTCGTCGCCAGCTGGTCGGTGAAGCCGGCCGAGTTCGTCGTCGTTGCGTTGCCGGTCGTCGGCCCAGATTGGCCGATCGCGACGGCGCTTACCGTGAGCGTGTAGGTCCACGTGCCGCTGTCGCCATATGCATCGCTGTCGGTGCCCGTCACGTTGTAGCTGGCGGTCGCCATAAGGCCGGTGGTCGTGATCACGCCCGAGGAGGAGACGGCGACGCTCAAGTTCGGCGAGGTCGTGACGAAGCTCTCCGCTCCGTTCTGGCCGCTCGTCGCCAGCTGGTCGGAAAAGCCGGCCGAGTCCGTCGTCGAGACGCTGCCGGTGGTTGGAGTGTCCTGTCCAATCGCGACGGCATCGATCTTGAGTGTGTAGCTCCACGTGCCGCTGTCGCCGTACGCGTCGCTGTCAGTGCCCGACACGGTGAAGGTACCCGCCGCCAAAGTGCCGGTGGTCGTGACCTCACCCGAAGAGGAAACACTCATATCGGAGTTTGGCATCGTGGTGACGAAGCTCACCGCTCCGTTCTGGCCGCTCGTCGCCAGCTGGTCGGTGAAGCTCGCCGATTTGGTGGTCGAGACCCTCCCCGTGTCCGGTGAACCCTGGCCGATCGCGCCGGCAGCCACGGCGAGGGTGTAGCTCCACGTGCCGCTATCACCATCGGCGTCGCTGTCGGTGCCCGAGACCGCGTAGCTCCCTGCCGCCAAGGTGCCCGAGGTCGTGATCACACCCGAGGAGGAGATAGTTAGATGGCCGTTTGCCGAGGTGGTGACGAAGCTGACCGTCCCGTTCTGGCCGCTCGTCGCCAGCTGGTCGGTGAAGCTCGCCGACTTGGTCGTCGAGACGCTGCCGGTGGTCGGTGAACCCTGGTCGATGGCGACAGCAGTGACCGTGAGGGCGTAGCTCCACGTGCCTGTCGCGCCCGACGCGTTGCTGTCGGTTCCCGACACCGCGTAGCTCCCTGCCGCCAAGGTGCCAGAGGTCGTGACGACGCCTGAGGAGGAGACACTCATATGGGCGTCTGCCGACGTGGTGACGACGTGCACCGCTCCGTTCTGGCCGCTCGTCGCCCGGTGGTCGGCGCGCTCTGAGTGATCACCTCGATATCGACTGTCGCATCGGCGTTGCTGCTTGAGCCGGAGTGATAGTTGCCGTCGCCGCCGTAGGTGGCTACCGCGGAGTAAGTCCCCGCGCCAACGTCATCTATCGAACAGGTATAGGTAGCCGTCGACCCGTCACCCCCGACTGCGACGGAGGAACACGTCGAAGCGGCGCCATCCGGGGACCGCACTTGCCATGTGACGGACCCGGTTGGTCTCGGTGCCGCAGTCGGACCCGAGACCGACGCGGTGAAGACGAGGGTCCCTCCGGCAACCACGGCGTTGCTGACGACGTCGACTGTTGGGTCGCCAGCGCGAACGATCACAGTCTGCTCAGACTGAGGTGCGGTTTCGTAGAGGGTGTTCCCGGACTGGTTCGCGTCGATGATGCAAGTGCCTGAGCTGAGGAAGGACACAGCCGAACCCGAGATCGAACACGTCGAAGCAGTCCGAGCCGGAATGCTGAAGACGACCGCGTTTCCCGAAGCTCCGCCAGTGGCTCTCGGGAGGTAGGTCTCCCCGACATCAGAACCCGAGCTGGTCGACGTGAACGTGATGTTCTGTGAACCCTTTGCCACCGCCAGATGTGCGACTCGGGAAAGAGCGGGCACCTGAGCGGCGGAAACCGAGTTTGTCGTCGCCTCGCTGGCCGGTAGCGCGTTCGCCGCGAGGGCGCTCGCACCAATAGCTGTTGCCATTAGAGCCGTCCGTGAGCCGACCGAAGCGGCCTGCCCGAGATGCTCGAGCTGACTGACCACCGGGGCGTCAACGAGCCAAGAGATCGGACCGATCGCGCGTCGAAGGCGACCGATGGAGATGTTGAGGAACGCCCTCACGATCACGGGATCGAATTGCGTGCCCGCGCAGCGAGTGAGTTCTTGTCGCGCCCAAGACGGACTTGCCGGCCGCTTGTACGCGCGCGCCGCGGTCATCACCTCGAAGGAGTCGGCCACGGCGACGATGCGTGCGCCGAGCGAGATCTCCTCGCCAGCCAGACCGTAGGGATATCCCGTTCCATCATGCTTCTCATGGTGTTGGGCAACCGTGAGGCTCCACTCGCCGAGCCACGAACTGAGTGGGGCGATCAGCCGTGCACCTTCTAGCGGGTGACTCTTCAGCTCCTCCCAGTCGGCAGCTGACAGCTTCTCGGTCTTGTTCAAGACCTCTGCGTGAACCGTGAGCTTGCCAATGTCGTGCAACAAAGCGGACCATCGCAGTCGATCCCTGTCGGCCGATGAAAGCTCGAGCTCCTCAGCGATCATGTCCGTGATCGCCCGCACGCGCTCGGAGTGGCCGCGGGTCTGCCGGTCGTGGGCGCTAAGTGCGCCGGCCAAGGCAAGGATCTCTGCGGCTGCCTCCGTCGGCTCCTCGGCGGCAAGCTGCCCGACGTCGAGACGACGTTCGAGGTCCTTCGTCGTTCCGGAACGAAGGGCCACCCCCAGTCGAGACGGAGCCTTATCGGGAAAGAGCATCGTCATCTTCAAGAGCGCTGCAAGGGGGAGAAATCTCCGTGCCGCTCGCTCGGTTCCATAAAGTGCGAGTGTCGAGGCGCCAAGCACGGCGGCCCACCAGAAGATCGTGCGGGTCACACCGACCGGATGTGGAAGCGACGTCGCGACGATTGACGCGACGCCTACCGACACGGCGATCGGGGCCAGGAAGATCACCGTCGAGAGCACTCGGGCAAGGACGGGTCGCCCTCGCCACCGTGCTCCTTCCGCGGCTGTACTCTCAGCGGCCGTGTTCTGAGCGCGCCGGGGCCACTTCATCCCAATAGCATTACGACCGGAATCGACCTGAGTTGAGCAAACCGGCGCGAGTCAAGCGCCGCGAATCGGCTGCTCAAGGCTCTAGTTCAGCTGCTGGATCTGCGATGCGAAGGCCCAGCCGGCCCGGGTCGATCCGCGAGTGAACTCAACGTTCGGTCGAGCGGAACCAATCGGTGGCGTTCGACCTTTAAAGACAGCAGTACGGCTTCCGACGTAGGGTCACGCAATCTGGCACGCGAAGTTCGCTCTCGAATCAGAGATCGGAGCGACGTGCGCGGCAACTAGGCCGGAGCAGTCAGCTCCTGGGCGACGCTGTACCCCCCGTCGCGCGGGTGCGCGATCGCCACTCTTCGGCGTCACTCATCGTCGCAAACGGGCCGACGATGGACTGCGGCGCCACGTTGGCGGGACCTTGGAGCACGACGACGGACATGTGACGTAGCGCACGACGGCTCCATCAGGAAACGGCTCCCAGTCGATCCGGCACCACCGCCGAGGTCTCGGCGGAACAAGCCCCGTCCACCGCCAACAGAACGACCGCGCGAGCTGCACCTGGCTCGCCGCCGTGGAAGTTCCACTCAGAACGGGCGAAAGCCAAATCCCGGAGTGGACCAGATCGGCCGTGGCCGCGTGGGCGCGGTACGACGATCTCGTCGATCACTCCATTTCGAAAGGCAACCTCTGCAGAGAACGCGCGGCCTCGCTCGAATCCGACGACAGCCAAGCTGCTGAAGTAGCGCCCAGAGCACCGAATCGGCGAGCGTGAAGCAAGCGGGCCGTACCGCTGAGACGGACCTCGACGTCGCCCGATCACCTTGGGTTCGGTAACTAGGTTACTAGTATGCTAAAACTTCTTGGAGTGCCCGGCGAGCTGAAGCAGTTCAACGTATATCTACCGGTCGACCTCATCCGGGACCTGAAGCATCACGCCATAGACACAGAGAAATCGCTGTCGGCCCTCGTCGCCGAAGCGGTGCGCGCCTACCTCGAGCATTCCCGACCGAAACCATCGAGTCGAAAGGAGACCTGAAATGACAACCCAAGGCATCGACGCCGTGTTCCTGGAGAGCCACAACTGCGGCAAATCGGCGAAGTTCTTCCAGGCGCTCGGATTCGAACTGGAGTTCGAGACCGGCCACGCCTCAGGGTCAACTTCAAACGGCGATGGGCCCTACGTCTTCATCGCCGAGGTTCCAGAAGACCAGGCGCCCCAAATGCAGCTCGTGTTGAAACTGGCGGATGCGGACTCCTTCTAGCCCGACCCCTGCATCGAGGTTGTCTCATCTTTCAAAGAGAGTCACTACGGATCCCAGGAGATGACCGTCCGGGATCCCGACGGTCGAATCTGGAACCTCCAGGCCCCGAGCCAAGCCTGAGCCCGAGCACGACATCAAGAGAGGATGCAAGTGACCGAAGCGCAACCTCCCACGCCGGACAGCACCGCGGTACGCGTCGCGTTGTGGCGCGCGCTCCACATCGAGCTCGATCCGTTGCCACACGTGCTCGAAGACGAGATCGGCCTCCGGCTCGCCGCGCCTGCGGAAGGCTGGCGAGAGCGAGGTGACATGGACCCTGCCGTCACGAGCGGATTCCGAGCATCCATCGTCGTCCGAGCTCGATTCGTAGAGGATCTCGTGGCCGACCAAGCGAGCCGCGGCGTCAGGCAATACGTCATCTTGGGAGCCGGTCTCGACACCTTCGCCGAGCGCAAACCTGAGCTCACCTCGTCACTGCACGTCTTCGAGGTCGACCCACCAGGCCCACAGGCGTGGAAGCGCCAACGTCTCATTGAGCTCGGCTTCGGCGTGCCCGAGTGGCTGCACCTCGTGCCCGTCGACTTCGAGTCGAGCGACGGCTGGGAGCAACTCACAGCTGCCGGCTTCGACGCGAACCAGCCTGCCGTCGTGGCCTCCACAGGAGTCACCATGTACGTAACCAAGGAAGCCACGGCGGCGACGCTCCGTCGAGTCGCAGCACTCGCGCCAGGATCCACGCTCGCGATGACGTTCCTGATTCCGCCACAGCTGCTCGAGGCTCCCGATCGGTCCGTAATTCAGACGACTGAGAAAAATGCGCGAGCGTCCGGCACGCCGTTCATCAGCTTCTTTAGCCCAGAGGAGATTCTCGCTCTCGCTCACGAAGCCGGATTTCGTGAGGTGCGGGCGCTTGCGACCACCGAGGTCGCCGAGCGGTATCTCGCGAAACAGCCAGACGCCCCCCGACCGCCTGGAGGCGAATCGCTTCTGATCGCAACGACGTAGGCCCGAAGCTCGACGGCATTAGGCGACACCGACGCGCGCCCGGGCGATCCCTCGTCGTGCAAACATTGCCCAGTGACTCATCGTCCGGCGATCGTGGCGCATCGCGGCGCCTCCGCTGTCCGACCTGAGAACACGATGGCCGCGTTCGAGCACGCAATCGCCCTCGGCACCGACGCGATCGAATTCGACGTACACGCCACCGCAGACGGCGCCCTGATAGTTGTCCACGACGACATGCTCGACCGCACGACAACCGGCACCGGCCCGCCGTTCGCGCGCGACCTCGCCTACGTCAGGTCGCTCGACGCGGGATCGTGGTTCGACGATCGCTACGCCTCCGAGCTGGTCCCAACCCTCGACGAGGTTCTGAGCCTGGCTGACGTCGAGTTCGAATTGGAGCTGAAGGCATCCGGCTTGCAGTACCTCTCCGACGTCCTCCAGACGGTGCGTGCCCACGGGGCGCTCGAACGCACCGAGTTCACCTCGTGGAACCTCCCGATGCTCCTCGCGCTAAAGAACACCTCGCCAGCGGCACGCGTTGGCCTGTTCTCACAACGCCGAGGAGGGTGGATGACTGATGCGGTCTATGAACGCTCGGTGACGGCTCCGCTCCCGTTCGGGCGATTCGATGTGGTCCACGCATTCGCCGGGACCATCACCGAGTCCTTGGTCGATCGCGTCCATGCCCTCGGCCTTGTCGCGACCGCTAACGACGCCGCGGACGCCGCGGAGATCAGCGGCGCGTTGCGATCTGGCACCGACCGGATCTCCTCGAGTGACATCGAGCTCATCCGATCACTCGTCGATCGTGCGGTCTGATCAGCGGATCGTCCCCGGAGGTTGCCCGCGCCAACCAATCGCCGTCGAAACGAACTTTGAGACTTGAACGGCGGAGCAAAGGAGCGACGCGACAGCGCCGTCGCACGAGATGCGGAGCATCGTTATCTCATGTGTCGGAGTACGGTCGAGTGGTCGACTACACAAAGACCCGAGGAGACACCACGTGGACCTGCCACAAGAGTTGATCGCACTCCTTCGCGAACCAAGCCTCTGCTTTGTCGCGACCACGATGCATGACGGCTCACCCCAGCTCACCGAGACATGGGTCGACACCGATGGTGAATGCGTCATCATCAACACTGTTCAGGGAAACCAGAAGATGAAAAACATCGAGCGAGATCCGCGTGTCGCTGTGAACATCTGCGACCCTGCCAATCCATCTCGGTACTTCGAAGTCCGCGGGCTTGTCGTGAGCGCTACGACCGAGGGCGGGGAAGAACACATCGAGGAGCTGGCCCAGAAGTACCTCGGCCCCTACCCCTGGTACGGAGGTCGTGACCAGGTGCGGCTGATCGTGAGAATCAGCGCGGAGAAGGTTCACTCGATGGGCTGACGCGCTCTCAAGCGAGAGCTCGGGAGAAGATCGCGTCGACGAATTCGCCGGGCTCGAACACCACCAGGTCGGCGACGCCCTCACCAAGGCCGACGAGCTTGATCGGCAACCCGAGCTCGGCACGGATCGCCAATACGATGCCACCCTTGGCGCTGCCATCGAGCTTGGTGAGCACCACGCCGGTGACACCTACCGCGTCTTTGAACTCTCGCGCCTGTGTCAGCCCGTTCTGGCCGGTCGTCGCGTCGATCACGAGCAGCACCTCGCTCACGTGACCTGGAGGTCGGTCAGCAACGCGACGAACCTTTCGAAGCTCCTCCATCAGGTTCGTCTTCGTGTGCAGTCGACCAGCGGTGTCGGCCAGCACGAGATCGGCGCCGACGGCGTTTGCGTGGGCGATGCCGTCGAAGATGACCGACGATGGATCCGCGCCGTCCGCTCCCTGGACGATCTCCGTATTCGTTCGCTTGGCCCACACGTCGAGCTGTTCACCAGCCGCTGCCCGGAACGTGTCGCCCGCGGCGAGAACCACCGTCCGACCTGCCGTCGTCTCGCGATAGGCGAGCTTGCCGATAGTCGTCGTCTTGCCGACGCCGTTTACGCCGACGAACAGCCACACCGAGAGCTCCGGACCGATCGCGAGCGCGGCGTCGTCGCCGTCGAATAGCTCGAGGATCGAAGCTTTGAGTGACGAGAGGACGGCGTCTGGATCACCTGAGGAGCCACGAAATGTCGCCCGGAGCGGATCAAGGAGCGAGTTCGTCGTCGCGAGACCGACATCGGCGAGGATGAGCGCCTCCTCGAGCTCATCGAAAAGCTCTGCATCGACGCGGCCACGACCTCGTACCGCGGCGAAGCTTGCGGCAAGTGCTTGACGCGCGCGACCGAGCCGATCGCCAAGGCGTGGCGGAGCCGCGACCACGAACTCGGCGGGCACTTCGTCACTGCTCGGAGAAGGTGGTGGCGATTCAATCGCGACGGAGCTTTCAGGCGCTATCGCGACGGTCGTGGAGGCAGGGGGACTCTCGGGAGCTATCTCAGTTGCGCCGTCGGTCTCGACGCTTCGCCGCGACCGGCGCAACGTCGATGTGCGAACCACGAGCATCGTCCCCGCGGCGATCACGACGAGGGCGATCAGCACGATGGCGAGAATCACGTAGGCACTCCTGGTCGGGTGTCCGGCCCGACGCGATCGCCATCGGCGGGCATAGACCCGAATGAAGCGTCGACGTGGGCGAGTACCCCGGAGGCACGGCTGCTCGTCGCACGAAGTCGCTCCGAGACGACCTTCGACGCTCCGCCTGGCTGCATGGAGATCCCGTACAGGGCGTCGGCGACCTCCATCGTGCGCTTCTGGTGGCTCACGATGATCAGCTGTGCTTCGTCCCTGAAATCATCGACGAGCGCCAAGAATCGCTGCAGGTTGGCGTCGTCGAGCGCCGCCTCGACCTCGTCCATCAAGTAGAAGGGCGACGGGCGACTGCGGAAGACCGCAAACAAAAACGCCATCGCCACAAGGCTTCGCTCACCGCCAGAAAGCAACGAGAGGCGGCGGACGTTTCGACCGGCGGGGCGCGCTTCGATCTCGACCCCGGTCTCGAGGAGATCGTCGGCATTCGTGAGCGTTAGCCCTCCTGAACCTCCTGGGAACAGCGTCTCGATCAGGCGCTCGAAGTTCAACGCGACATCCGCGAAGGCAGCCGTGAAGACCGACACGATCTCTTGGTCGACGGCGCGGATCACCTGGTTCAACTCGCGACGAGACGACCGGATGTCCTCAAGCTGACTTTCTAGAAACGTGTTCCGCTCGGTCAGCACCTCGAGCTCTTCTTGCGCGAGGAGGTTCACGGGACCGAGCTCGCGGAGCTCCCGCTCTACCTGGCGTCGCCTCGCGGCGGCGTCCATGCCGAATGGCAGCTCCGGCTCCGGGGCCGCCAGGAGTTCTTCTGGCGTGAGGTCGAGCTCGTGGCGAAGCGCCTCGACAGCAGCCTCACTTCGTACCCGGGCCTCGGTCTGGTCTATTTCGAGTCGCTGGCGTCGCTCGGCCAGCAGCGCGTGCTCACGCTCGACACGATCCTTCTCGGCGCGAAGCTCGGTCAAAGCAGCGACATTGGCGTTTAGTCGCTGCTGACGACGAAGCTGCTCGCCTGAGAGCTCGCTCCGCTCGGCGACGAGGCGTTCTGCGATATTGGCGAGCATCCCTTGAAGCCGCTCCAGCACGGCTATCTCCTCGGCGAACGCAGTTCCGCGCGACGTCGCTTCAGCAAATGCCGCTTCGCGCGACGCGAGTTCGCTACGGAGCTCAATTTCTCGGGCGACAAGTAGCGTCCTGCGCTCGGCGAGCGTCGCGGCCGCGACATCAACATCTCGGCGTCGCTCGTGGAGTTCCCGGGCGCGCTCGTCGAACTCGCGCCGAAGCTGTTCGCTGCGTTCGCTTCGAGAGAGCTCGGCGAGCTCCTCCTCGGCGACTTCAACGAGTGCGATTTCGGCAGCCGCGAGCTCACGGGCGATCAGCTCCACCTCGGCGGTTGCGGCTCGAGCCTCGCCGCGGGCGATCGCGAGCTCGTTTCCGATCACGCGAAGCGCCGCTGCGAGCTCGGTGAGACGCTGCTCGGACGTGGCAAGGCGCGCAGGGATCGGACGGAGGACGTCCTCTTTCCCGACTCGCTCGGCAGAGAAGCCGCGTTCGACCGAGGTGGCCTCGACGAGACGGGCCTCGGCTGCGTCTTGTCGTTCGATCGCCGAGGCGAGCTGAGCCCGCGCCGCGTCCAAGGCTGCGGTGGTCGCGCCACTACGAGCCGCACCGATCCGCCATCCACCAGGCCCGAGACGGTCGCCGTCAAGCGTGACGACGGTGACGTCGGATGACTGCTCTATTACCGACAAGGCCTGGTCCAGACCGCCTCGAACGAGCACCACTCCATCAAGGAGCTGGTCGAGAAGCCGGTCGACGTCGGCACCCGTGCCTCGAACCGCATTACGGAGAAGCTCGCCTCCCTGAACCGCTCGACGCGTCGGCGAACTCGAACGCGGTGCAACAAGCAGCGAGGCCGAGCGCCCGATCGCCCGAAGGTGGGCGATGGCAGCACGTGCGTCAGAGATGCCCGCGACCACGACGGCTGAGAGGGCGTGCTCGGCGGCTGCCTCGAATGCGAGTGCGATCTCCTCGTCCACCTCGACGAGCTCGAGCAGCGTTCCAAGGACGCCCTGCATGCCGAAGAGCTGCTCGACGCCGGCCTCGGCGCGGATGCCTGCCAGCGCATCGAGGAAGGCGTCGACTCGCGACGAAAGGCCATGGCGTACTTCGGAGGCGGCAGCAACCGCCCGCTCGGCCGCCATTCGGGCAGCCGCGGCCTCGGACTCGCTTGCAGCCGCAACTGCGACTGCCGCGTCGGCGGCGTCGCGGCTCGCTCGCAGCTCGGCCACCTCGACTTCAGTGCTGGCGAGTTGAGTCGAGAGATCCTCGACACGCTGCTCGAGCAGCGCGACGCGCCCGGCAACCTGCGCGAGATGACCTCGACGACTCTCTACGAGCACGCGCTTTTGCTCAACCAGGCCTCGGGCGTCGGCGGCTCGACGTGTCACGTCACTTGGCTCACCAAGCTCGGAGGCATCGACATCGTCTCCTCGCGAAGCGACGAGCTCGCTCTCGGCACTCGCGAGATCGCGTCGCGCCGCCTCTCCGTCGGCCTCTTCACTAGATAGGTGTTCGATGTCGGCGATCGTGCGCGAGAGCGAACCCCGAAGTCCGGCGAGGCCCGTCGCGTCGTCGAGTGCAGCGAGCAGTGCCGACCTCGAATGCGACCGCTCCTCAGCGAGCGCGCTCAGCCCCTTCGCCCGTTCGAGTAGCTGTGAGAGCCGCGACAACGGATTTGCAAGCTCTGCTGGAGGATCGATGGCGACTTGAGTCTCCGCAGCGGCGATGCGGCCCTCGGCGAGGTCAAGCGCCTCTGTCGTCGCGGTCGTGGCCTCGATGAGGCGGAGCGCCTGATCTTGGAGCGACGCCTGAGTCGCCCGCAGGTTGCGAAGCTCCCTCGCGGCGATAAACCGGCGGAGTCGGTCGAGCTCCGAAGTCAGCTCTGCGTGCCGGTTCGAGGAGGCAGCTTGGCGCTCGAGAGGACGGAGCTGGCGACGGACCTCGCGCAACATGTCCTGGACTCGGACGAGACCCTGTTCCGTCGCATCGAGGCGCCGGACAGCACGCTCGCGTCGCCGTCGGAACTTCAAAACCCCGGCTGCCTCTTCGATAACCGCCCGACGCTCCTCGGGACTCGCCGACAAGATCGTGTCGAGTTGACCCTGGGAGATAATCACGTGCTGGGTCCGACCGACGCCGGAGTCAGACAGCAACTCTTGGATATCGAGCAATCGACATGCGACGCCGTTCAGCTCGTACTCACTGTCGCCCGAGCGAAAAAGCGTGCGGCGGATCATCACCTCGGAGAACTCGATCGGCAGCCGGCGATCGGAGTTGTCGATCGTGAGCGTCACCTCGGCACGTCCTAGCGCGGCGCGTTTTTGCGTGCCGACGAAGATGACGTCGTCCATCTTGGCCGATCGCACGACTCGCGGTCCTTGTGCACCGAGCACCCACGCAACCGCATCGACGACGTTCGATTTGCCGGAGCCGTTCGGGCCGACGACAACGGTGACACCAGGCTCGAGCTCGATAGTGGTCGGATCGGCGAAGGACTTGAAGCCCTTCATCGTCAGCGAGCGCAGATGCATCAAGTCGACGTTATACGGAGTGCGCCGACCTCACGGGGATTGAGCCCACACCTGGGATTGTGCTGCGTCTGACCCGCCGTGAGGTGGGTAACCACTCCAGCACCGACGGCTTCGAACGTCGCCGAGACGTGCTCAACTTCGCCAGTGGCATCGGCGACTGCCCGCTAGCGCTGGCAGCGAGGACAGAAGTAGGTGGAGCGGCCGACGACCTTCGAACGCACGATCAGGCGGCCACAGATCGGACACGGCAGCCCCGCTCGATCGTAGGTGGCATGACTCTCCTGATAGTTGCCGAGACCCCCCATCAGGTCGCGGTAGCGAGCGTCTTTCAGCGAAGATCCATTCGCCGCGATCGCGGCGCGAAGAACCGTCCCGACTGCTCCCGCGAGCCGGACCACGTCGGCGTTCTTCAAGGTCTCGGTGCGCCGAAGCGGCGAGAGCTTTGCGGCGAAGCAGATCTCATCGGCATAGATGTTGCCGATGCCGCACACCTGGTGTTGATCGAGCAGGAACGCCTTCAGCGCGACCTTTCGACCGTGCAGGAGGCCACGAAGCTCGGCTGGCTCAAAGCCATCGACTATGGGATCGGCGCCGAGAGCGGCCAGTACCTTCGGCACGCGGCGCTCGTCGAGGTCATCGGTGACGAAGAGCTCTCCGAAAGTTCGCGGGTCAACAAATCGAAGCTCGCGGCCATTCGAGAGGCCGAGGCGCACGTGGGTGTGGGCGACGGTCGCTTCGTCGGCTTCGACGACAAGGAGCTGGCCTGACATCCGTAGGTGGATCACGAGCACAGCGCCGTCGTCGAGATCGACGAGTAGGTACTTGCCTCGTCGGCGAGCGGTGTAAAGCGTGCGTCCGGTCAGGTCGGCTACAAACTCTGCGATCGGCTGACGACGGATCGTCCTTCGCCCGGTGACTTCGACACGATCCACCCGCTGGCCGATTGCGACGCTCTCGAGCCCCGCTCGAACCGTCTCGACCTCAGGGAGCTCAGGCACCGTCTCGGGCTCGGCCCGCGTCATCGAGCGACCGATATGACGCGAGCGCCGCGATCGCGGCGTGGCGCTCCGCCTCTTTCTTCGAGCGGCCTTCGCCCTCACCGCGCACAGCTCCGAGCTCAACAAGGGCGCAGAAGACCTTCGCGTGCTCTGGTCCGTGGTCGCTTAGTCGGTACGCGGGTGCCTCCAGGCCAAGTTGGGACGCAAGCTCTTGGAGGACGTTCTTCGGATCACCGAGCACCGAGCGCGTCGCCTCCTCCTCGATGGACTCGCCAAGGTGCTCGAGCACGAAGCTCTCAGCGGCGCGTAGACCACCGGAGAGAAAGACTGCCCCGATGACCGCCTCGAGGCAGTCGGCGAGTAGCGAGGGCTTCTCACGTCCGCCGGAGTTCTCCTCGCCCCTACCAAGCAGCAGCGCCGCACCGAGCCCGAGCTCGCGTGCGACGACCGCGAGCGTCGCGCTCGAGACAACCGTGGCCTTGATACGAGCGAGGTCACCCTCTCGAAGATCGGGGAACATGCCGAAGAGATGCGCGGTTACGACGAGGCCGAGGACGGCGTCGCCCAGAAACTCCAGCCGCTCGTTCGGCTCCTCACCTGAGGACTCGGCGCAGTACGAGCGGTGGACGAGCGCAAGTCGTATGAGGCCGGGGGCGACCCCTATGCCAAGCCGCTCGGCAAGGGCGTCCGGCGAGACCGAGGGACCGCTCGAAATCAAGCTTGTTAGATCTTCGCGGTGACGTAGTCGACCGCGTCCCTGACGGTGCGCAGATCCTCGAGGTCGTCGTCGTCGATACGAAAGCCGGCGACCTGGTCTCGAAGTGACTCCTCGAGTGCTTCGACGAGCTCGATCAGCGCGAGCGAGTCGGCGTTCAAGTCGTCGGCGAACGAGGCGGACTCAGCGATCTCGCCCGGCTCGATCTCGAGGATCTCCGCGAGCTGGTTCCGCACGAGCTCGAGCACGTCACCTCTGGTGTTGATCGATCCACTACCCGGCTCTGCAGCCACCTGTTCCTCCACGTTTTTGCCGGACACCACCGCAACGACACCTCTGAGAGCCCGCATGGTCGCGAACTCATCGAGCAAGCCGCGGGGGTGCTCGAACTAGCTGGTGAGAAGCCTATCGGCTGATGGCGGTTCGGATGTGGCCCACGAGATCGCCCTCGGCCATGTCGTGTGCGACCTGGACTGCATTCGTGATCGCACGAGCCGATGAGCTGCCGTGACTGATGATGCAGACGCCGTCGACGCCGAGCAGCATCGCGCCGCCGGTTGCCTCCGGGTCGACGTTCGCGGCGTAGGGCAAGAGCGCCGGGATCAAGACGTCGCCAGCGCTCTTGGTCTCTGGCGTGGAGCTGATTGCCGACATCAAAATGCCCATGAAGGCGCTGAGCGCACCCTCGAGTGCCTTTAGCGCCACGTTGCCGGTAAAGCCATCCGTCACAATGATGTCGGCTTGACCAGTGAGAAGGTCGCGACCTTCGACGTTACCGATGAATCGCACGCCGATCCCTTGAGCGAATATCGCGTGCGTCTCTTTGATGAGCGGGTTGCCCTTCGAGGACTCTTCGCCGATCGACAGCAGTGCGACCGAAGGATCTGGATTCCCGTAGCGCTGGCGCATGTAGACAGCAGCCATCTGCGCGAACTGAACGAGCCACTCCGGCTGACACTCCGCGTTCGCTCCAGCGTCGATCAGTACGGTCGGCGTCCCGCCGGGTACTGGAAGCGGGGTCGCGATCGCCGGGCGCGCCACGCCAGTAATGCGACCCATCCGAAGAAGCGCCGAGGCCATCGTCGCGCCGGTATTGCCTGCAGAGACCATCGCCGAGGCACGACCGTCTCGCACCGCCTCAGCTGCGCGCACGAGCGTCGAATCCTTCTTCGAACGCACCGAGCGGGCGGCGTCCTCGTCCATCCCGATGACCTCGTTTGCCTCGATGATCTCGAGATCTCCGGTGTCGCCGAGTGAGCCGTCGGTCG